>JABUBL010000265.1_pt1 | contig 14477 bp, 16 predicted proteins | sample 7240371 | NCBI WGS metagenome assembly JABUBL01 (sample SAMN07256343, study PRJNA390944) | subsurface metagenome | isolation source: Methane hydrate marine sediment | place: Pacific Ocean: Eastern North Pacific, ODP site 1244 | collected 2002
CGACGAGAAGGGCTACCAGAAGTACATCGTTGAGACTCTCTGCAAGAGCGTGGCTAAAGATTTCCCCGAGGCCACCAAGGAAGTACTGAAAGAGATCCGCTTGTAAACTCCTCAATTTCTCTAATCTACTGATGCTAAGAGCGAGGTCGGTTAGGTCGGAACCGCCTGAAAAACTATACAACTAACGAAAACACGAGATATTCAGATAATTTTTAAATTTCGTTTGTTCTTGAGCATATCCATGTAGAACTGACACTTCTGGGATCTCCGCGTTTTCAGTTTCACTCAGGTATTCCCGAATATAATACGTTCAGCTTATATCCAGTGAAAAAGAGGGATTCACAAATGACAGAGGATGCAAATCAAGCCGTTTTGGGCCAGATGGGCCCCTGCGGGATCGCCTGCGCGGCCTGCGTTCTGGGGAACGGGACCGTCGCAGAGACGGCGAAGAAGACCAAGGAATACATCCAGGGCTACGGCGTCGAGGAATGGGCGCCCCAGGTCCCAGGCGGCTCAGAGATCGACTTCGAGCAGTTCTACAGGTACCTCGACTGGACGGCGACCCATACCAGATGCAGGGGCTGCGAGAAGGGGGGTGGGCCCCCGGACTGCACGATTAGAAACTGCGCCAACGACAAGGGGTACCAGCTCTGCTCCGAGTGCGCTGAGCTCGAGGGCTGCGACAAGTTCGACTGGCTGCAGGATCACGGGAAGGTCCTGAAGACCACCCTGGGCGGGGCGAGGGGCAGGTCGAAGCAGGAGCTAATCGAGGAGGCCTTAGCGAAGGGCGACCAGTGAGCCCTTTTTCTATATCCATTTCTCTGCATGCCGGCACCCCGTCCAAGGTAACAAATTAATATCCCTCCGTGGGGTATAGTTGGGATGCGCGACCGTGGTCCAGCCTGGTATGATTTCTGCCTGCCACGCAGACGACCCGGGTTCGAATCCCGGCGGTCGCACCAATTCTAACCCTATGCAATCGCAAGTGTCATACGCATCTTACGTCGAATATTCTGCGATGAATAATGCCTAGCAAGGAGAAACAGCGCGCGCTGGACTGGGTCGAGGAGAACAAGGAGCTCCTCACCGACGTCCACCAGACCATCTGGGAGTACGCCGAGGTCGGCCTCCAGGAGCACAAGACGGCCAAGCTCGTGATCGACATCCTGGAGAAGAACGGCTTCGACGTCGAGAAGGGTGTCGCCGGGATGCCCACGGCCTTCGTCGCAACATACGGCAAGGGAGGCCCCGTCATAGCCCTCATGGGGGAGCTCGACGCCCTCCCGGGGATATCCAACAAGGCCGTGCCCTACAAGGAGCCCCTCAAGGAGGGGGCACCGGGCCACGGATGCGGCCACAACAGCTACGCCACCACGGCCATGGGAGCAGGCATCGCGATCAAGGAAGCCATCGAGAAGTACAAGGTCAAGGGTACCGTGAAGGTCTTCGGCTGCCCCGCGGAGGAGACCCTCGTCGGCAAGGTCTTCATGGTCAGGGACGGCGTCTTCGACGGCGTCGACGCCTGCCTAGGCCACCACCCGGGATCCGCCAACTCCGTTAGGCAGGGAAGCGGAAACGCCATGAACTCCGTCAAGTTCGAGTTCCATGGCAGGGCCTCCCATGCCGGCGGTTCCCCCCACAGGGGGATCAGCGCCCTCGACGCGGTGGAGCTCATGAACGTGGGGGTCAACTTCCTCAGGGAGCACGTCGTCCAGGAGACCCGGATGCACTACGTCATAGAGGACGGGGGCCATGAACCCAACGTCGTCCCCGCCTACGCCAGGAGCTGGTACTACGTCAGAGCCCCTACAAGGGATCTGGTCAACGATTACTACGCACGGGTGCTGGACATGGCGAAGGGAGCGGACCTGATGGCGAAAACCACCCACGAGGTCAGGTTCCTCACAGGAGTCCACAACGGCCTCCCCAACCGCCCCCTGGCGGAGCAGCTCGTCGCCAACATGAGGCTCATAGGGGCCCCAACGTACACCGATGAGGAGCTGGCCTGGGCCAAGGAGCTCGGGAAGTCCGTGCCACGGGAGACCAAGAAGTCAGGTCTCATGAGAAGCCACCTGCCCAACGCCATAGAGCTCCTCGACGTCGACATCAACACGAACATCTACGACCCCTACGGCGAGGGGATCACCGGAGGCGGCTCATCGGACGTCGCCGACGTCGCCTGGAACCTACCCACGCAGCAGCTGAGCACAGCCTACTTCATCGTCGGAATGCCGGGCCACTCCTGGCAACACACCGCCGTCGGAGGCACTAGCATCGCCTATAAATCCACCATCTTCGCCTCGAAGACCATGGCCGCGACCACGATAGACCTCCTCATGAAACCCGACCTCATAGCCGCCGCCAAGGCGGACTGGGAGACGAGGATGGAGGGCCTGACATACGTGTCGCCGCTACCGCCCGACCTCAAGCCGCCCCTGGACCAGCTGCCCCCCCACGAAGACTAAACCCAAATCCTCCCTTTTTTATCTCACATTGTCCTCGTACAGAGTGAACCATAGATGAGAAGCCACGTCGACGAGCCCGCACTGGTGAAACTGCTCAAGGACATGGTCCGCATCGACTCCGTTAACCCCAGCCTCGTCCCGGGCGCCGCGGGAGAGGCAGAGATGGCCGAGTACTGCGCCGACTACATGCGCGGTCTGGGCATGGAGACCGTCGTGTATGCCGTCGAGCCGGGGAGGCCCAACGCCGTCGGCGTCCTGAAGGGCGGAGGAGGCGGGAGGACGCTGCTGCTCAACGGCCACACCGACACGGTGGGCGTCGACTACATGGCCATCGACCCCTTCAAGCCAGAGGTGAGGGACGGGAAGCTCTACGGGAGGGGAGCCTACGACATGAAGGGAGGCCTCGCGGCGAGCATGACCGCCCTCAAGGCGGTCGTGGACTCCGGGACCGCCCTCAAAGGCGACGTGATCCTCGCGGCTGTATGCGACGAGGAGTACGCCAGCATCGGGACCGAGAGGCTCATGGAGGACGTCACCGCGGACGCAGCAATCATAGGCGAGTTCACCGGCGGCGACATCCAGGTGGCCCACAAGGGATTCGCCTGGATAGACATCGAGACCCACGGCGTGGCGGCCCACGGTAGCAGGTACTGGGAGGGTGTCGACGCCATATCCAAGATGGGTAAGGTGCTCGCGGCCATCGACGCGTTAGGCGAGAACCTTCTGGCTGTGGAACATCCCCTTGTGGGACCGGCCTCCGTCCATGCTTCTATAATCGAGGGGGGCAGGGAGCTCAGCACCTACCCCGACCACTGCAAACTGCAGGTCGAGCGCCGCCTCATCCCCGGTGAGACGAAGGCGACAGTGGAGGGAGAGCTAAGTGGTATGATGGAGGCCATAGGCGCCGGTGACCCCAAGTTCCAGGTGGAGCACAGAATCACCTTCTACCGGGGCCCCATGGAGATCAGCCGAGACGAGGAGATCTGCCGCATCATCCAAAAGGGAACCGTCAAGATAACTGGGGAAGCCCCGGACTACATCGGGGGCACCGGCTGGATGGACTCCGAGATAATATGGAACAAGGGCGTCCCCGTGGTCTGCCACGGCCCCTCCGGCAGCGGAGCCCACGCCAAGAGTGAATGGGTCGACCTTGAGTCCTTGGTCAACGTGGCGAAGGTACACGAGTACGCTATCAGAGAGTTCTGCGGCGTAAAAGAATAGGGGAGGGTGCTACTCCCTTCCCGGGGGCTTGGACATCCTGTTCTTGTAGGGGAAGAACAGTTTTTTTGTTTCAATAAAAAAACAGCGCAGACATTATGGTCAGATGAATGGGATCAGGAATGTGATTGCAGAGTGGTGGCTGGATACGAATCAGTCGAGAATTCGGAGTCAAAAAAGGTGTTAATCGATATCCAACTCCGTGATTTGAGTTATTGTATTAATTAAATTATATACACTTGATGAAGTAAAAATTAACATTTTTACAGGAATAAAATCCATCTTCTAAAAACAGCTATTGATGTCTGATGTACAAAATGCTGCATAGATTCGACTAAAAACTCAGAAAGTAAGATGAAGGTACCTATTATGAATAAGTTTTAATATTAGAATTGAAGCCTCTTCTCTAGAGGCGAAAAATAAATGAGTGAAGTGAAGTTCGATTTACAGCCTGTCGATAAGAAGCCTTCAAGGAAGTACAGAAAGGGCAGCAAATATGATCCGATCCTTGACAGTTTCCTAGATGGAGAGCACGCACTGGTCAAAGTCGAAGTCGTAAATAAGGACGCCAACTACCTCCGGACCCAGCTAAACAAGAGGATCGAAGCAAGGGATATAACGGACAAGGTCAAGGTATCCGTAGTAAATAACGTCGCATACCTTGAGAAGATTTAATAACTCTCAATTATAACCCCTTTTTAATTAATCATCCGAAACATACCTTTATTTCATGATTATCCGTTTTAAAAACTGTAAAAGGGCGTAATAAAGGATTTTTATTATACCCCTGTTGCTTAACCCGCTTATTATATCTTTATATTCGTCCATCTCCGATGAGAGCGCATGATCGGGCAACATCTCATGGTTGACGGGGTCTTCGAGTCGCCCCTAGGCGAGGAGACGGTGTGGGCCATACTCTCGGAGCTACCTGGAATAATTGGTATGCACATCCTCCACGGGCCGGAGGTTGTGAAGGGTTGCCCCGAAAATCCCGGCTGGACGGGTTTCGTCATCATCGACAAGTCCCATATATCCGTCCACACGTTCGACGAGGGGAGCAGAGTGTCCGTCGACGTATTCTCGTGTCAGCCCTTCGATGTGGAGGAGGCTATACGCTTCATCGAGGGGAAGATAGCCTTCAAGAAAGTGAAAACGAGGACTCTGACGCGCTCAGAGGATTAACGGCCCGTAAAACTCAGCTGGCCCTAGGTATGATGAGCGCCTTGAGCGCCGTCAGCCTCTCCTCCCTCTCGCCCTCTCTGAGGCTCATCCCTATGATTGGCGTCTCTAGCCCCAAGCGCTTCATCTCGTCCATCAGGGTCTCCATGAGGAGCCCGGGCTCGGAGGCGTCGACCCCCTCGTCGTCTATGATCCGGGGCGTGCGTCTCACTCCGCAGCTCGGCGATCCATCCACGCCAAGCACGGCGACGACCTCAACCCCCGTTGGCCCGGTCTTCTGGAAGGCGATTATCCGGTCGCACGTTCTTCCGGCGATTTGGCTGCAGATCTCCCTGAACTCGGGCGTGTCGTAGCCCTCTTTTGTCCTCGGCCTGCGGGGGTTTCCGAATAGTGAGAACTCCGGGCAGCCCATCTGAACGACGCCGACTCCCTCAGCCATCAGCAGCTGTAAAACGTCCCTGAGAAAACCTGTATCCCGTCTCGCCCCCCCTCCCGGCCATCGCGCCCTTGTGGACTGGTTAAGGATGCAGTGGGAGACTATGACCACCCTTTCCGACTCGTCTTCCATGCTGTATCGCCCTCACGTGTAGCAATTTCTCATGAGAACTAGATACTGATGAATGTTTTATATTATCGCCCATATTCCAATAAGCACATGTCCGACTCCTTGGGCTCTGACGAGGACCACGTCGACAGGAGGAAGGTTCTCGTCCTCGGTTTGGATGGCGCCACATTCAAGCTGCTAGAGCCCATGGCGAAGGAGGGAAGGATCCCCACCCTTGCGAGGCTGATGGATGGTGGAGCCCGGGGGGTTCTCGAGTCCACGCTGCCCCCTGTGACCATCCCCGCCTGGATCAGCATGATGACCGGGAAGAACCCGGGGAGGCTGGGCCTCTACGACCTGTTGAAGAGGGTCGAATACGGGGTGGAGCCATACGAGTCCGGTTTCAAGGAGTCCAATCCGGTCTGGAGGACGTTGAACCAGTACGGGTTGAAGACTGGGATCTTGAACGTGCCCGGCTCGTATCCCCCGGACGAGGTCGACGGCTTCATGGTCACGGGTATGATGACTCCCTCCAACGGCAGTCCCTATGCCCATCCCACTGAGCTCAGGTCGGAGCTCAACTCGGTCCACGAATACGAGATCGACATCCCCCCCTGGAACATAGCGGACGCGGACCAGCTCGTCAAGGACATCTACAGGGTGACCCAGAAGCGAGGGGACGCCGCCGAATACCTCATCGGGGAATTTCCATGTGACTTCTACATGATCGTCTTCACCGCTTCAGATCGGATGCAACATTACATGTGGCACAAGGAAGACCTCGTAGAGGAGTACTGGGAGGAGCTGGATAGGGTTCTCGCTAGGCTTCTCAATCTCTTCGGTGAGGAGACGACGGTCTTCGTGGTCTCAGATCACGGGTTTGGAACCCTTGAGAGGACGTTCTTCGTAAACGAGTGGCTGAGAACGGAAGGGTTCCTACGGTTAAGGAGGCAGATTACGAAGCGGGCCCTAGTGAGGCTCGATAGGACGGTCGAGGGGCTATATCGTTTCCTCGGTGAGAGGAAGCTCATCAGCGTGATAGGCAACTTCCTATACAAGCTCCTGGGAGTCAAAAGGCTACAGAAGGCCATCTACCTCTACCTCTCCAACGTGCACCTGGAGAGCAGGGTGAACTGGAGGCGCACGAAGGCGTTCAGCTGCGTTCACACCCCCCACTTCGGCCAGATCTACCTGAATATGGAGGGAAAGATGAGGGACGGCTGCGTCCCCCAGGACGAGAGGGAGGCGCTCCTGGAGTCGATCATCAAAGAGCTTGAGAATCTCCCATCATCATCGACCGGATACAGCCCCGAGATCGAGATCCACCGAGGGGAAGACCTGTACAATGGCCCCCATCTGGACGAGGCCCCTGACATAGTATTCATCCTGAACGATGGAAGATGCGAGATCGACGCAAAAGTAGGGGAGGGCAGGCTCTTCGCCGAGGGGGCCCCTCTGTCGGGTTGGACGGGCACCCACACAAGGGATGGAGTGTTCATCGCTTATGGACCGATGATAAAGGAGGGCTTCCGCGTCGAGAAAGCGTCCATAGTTGATGTGGCACCGACGATACTCCAGATGTTTGGCATCGCGCCCGGCGCCGACATGGATGGCAGGATTCTAGATGGGATATTCAGGGACGGCGTCGTCTTCCCGAAGAGGGAGAAATTAGGCCTCTCCGACGAAAAGGATGAACTTGAGGGCCTTGACGACGAAGAGAAGGCTCTGATAGAGGCCCGGCTGAGGAAGCTCGGATACATCTCATAAAGCGGATTTGGGACCCACAATCATTTTAAGGATTTTTCACTTCGCGGTGGATATAGTGTATGAAACGATTGAATAGTAGGTATAGAAACATTTTTGAAAGAAGATAGGATTGAAGAAACGGTATGAGCATAGAAGAGGAGATCAGGACAATCGCCAAGGACGAGCTGCAGACACAGCTAGACGATATTGAGAAACGTATGCGGAGCAGCTTCAGGAAGGAGAGCAACGAGATCAAGGAGCAGATACAGGCGGTAAGTACACAGATGGAGGATCTAGGCACCCTGATCGCTGACCTCAACCTCAGAACTCAGAAGCTCGAGGAGGACCTCACCAACAGGTTCGGCTTGGTAGTAAAGCTGAGAAAGTACACCCTGGACCAGCTCATGTCGGAGTACAAGAGGCTCACGGGTACACTGCGCCCTGACAAAGAAGAGTCACCTGAGAATGTTGAGATATGAACGCCGTCCAAGGACTGGCGGGTCTAGTATTTGTCATAATCTTTATCCTCATCGGAATTGAGGCGATACACCGCACCCACGCAGCCATGCTTGGAGCTTTCCTCTTTGTCTTCATTGGGGCGATCACCCCAGATGACCTGCTCCACTTCATCGACCTGGAGATCCTCGCGGTCATCCTCGGCCTCTTCCTCCTCGTCAGGGGCGCGGAGAGGTCAGGCCTCTTCCAGCTGCTGGCCGTGCAGATCATGAGGAACTCCGGAAGCCCGACCACGTTCGCAGTTATCCTCCTCTCATTCACGGTGATACTGGCGGTCTTCGTGAGCAACATCGGGGCGATGCTGATCATGGCGAGCATCACCATCACGATGGCTAGGAGCCTAAAGATAAAGCCCCAGACGCTGCTAATCTTCCAGGCAGTCGTCATCAACGTGGGGGGGATGACCCTCTGGATGGGCTCCATCCCCAACATCATCATCGGAATCGAGGGGGGGCTCACCTTCATGGACTTCGTGGTGAACGTGCTGCCCTTAGGCCTCATCCTCTACGCAGTCACAGTCGTCATATTCGTCCGGATGTTCAAGTCCGACTTCACCCCGAAACCTGAGGCAGAGTTCAGGGACCTAGAGTTCGACGAGTGGATCGAGAGGGCGATAGAGGTGAGTGGCCTGAAGGTCACGGGCATGGACTCCAAGATGATCTCCGCCGCAGCCGTCATGCTGCTGACCATCGCGGGGTTCATGCTCTACGAGAGGTTCAACATGACCCCTGCGTTCGTGGCCCTCCTAGGCGGCTTCCTGATGGTGCTGTTCCAGACCAGGGATCCGTCCTCGATCCTGCGTGAGATCGACTGGTCCACGATCCTGTTCCTCGCGGGCATGTTCATCATGATCAACGGACTGGGGAAGGTAGGGATCATCGGGATACTCTCCCATTACCTTTCGGGGTTCCTCGGTTCGTCCCCGCTGAGGGCGTCGATGATACTCATGTGGCTCTCGGGGCTCGTCTCATCGGTCGTCGATAACATCCCCCTCTCCACCTCCCTCTCGCCCGTTGTACGGGATATGGTGGTCGACCGGTCCTGGGAGGTCCTCTGGTGGGGGCTGGTCATAGGGGCGAACCTGGGGGGGAACATGACGCCCATTGGCTCCCCGAGCAACGTCATTGTCATCGGCGTCTCCGAGCAGGAGGGCTACCCCATCTCTTTCAACCAGTTCCTGAAGCTAGGGTTCATGCTGACCATCCTCTACTTCTTCATAGCGATGGCCTACATCTACGTCAGGTTCGGCCTGATGGGTTCCCTTTGAGCGTCTGTCACTGGGCGGGGATGGCTGTCAGGTAGTCCTGGACGAGCTTGAGCTTCGGCCTGTACCTCTTAACGTAATCCTGGGCCTCTTCGGTGAAGCCTGCTGGTGCAGTTATCTTCTTGGTCCCTTTCTTCGCCTCGCCCATGACGTCCGCCTTCTCATAGACCAGGTTGGGGCAGCGATACCCCAGGAATCTGGGCTTCAGACAGGCCTTGCTCGACCTCTTCTTGAAGCAGTAGAGGCGCCTCTCCTCGGGATCCAGGTTGCAGTTGAAGTTTCTCCTCTCCTTGACCATTTTATTTTGGTCATTAGGACCTAAATAACTGGATTATGGACTCGCGGAACGTACCCGCAGAATATACATTTCATCGAGACCCGCGAGCATATTTTAAGAAAACCGTCCAAATGTTTCTATAGTGATGGAGCGCAAGTTCGACGTCACAGTCCGGTTTACCGTAGTTTTGGTGTTGACAGCCGTGGTCCTGCTCCTGCCGACGTTTACTAGGCTATAACTGAGCGGGAAGTGGAGTGGGCTCCCCGGGTTTGAGATCCTAGTGGAGGCCCTCCGGGGTGAGCTTGAGGCAACTGTGTAGGTGCCGATCATCGCAGTGGACCGATCGAGCATCACCGGATGAGGTTCTAGTAGCTGAAAAAGAAAAGTCAGGGCTTAACCGAAGAGCCTGCCCATGGCGTATGCGCCCGCGAACATCGCTGCGATCCCGATGAGCACGGGGAGGTTGCCGATCCCCAGGCTGGCCAAGGCTGAACCTGGGCACTGACCGGAGAGCCCCCAGCCGAGGCCGAAGATTATCGCTCCGAGGATAGTGTTCCTGTTGAAGGCCCGTGTTCTCGGCTTGAACTCACCTCCAAGGAGGGGCTCCTTGACGAACCTGGGGACGATGTTTATCGCCACGAAAGTGGTCACAGTCGCGGCACCCATTAGAATAAAGAGTCCGTAGTCCTTGAGCTGGAGGAAGCTGAGCACAATCTCGGGCTTGGACATCCCTCCCCAGGCGAGCCCGAACCCGAAGGTCAGCCCCCCAACGAAGAGGACGATGTTTCGTTTGTTCATGGAAGGACCCCCAGGAGCGTCACCAGTTGAGCCGAGATGATGCCGAACAGGATGAATGTGATGACCGCGAAGAGGGAGGTCGTGGAGAGGGAGGCGATGCCGCTGATGCCGTGGCCCGATGTGCAGCCGCTTGAGAGTCTCGTGCCGAAGCCCACGAGGAATCCTCCGATGACTAGCCTCCAGAGCTGGACTGAGGTCGTCCACCACCCGTCGGGGGAGACCGTCAGGGTGTAGACGACCGCCCCCAGGACGACTCCGGCGGCGAAGTAGAGCCGCCACTCCCTCGACTCAAGGTAGGCCTTCCTCTGGAAGTACGGGATCTTGGAGAAGTAGGACATGGTTGTGCTGAACAGGCTGCTCTGCGTGGAGTGTATCCCAGTCAGGATGTAGACGAATGAGACGCCTACACCTATTATGAGTCCGCCAGTGATGTATGGCCAGATGCCGAGAGGAAACATGGTTGAGAAATCGAAAGGGCTTCTGAAAAGGATTTACATATGAAACTGAAGGTAGCGGGGTCTCAACTAACAGCTTTTTCGGGTAAGCTCACGGGCATTCCTTGATGATGGCCTCGATCTCCGCGACTGCATCGTCCAAGGATCTGTAGCCGACGATCTCCCCGACCTCGGAACCGCTGCAGAAGACCTTGGTTGTAGGGGTGGCCTCGACGCCCATTCCCTCAGCGAGTCTAAGGTTCTCGATGCTCTTCATCATGTTCATCCTGTAGAATCTCACGTTATCGAAGTGCTCCGGCAGCTTCTCGTAGACTGGCTTGAACTTTCGGCACTGGTCGCAGGACCTTATCCAGAACTCCAGAGCCACACTGCCCGCGGACCCTTTGACCTCGGAGTCAAACGATTCCGCCTGGATATCCTGTACACCATCCATGGATGACCGTGGGAATGTGTCGTACAGCGATTTTAATATGTTTAGGAGGGGGGAACCCCTGAGAATCCCGGAGCCTTCAACGTGGATTCTGCTGGATTCCGGTCAGTCTTTGGTCAAGGGATATCCTAGGTTCTTCCAGGCCTCCATGCCGCCTAGGACGTTGTGGATGTTCTTCCTGCCGGCTCTCAACATGATGCTGGATGCGAACCCAGATCGGGTTCCCGACTTGCAGATCACGGCGACCGGCCTGTTCTGGGGGACCTCGTCCAGCCGCTTCTCCAGGAGGCCAACGTAGACGTTCATGGCTCCCTCGATGTATCCCTCGTCCCACTCCTCATGGCTCCTGACGTCGAGGACGAGCCAGTCCTCGCCGCCGTCCAGGGTCTCCTTTAGCTCGGGGACGGTCATCATATCCAGCCTCTCCACGGGTAGCCCCTTCTTGTACCAGTTAACGATGGATCCCGCCATGTAGCCAGCCACGTTGTCGTAGCCTATCCTTGAGAGGTTCCTCGTAATGTAGTCGAGGTGGCCTTGGCTAGCCAGCATCAAGAGCACCGGCTCGTCGTGCGGGAGCACCCATCCTACGAGTCCCAGGCGCTTCAGCGCCAGGCTGAATGAGCCCTTGATGTGACCGGCTCCGAAGGAGGGAGGGGGCCTGGTGTCTATGACGATGGCTCCCTCCTCCCACTTCTCCTTGAACTCGTCCGCGGTGAGGGCCGGAGGGTTCGGCCCGTTGCCGAAGTATGGGGCGCCCTCGACGTTGTAGACCTCCATCCTTCTGAAGTACGGAGCGTGGAGGTGCTGCTCCTCGACCTTGAACCTGACGAACTCCTCCCTATCCAGCTGCAGAATGGGGTTCATGAGGCGCTCCAGGCCAATGGTGCTCATCTCCCTATCCCCTATCTTGCCACCGCAGACGGAGCCCGGTCCGTGAGCGGGGCAGAGGATGACGTGGTCCCCCAGGGGGAAGAGCCTGTTGAAGACGCTGTCATAGAGGTTCTCGGACCACTCCCTCTTCTTCCCGGGGCCCCCGAAGTCTGTTCTACCGGTGTCGTTGACGAAGAGGGTGTCGCCAGTGCAGACGAGGACTGTCTCCTCCCCGACTGCTGTATCCGTCACGGCGATCGAGATGTCGCCGGGGGTGTGGCCGGGGGTGTGGATGACGGTCACCTTGAGCTTGCCGATCCTGAACTCCTGCCCGTCGCCCACCACATTCCCGTACTTGAACTCGGGCCAGGGACCGTGGTAGATATCCGCCCCCGTGAGGTCCGCGAGCTCCGGGGAGCCGATGATGTAGTCCTCGTTGCGGTGGGTCTCGAAGATATGCCTGACGTTCATCCCCTCCCGCTTGGCGATGTCGACGTAGACCTGGCAGTCCCTCCGGGGGTCCACGACGACGGCCTCGGTGCCGGAGCCGATGAAGTAGGACAGATGTGAGACGATCTCCGACGTGACCTTCTCAAAAAACATGCTACTTTCCATTAGGAATCAGGGATTTAATACCCTTTTGAACTGAATGTAAAAAAAGGGTGACCAATCCGATTCGGTCTTCCAATCCTCTAGATATGCCCGTCAAACCATGCGATGAGCCGCCTCATAACGTCCAGCTGGTTCGCGGGCTTGCGCCTGACCCCGTGCCCCTCCTCGACGTAGCGTACGAACACGGTCTCCACGTCGTACTTCTTCAGCGCGGCGAACATCTGCTCGGCCTCGACGATGGGGGTGTCATGGTCCTTCTCGCCGTGGATGAAGAGAACCGGGGTCCTCACCTTGTGCGCCTGCATTATGGGTGACTGCTTTATCATGAGGTCCAGCTTCTCCCAGGGGAGGCCCTTTATCTCGACCTCGACCCAGCTGGAGAGGGCTGAGCAGCCCCACTGGCTGAACAGGTTGCTGATGGATGAGATGGAGACAGCCGCCTTGAACCTGTGGGTCTGGGTGACAATCCAGTTGGTGAGGTAGCCCCCATAGCTCCCGCCGTAGACCCCCAGTCTCTCGGGATCAACGTAATCCCTCGTCCTCAGGACGTGGTCCACTGCCTCCATGTTGTCCCTGTACTCCCCGCCCAGCATGTCCTCCACTACGGCGTCGGTGAACGCCTGGCCGTACCCCGAGCTCCCACGGTAGTTGACCCCGAACTGGACGTACCCCTGGGCAGCGAGGAGCTGGCCCCGGGAGTTCCAGGACCACCCGCCCATCCCAGAGGGGCCGCCCTTGATGCTGAGGATGCCCGGATATTTCTTCGCCTCATCGAGGTCCGCTGGCTTGTATAGCCATCCCTGGATGTCCCAGCCATCGGAGGACTTGAATGAGAACTCCTCTGGCCATACCAACTCCACCTCCCCCAGGAAGCCGTTGTAGTCCGTGAGCTTGACCTCGTTCCCACCGTCCAGATCCGATGAGTACGCATCTCCCGGGGTCCTGGGATCAGACATGCTGTAAACGATCTTCCCGGCTCCCGTGTCCAGGACGCCGTATCTGCAGTCCCCCTCCTTGACCTTGGCCACATCTCCACCATCCGGCGAGACGGAGCAGATGGCGGTCTTCCCCCGGTCAGAGGTTGTGAAGTAGACCCTGCTCCCATCAGGCGACCAGTAGGGGGCCGTGCACGGCCTGTCGAAATCGCCAGTTATGTCCCGGGGGCCGCTGCCGTCGGAGTTGACGACCCAGATATGCCGGTCCTCAGGGGTGCTCTCGTTGCTCGTGTTCCCCCTGGTCGTGGCAGTGTAGGCGATCTTCGTCCCGTCAGGAGACCACTTGGGATAGTACTCGGCTCCGACGCACTCGGTTATCCTCCATATCTCCTTGGTCGCCACGTCGATGGCGTAGATGTCCAGGTGCATGTTGAGGTCCGCTTTCCCGGTGCGGTTGGAGACGAATGAGATCTCCTTCCCGTCCGGGGACCACGCGATGGAGTGCTCGTCGTAGTCGCCGAAGGTGAGCTGCGTGGGGCGTTCCTCCCCCAGAGGGGAGACGACGAATATGTGCCTCCTCCTCATGTCCGAGTTGCCGAAGAATGACTTGTACTGGAGGCGGGTGATGACCTTGACCTTGGCGTCCTTGTCGTAGGGCTCCAGCGTGGCGAGGAAGGCGATCTTGGAGCCGTCGGGGGACCACTCTATGGTGTTCCCCACCGTGGAGACGCCGAGGCTGGCGTTGCTCACCTCGTACTCCCAGACTTTCCTCTTTCCCTTCCCGTCGGGGGTCATGACGGTGATGGCACTCTTCCCCTCCTCCCCCTTCTCGACGAAGGCGATCAGCTTGCCGTCGGGGGACCACCTCGGCATGCTGCACTTACCAGTCTCCGTGAGCTTTACCGCCTCGCCACCCTTGGTAGGGACGGCGTAGATATCGCTCTCCTTCTTGTTCTCCTCAAGCTTCGTTGAGCTGAGGAGGTAGACCACCCTTTCCCCATCCGGAGAGACCTTGGCCTCCCTGATCGACCTGATCTCTGCGAGGTCCTCCACGGTCAAGCTCCTTTTACCATTCCCCGACATATCACATCAAGCCCAATTTCACGAATTGTTGGTGGTTAGATACCGCCTATATCTAAATAACATATGCCGTGGCTTCGGAAGTCTT
>JABUBL010000266.1_pt1 | contig 14474 bp, 11 predicted proteins | sample 7240371 | NCBI WGS metagenome assembly JABUBL01 (sample SAMN07256343, study PRJNA390944) | subsurface metagenome | isolation source: Methane hydrate marine sediment | place: Pacific Ocean: Eastern North Pacific, ODP site 1244 | collected 2002
ACCGCTTATCTATGATGTAACCCACAATATCGCCAAGATAGAAGAGCACGAAGTAAGCGGTCAAAGGCAGGAGCTTTGTATTCATCGCAAGGGCGCTACCAGAGCTTTCCCCGCCGGTCACCCTGATGTACCACGGAAATACTCCCGGATAGGACAGCCAGTGCTCATCCCCGGGGACATGGGTCGGGTTTCCTATGTGCTGGTGGGCACAGAGCAGGCGATGAAAGAGACCTTCGGCTCTACCTGCCACGGTGCCGGCAGGATTCAAAGTCGAACTGCGGCTAAAAAGCATCTCAGGGGGAGAGATGTGCTTGAGTCACTGCAAGCCCGCGGCATAACCGTCCGCACCGGTAGTCTCCCCGGACTTGCCGAGGAGGCTTCCGAAGCCTATAAAGACGTAACCTCTGTAGTCGAAGTTACTCACCGCGCCGGCATCTCAAAGATTGTTGCCAGAACAAAACCCGTCGGGGTAATCAAAGGATGAGGAATAGGAAAGGAGAGGGGGATAAAGGTCGAAGACTCTTCGAGGGGTGGGGTTAATAAACAATCTTATCCAAGCCCTACTCTGTCTTTGACGAGGGCCAAAGTTTTTTCGGCGACGGGTCGAACCCTGGCTGCCCCTTCGGTCAGCAAAGAGTCAATGCAGGTTGGGTCAGCGGTTAATTCCCGGTAACGAGACTGCAAAGGGCCTAGGTTTTCGACAACTACCTCTGCCAGTTCCCGCTTCAAATCAGCATAGCCTTTTCCTTCAAACCGCGCCTCAATCTCCTTCCTGCCAAGCCTGGTGAAAAGTTCATAGATGACCAGCAGGTTGCAAATTCCAGGACGACTCTCATCAAAACGGATCTCACGCAGCGAGTCCGTAGTTGCTCTCATGATTTTGGCACGGATGTCGTCCGGTGAATCAAGTAAATAAATTATATGACCCTGCCCCGCCTCACTCTTGCTCATTTTCTTCGTTGGGTCTTCCAAGCCCATAATCCGTGCGCCTGTCTCAGGTATTACCACCTCTGGTACTACAAAAGTCTCGCCATAGATTGAGTTGAATCGCTGGGCAACATCCCGCACCAGCTCCACATGTTGCTTCTGGTCCTCACCAACCGGCACGATGTCAGTCCCATAAAGCAGAATATCAGCCGCCATCAGCGCCGGATAATCAAAAAGTCCGGTGCTAACCTGTTCTTTCTGCTTCTGTGATTTCTCCTTAAACTGCGTCATACGTTTCATCCACCCTATAGGGATAAAGCAATTGAGAATCCAGGTCAGTTCCGCATGAGCACTTATGTGGGATTGGACAAAGACCGTAGATATCTTGGGGTCTATGCCAGCAGCAAAAAGCAGACCAGCCAACTCACGTATCTTTGACTTCAGGGCCTTAGAGTCCTGGGGAACAGTGATGGCATGCAGGTCAACAATACAAAAGATGCTATCAAGTTCATTTTGAGAGTCTACCCAATGCTGAATCGCACCCAGATAGTTTCCAATGTGAATATCGCCTGTCGGCTGAATACCAGAAAATACCCGCTTTTTCATAATTCGCTACATATACTCCTCAAATAGAAATCTAACTTTGCCTGTTCTCTTCTAGGTTGTCGGTATCTCAAATATCCTGATCTTGGGCTTTTCGGCCAAGAGGGACTCAATCGGCTGACTCATCCCGCCTAGAAGCACAGTGGGGAACGAGAGGCAAAATGAACTACCATGGAGTTTCCTTCTCCTTCAGGGTCTCAATGAGAGCCTCAATAGTGATTGCAGCTAGGGTCAGAGTCTGAAAATTTCCTTTGGCACTCAATCTTGTTGCCAGCTTGACCATGGCTTCATTGCTGGAAGCTTCCAGTATATTGACGAAATCATACTGACCCAAGACAGCATACTGGTCCAGGATTTTGACCCCCATATGCTCCACTTCTTTATTGATTTCCCTGATCATCTCCGGGTCTTCTTGAAGGGCTTTCCTTCCTTCGTCAGTGAGAGTGGTGAGCATAAGATAGACAGCCATCACTACCTCCTCTTGGTCAGAATCTTTAACCTATTATGTAGGTATAGCTCACCTGTTTGTCAATATGGGTATAAGAGACTTTTAGCAACCTATCCCCTAACCCCCTCTATGGGGATATTTGATGACCTCACCCCCTGTATCCCCCTCTCCTTAAAAGGAGAGGGGGAGTTGGTTGTGTAAGGGAGGCTTCGCCTCCCTTTGACTCTCCTAGTAATCCCTCTCTAAAAGAAAGGGGGGAGATATTAGAGAGAGGCGAAGCATGCCTATAGGGAGTTTTAGAGGGACGAAGTCCCTCTAGCACAACCTCCCCCTTCCCCTTGCCAAGGGGAAGGGGGATAAAGGGGGATGGGGTTACTAAACCTAAAGGGGGTAAGGTCAACAAACAATCTTTGCAAGCCTATTCCCCGTTCTATCTGTGTTTGGCTGACAGGCAAGTTATGGTATAATGTGGCAAAAATGAGAAAACTACTATCTGGGAATGAGGCTCTAGCCTTAGGAGCCTACCACGCTGGCGTAAAAGTAGCCACCGCCTACCCCGGAACTCCGAGTACCGAAATACTTGAATCTATAGCTCGCTATGACGATATCTACGCGGAATGGTCAACGAATGAGAAGGTGGCTATGGAGGTGGCACTGGGGGCAGCCTATGCCGGAGTCCGCTCTCTGGTGTCGATGAAACAGGTGGGGCTGAACGTAGCCAGCGACCCCTTTATGGCTGCCGCAACCACCGGAATCAACGCCGGAATGGTGGTAATCTGTGCCGATGACCCAGGAGCACACAGCTCACAGAATGAGCAGGATAACCGCCACTATGCCAAATTCGCCAAAGTGCCAATGCTGGAGCCCAGCGATAGTCAAGAAGCTTATGACCTAATGGCATATGCCTTTGACATTAGCGAAAAGTTTGATAGCCCGGTGCTGGTGCGCACCACGACTCGTATCTCCCACTCCAAGTCAGTAGTGAAGGTGACTCGCGGCCGAGTTGCGCCAGTCAGTCAGCCGGGTTTCCAGCGTGATGTGGAAAAATATGTCATGCTGCCGGTTTACGCCCGTCTCAGGCATCCGATAGTAGAAGAACGCCTGATAAAGTTAGCGGCTTATGCCGAGACCTTTCCTCTTAATCAAGTACTGTGGGGTGAGCGCCGACTTGGCGTAGTGACCAGTGGAGTTGCTTACCAGTATGCCAGAGAGGTTTTCCCCAAAGCTTCCTTTCTTAAGCTGGGTATGACCTACCCCCTCCCCCAGAATTTGCTCCGCCGCTTTGCCGAACAGGTAGACAGGCTGATAGTTATCGAGGAGCTTGACCCATTTCTCCAGGAAAATATTCAGGCTATGGGAATAAAGGTTACCGGGAAGGAATTCATCCCCAGGCTGGGCGAGTTAAACCCGGATATTATTGAGGAAGGGAGCCGCAGTGCCGGATTGTTAACCGGAACCTCACCTCGCCATTTAGAGACACCCCCAGAGCTACCCAGGCGTCCTCCTCTGCTGTGCGCGGGTTGCCCACACACTGGTATATTTTTTGTTCTCAGCAGTATCGGTCAGCGCTCCAAATTGCCGAAATCCAAAGGTAAGCTACCAAAGGAATCGAAGTTAATTATCACTGGCGATATTGGCTGTTACACACTGGGTGCCTATCCTCCGCTCCTGGCTATGGACACCTGCGCCTGCATGGGTGCCAGCATTGGTCAGGCTTTAGGGATGGAGAAAGCTGGAGTAAAAAACAAAGTGGTCGCCGTCATCGGCGATTCCACCTTCCTGCATGCCGGCATCACCGGTGTGGTCAATGCTGTTTACAACAAGGGTCAGATAACGCTCATAATCCTGGATAACGGCACCACTGCCATGACCGGTCACCAGGAACACCCCGGCACCGGCATTTCGGCTCAGGGCAAAGAGACCAAAAAAGTAGAACTGGAGCAACTGGTGCGGGGTATTGGGGTCAGTAATGTCAAAGTGGTTGATGCCTTCAATATGAAGGCGCTAAGGAATAGTGTCAGGAGTTCCCTTGATAGTCCTGAACTTTCCGTTATTATCGTCCGTGGTGCCTGCTCGGTGCGTGTGCCGAAACGCTCTGAGCCTAGAGCTATTGATACTGAGAGATGTAACCTGTGTGGTATCTGCCTCCTGCTCGGCTGTCCCGCCATTCAGAGCGATGATGAACGGGTTTACATTGACGCTGCTTTATGCGTGGGTGGCGCCTGCACCATTTGTCAGCAGCTTTGCCCCCGGCAGGCAATAGAACCGCAGTCTAAGATTATAGCTGAGGGAGCAAAGTGAAAAAACTAGACATGCTTGTTACCGGGGCCGGAGGTCAGGGAGTTATCCTGGCCAGTGACATAATCGGCGAGGTGGCTATAGCCGCCGGCTACGATGTCAAAAAAACGGATACGCTGGGCATGGCCCAGCGTGGGGGTAGTGTCGTCAGTCATGTGCGGATAGCCCCTCAGGTCTGGTCTCCCTTGATTAAGAAGGGTGAAGTTGACATACTGCTCGCCCTAGAAAAGCTGGAGGCAGCCAGGTGGGGCTACTACCTCCGACCGGGAGGCATAGCCATCGTCAATAATCATGCCCTCCCGCCATTGTCGGTCAGTCTGGGCAGCGAGCGGTACCCCAGTGACGAGGAGATAATTAACATCCTGAAGCAGCGCACCAACCGCGTCTACTTTATCGATGGCACTTCCCGAGCTAGAGAACTGGGTAACATCAGGACGCTCAATATATTTATGCTGGGATGTGCCTCACTCTTGCTACCTTTTAAGGTGCATGTCTGGAAAGATGGAATCTCCCACCGCATACCAGCAAGCATCCGACAAATCAACATTACCGCCTTCAACCAGGGCAGAAAGGAAGTTAGAGATGCCCGTCTCTGAGAAGGTTCGGAAAAGTATGGCGGAGGGTTCGTGGATCAGGAGGATGTTTGAGGAGGGGGCTGTCCTTAAGCAGCGCTATGGTGAGGAAAACGTCTTTGACCTTTCTCTGGGCAACCCGGTGACGGAACCTCCCACTGAGTTTCAGCAGGAGTTGAAGAAGCTGGCAGAGCATCCCCTACCGGGAATGCATAGATATATGCCAAACGCCGGTTATGCTGAGACAAGGGTGGCTGTAGCCGAGCAGCTCTCCTTGGAAACCGGTATCAAGTTTGTTATGAATGATATTGTCATGACCTGCGGTGCGGCGGGAGCATTGAACGTAGTGCTGAAGACAATACTCAATCAGGGGGATGAGGTCATTATATTCGCTCCCTACTTTATGGAGTACCTCAACTATGTCGACAACCATGGTGGGGTGCCCAGGATTCTGCCCGCAGATGAACAGTTCATGCCCAAGCTCGATGTTCTTGAAGCTAACATTGGCGCTAAAACCAAGGCGGTAATCATAAATTCGCCCAATAACCCTACCGGTGTTGTCTACAGAGAAGACCTTTTACATCAGCTGGGAGAGATACTTAATAAAAAGGAGGCCCAATACGGGACTCAGATTTTTCTCATCAGCGACGAAGCCTATCGCAAGATTATCTACGATGGATTAAAATACCCTTCACCATTGCGACATCACCGGCAAAGTATCATTGCTACGTCTCACTCCAAGGATTTGGCACTGCCCGGTGAGCGTATTGGCTATATCGCCATACACCCTGATTGTAGCCAGCGGGATGAACTGGTGGATGGTTTTATCTTCTGCAACCGAACACTGGGATATGTTAATGCCCCAGCGCTGATGCAACGTTTAGTGTGCCACCTGCAGTCAATTACCGTCTCTGTAGCCGAGTATCAGAGAAAGAGGGACTTTTTGTATAATCACCTTACCAATGTGGGCTATTTGGTGGTTAAGCCTCAAGGGGCTTTCTACATGTTCCCCAAATCTCCACTGGAAGATGACGTTGCTTTCGTGAGGGAGCTACAACAGTTGAAGGTGCTGACTGTGCCCGGTCGTGGCTTCGGGGCACCGGGACATTTTCGGATAGCCTACTGTGTTGACGACCGGACATTAGAAGGTTCTGTAGTCGGTTTCCGAAAGGCTGCCCAAAAATTCGGGCTAGGTTAGTCTCTTCCCAAAAGGTGACCGAAATGGAGGAATTCAATATGTCAGGACAGGATAAAGAAACAACTGAAGCTCTGGCAGAATTGAGAGCCAGAGCCGAGGGAGAGCCCATCGCCTCTTTCCTGAAAATGCGGCTGCTGGAGCTATCCCCGGGCTATGCCAAGGTAGCGATGAAAGTACGACCCGAACACCAGAACTTCAATGGTTTAACCTTCGGCGGCATGGTTATGGCGGTAGCTGACCAGGCCTTTGCCTATACCGTCAATTCTGTAGACCTCCCCAGCATAGCTTCTCAGTTCAACATCCATTTTATTGCCGCTGCCAAGGTAGGTGATGAGCTTATTGCCGAAGGCCGGCTGGTGAAAAGCGGCAAGCGGGTCAGCATCGCCGAGATGACGGTGACCAATCAAGAGGGAAAGCTTATCGCCAAGGCGACAGGGACAACAATACCGGTAAGATAATAAGTGACTCTTCTCAATTGTGTTTGACTTTTTCCACCTCAGAAATTGACTGTTCATTGTGCTTGAATATAGACCACCATTTTGAGAATGTCTATTTTTATTGACCTCACCCCTCGAAGAGTCTTCGACCTTTATCCCCCTCTCCTTTTAAGGAGAGGGGGAAGTAATTAATGAAGAGGGGCTAACGCCCCTCTTAAACACCCGTGCATCATTAATTAACCCAGAGCAAGGAGAGTCAAAGAGAGGCGAAGCCTCTCTTATATAACTATTTCCCCTTCCCCTTGATAAGGGGAAGGGGATAAAGAGGATAGGGTTACCCAATAAAACCCAGGGGGATAGGTCACCGAATAAAATCCAAAGTGAGAAGTTATTAAACAGTCTCCTTGCTCTAGCTATTGACAAGCCGATTCTGGTTATGGTAGACTGTTCCACCATGAAGCTAATGTGCAGGAAACCTTTGGGAATATTCCCTGCCTCCCAGAAGGTGGAGAGAAATGCCTTCGTATTTACCGTGCGCACCAAGGTGCGCTTGGGGGGGTTGTCATATGCATATCTAGCTTAATTAAATACTTTTAGCTGAGTGTTTTGTTATAGAGTACCTCCCAGGCGGGAGGTATTTTGTTATATAAGAAATAGACTTGCCAAATATGTTTGAGGTTAGTGAATTAAAACAGGGGTTAATATAATAACGATGGAAAGATGGGATACAATTCCAAAACTTATCAGGCACAACTATGAAAAGTTGAGCCAGCGGACAGCCATGTGCATGAAAAACTTTGGTATCTGGAAGAGGTATAGCTGGACGGAATACTACGAAAAGGTAAAATACTTTTCATTGGGATTGATAAGCCTCGGGCTGGAACCGGGTGATGTGGTCTGTATTATCGGGGATAATGAGCCGGAATGGTTTTGGGGGGAGTTTGCCACTCAAGCCGCCGGCGGTATTGTAACCGGGATATTCGTTGACTCCATCCCATCTGAGGTGAAATATGTCGCGGAGCATTCTGACGCCAGATTTGCCATAGTCAATGACCAGGAGCAAACCGATAAGTTCCTTGAAATCAAGGACGAGCTACCTTCGCTAAAGAAGGTCATTTTCTGGGACCCCAAGGGTCTGAGGAATTACGATGACCCTATACTTATCGCTTTCCCTGAGGTAATAAAGCTGGGCAGAGAATATGAGCAAACGCACCCTGACTTGTTTGAGCAGAATGTGGAGAAGGGCAAGGGGAATGACACTGCCTTTATTTACTACACCTCAGGAACTACCGGCTTACCCAAGGGAGCAACGCTTACTCACCAGGCTTTGATAAACACCGCCCGGGCGTTTATCGACCGCTATCCATTAAATGAGACCGATGATTTGATTTCTAACTTCCCGGCGGCTTGGGTGGGAGATAGCTTTTTCGCTACCATTCCCCATCTACTTAGCGGGGCAAGGCTGAACTTTGCCGAGGAGCCGGAAACCATAGCCCAGGACACCAGAGAAGTTGGACCCAACTTCGTAATATATGGGCCACGGCAATGGGAAAGTCTGGTCAGCGAGATTCAGGTAAAAATGTTCGATGCCCATCCCCTGAAGCGCTTCGCCTATAACCTCTTCATGCCGGTAGGCTACAAAATTGCGGATCTCAACTTCCAGGGCAGAAAACCAAACCTGTTCTGGCGGGCTCTTTACCAGATTGCTTATATACTTTTATTCAGAGCATTAAAAGACCAGCTGGGATTAAGTAAAGTCAGGTTTGCCGTCACCGGAAGCTCGGTATTAAGTCTTGATACCTTCCGACTAATCCATGCCATAGGTATTGAGTTGAGACAGAATTACGGTAGCACCGAAGCTGGCCTCATCTCCTCTCATGGTGGGGGAGACATTAAATTTGAAAGCGTGGGGCGACCGGCACTTGGCACCGAGGTCAGGATAACCGATGAGGGAGAACTCATGGTTAGAAGCAATTGCCTGTTTAATGGATACCATAAGGATTCCCAAAAAACTGCAGAAACCTTGGTGGACGGCTGGTGCCACACTGGTGATGCCGTCAATATTGATGAGGATGGACACCTGCTATTCATCGACCGACTGGAGCATATGGGACAGCTGAGTTCCGGAATAAAATACGCTCCCCAGTATGTTGAGGGCAGGCTGAGGTTTAGTCCATATATTAAAGATGCTATGGTCATCGGAGGTAAGGATAAAGACTTCGTCTCAGCTATATTAAACATAGATTTTGCCATGGCGGGTAAGTGGGCGGAACGCAACCATATCCCCTACACTACCTTTGTTGACCTGTCCCAGAAAAAAGAGGTCGCTGATTTAGTGCAGAAGGACCTGGTTCGGGTGAACGGCTATCTGCCCGAACCAGCCAGAGTCAGGAGATTTGTCCTGCTGCATAAAGAGTTTGACGCCGATGAAGCTGAACTTACCCGAACCAGAAAGCTAAGACGGGAGTTTATGGAGGAGCGTTACAAAGATTTAATTGAGGCAATATATAAAGATGGGAAGGAGATAAAGGTTAAAGCCCCGGTTACTTATAGAGATGGTCGTAGGGGGGTAGTGACCACCAGCATCAAGGTGAGGAATATACAGAAAGAGGCTTGATAGCAAGTGGCTGAGTTACTTCAATTGTTGATTACAGGACTAGCAGTTGGCATGGTTTATGCCTTAATTGCTCTGGGTTTTGTCGTGGTCTGGAAATCCAGCAGCGTCGCCAATCTGGCTCTCGGTCAGTTAGTACTATTCTCTTCCTGGTTTACCTATGGAATGCTGGTTCAGGCCAAGTTTCCTCTCTGGCTCGCTTTCCCTCTGGTTATTCTTTTTGCTCTGGCTCTGGGCTGGATAATTGAGAGATTTGCTCTGCGTCCTCTCATCGCCCAGCCTATCCTGTCTCTGATTACAGTAACACTGGGTGTTGCCTACTTTATTGAGGGAGTGGTAACTTTCATCTGGCCCTGGAGTGTGGATGCCCTGCCGCGCCTGTTTCCGATTGAACCCATTCGCATCGGCACTGCGGTAGTTTCTCAGGAATATGTCTGGGTAGCCGCAGTTTGCCTCGTCGTATTTGGACTTTTAACGGCGTTCTTCCGATACCATAAGATGGGTATTGCCATGAGAGCAACAGCTGATGACCAGATGGCAGTTCAGGCCTGCGGTATTCCGGTGACCAGAATTTTCTCGCGGTCGTGGATGTTTGCCTGCGTAGTCGCTGCCATCGGCGGTGTACTAATTTCCAGCATCGGTGGCATTACCCATGGCTTGGTTGAGACCGGGCTAAAAGCCTTCTCCGTGGTGATACTCGGCGGGCTCAATTCCTTCGTTGGTGCTATTGTCGCCGGGCCCATAATAGGGCTCTGTGAGAACCTCGGTGGCGGCTATCTTACTCCCCTTCTCTGGGCTGGAGTTAAGGATATTATACCCTTCGTTATCATCATAATTGTCATGCTTATCAAACCCTACGGGCTGTTTGGCGAAGTCCGTATAGAGAGGATATAGCAGTATGGATTTACCGAGCGGAACCCGCAGTTATACCTATGCCCAAGATATGGCTATTCTGCGAACCAGAACCCACTGGGCGCTATTTATTGGCTTTCTGGTTCTCCTCTTTGCTGCCCCATTGTATCTGGGTAATTATTGGCTGGGCGTAGCCAACTTGATTGGCATTACCCTTATCGCCGCCACCGGGCTGAACCTCCTGACTGGATACTGCGGGCAATTATCTATTGGCCATGCCGGCTTCATTGCTGTAGGTGCCTATACCGCAGCCATTCTAACCAACCGGCTGGAGCTCCCCTTTCTGGTAGGGTTAATCTGTGCCGGGCTTACCGCCGGCCTCATCGGGCTTATCTTCGGCATTCCCTCGGTGCGGGTCAAGGGTTTTTATCTGGCAATTACCACTATTGCCGCCCAGTTTATCATTATCTGGGTTATCAATCACTGGTCAGCGGTAACCGGTGGCTTTGTTGGCATAAAGGTGCCTTACGCCTCCATCGGTGGTTTTGTCTTCCGGAGCGAGGCAAGCCAGTTTTACCTTATCATGACCATCGCTGCTCTCTGCACCTTTTTTGCCAAGAACCTGGCGAGGACAAGGGTGGGCAGGGCCTTTATTGCCGTCAGGGATAATGACCTGGCAGCCCAGGTAATGGGCATTAATCTCTTCTACTACAAGCTGCTTGCCTTCTTTATTGGCTGCTTCATGGCGGGAATAGCCGGCTCACTCCTCGCCCACTGGATTGGCTTTATGAATGCTGAGCAATTTAGCCTGACCGAGTCAATACTGTATATCGGGATGATAATTATTGGCGGTTTGGGCACCACCCTGGGGCCCATTCTTGGGGTAACTTTTATCCGCCTTCTCCAGCAGGTATTAACCGTGGAGGTTGTTCCTTTCCTAGAGCAAAATATCGCGTTACCCGCCGGATTTGCCACCGGTGTAACTCCGATGCTATTCGGTCTGGTAATCGTCCTGTTTTTGATACTTGAGCCCAGGGGACTTTCCCACCGCTGGACACTGTTTAAATCTGCCTATCGCCTGTGGCCGTTCTCGTATTAGTCTAAAAAAGGGGGGACAACTAAAATGTAACAGTTCCGAAAAAAGAAACGACTTAAAACTTCAAGGAGGAAATAAGATGAAACACAAAAAAATACTAATAATAGCTGGAATCTTTTGTCTGGCACTGATAGTGGCAGCACTGCCATTTGCCAGCGCCTGTGCTCCCGGAGAAAAGACACTTAAAATAGGCATAACCACGCCGTCAACCGGTCCCGCCGCCGAAAAAGGAAGCCCCATGGGGCATGGTAATCTCGATGCTATTGAATACATCAACACTGAACTCGGTGGTGTTGCCGGATACCCCATTGAGGTGGTATGGCTGGACAATGCCTATGATGCGGCTAAAGTGGTTACCAATGTCAAGAAATTCATGGACGATGGCTGTCTGATGTTCGCCACCGCCTCGTCCAAAATGATGTCGGCATCCATGGAAATCGCCAACCGTGCCGAGTTTCCTGGCATAGCCTGCTTCAACGCCCCCGTATTGCACCGCCCACCGCAGCACATTTACGGGCAGATGCCTGATTACGGGGATGACTGGTCTGCTTTTGCCACCTATTATATGGAGAACATCTGGAAGGGTCCGGGGAAGCCCAGGATGGCACTACACCTGCTCAATAACACCACCGGTTACGGGGCGCTGGATGCAGCCAGGGCTTCTGCCGAGAGACTTGGCATCGAGCTTCTCCTTCCCGCTGAGGAGCACACCCCCACCACTACCTCTGAGATGGACTCCCTGACCCGAGTCAAGTCGCTGAACCCTGATGTCCTGTATATATCAAGCACGCCGGCTCCTACCGCTGTCATCATAAAGAATGCGGTTGCCCTGGGTCTGTATCCTGGCATAACTATAGGTTTGGGTCATGCTGGCATCACCAAGGCACTCGTTGACATCGCCGGGGCTGATATTTGTGAGGGTGTCTACGGTGTGTTTCCCACCGTGAACTGGGGCGATGATGTGCCCGGCATGGCTAAGGTGGTAGAATACTGCCAGAAGCTGCACCCCAAAGACGAGGGCAACATGGACTATATTACCTCGTGGGCACAAAGCCTGATTATGGCTGAAATTCTGAGAGTAGCGGTAGAGAATGTCGGCTATGATGTGCTAGCCAAGGGGAATGTCGAATCATGGCGGGCTATTGAGACCTACGGCATCCAGAGACTTAAAGATTATGATGTTGGCGGTCTACACGGTCCGGCAAGCTATACCCCGGGGGATAACCGGTTGTCAAAGTCAGTCAGGGTCTTCCAGATACAGAGTGGGGAAATCACCCCCGTGACCGACTGGGTAGAAGCGCCGGTGGTTAAATACGAAGAGTTCGAATGGTTTGGTAAATAGCTAGAATCTGGCAGGGGCTCCGCCATGGTGGAGCCCCTGCAGGAGAGAACTAAAATATGCTCAAGTTAAATAACATTGAGGTTGCCTACCTCAACGTTATAAGAGTGCTGCATGGCGTGTCTCTGGATGTAGCGGATGGCTCGATTGTTGCCCTCCTCGGGGCTAACGGTGCTGGTAAAAGCACCACTCTCAAAGCCATATCCGGCCTGCTCCATGTTGAGGAGGGAGAAGTAACCGACGGCAGCATCCAGTGGAACAATGAAAGAATAGATAAGAAAAGCGCCGAAGAGATAGGTAAGCTGGGCATTATTCAGGCGTTAGAGGGACGCCGGGTCTTCGGGCACCTCAGCGCGGAGGAGAACCTGCTGGTTGGTGCTTATTACCGCCAGCGCCGTGCCGTCAAACAAGACATGGATATGGTTTATGATTACTTCCCGCGGCTCAGGGAGCTTCGGCATAATACCGCCGGTTATCTCTCCGGGGGTGAGCAGCAAATGCTGGTCATCGGTCGCGCCATGATGGCTGCCCCCAAGCTAATGATGCTTGATGAGCCATCACTTGGTCTGGCACCGCTGCTTGTCGAGGAAATATACAATATAATCAAACGGTTTAATACCGAACAAAAAACATCAGTCCTGCTCGTGGAGCAGAATGTCAGAATTGCCCTGAGTATTGCTCACTACGGTTACGTCATGGAAAATGGTCGGATTGTTCTTGATGGCACCGCCGACTTCATGAGAAACAATGAGGATGTGAAGGAGTTTTACATGGGACTATCTGCCATGGGAGCGAAAAAGAGCTACCGTGAAGTAAAACACTATAAGAGGCGAAAGAGATGGCTATAAAAGGTAAACCGGATGAATTCTTTGATAAACTGGAAATAATGTCGGCTGAAGCAAGGGAAAGATACGCTAACCGGAAGCTGTCTCAAACCATCAAGCGCGCTTACCAGCATGCCCCCACCGTCAAGAAGATTTTGAATGAGGCGGGAGTTTGCCCGGAGCAGATTCGCAAAACAAGAGACCTGGAAAGGCTGCCCATTACCAGAAAAACCGACCTGATAGAGTTGCAAAAGGCAAATCCGCCCTACGGTGGCTTTCTCACCACTCCCCCTGAGGAGGTTGAACGCGTATTTCTCTCACCCGGCCCTGTCTATGAGCCAATCCAGCATTCGGGCATCCGATGGTTCGCCAAGTCTTTCTGGGCTGCCGGATTTAGAAAGGGAGATGTGGTTATCAATACATTTACCTATCACCTGTCACCCGCCGGTATCTTATTTCACGAAGCCCTGAGGGATTGCGGGGCTACACCTATACCTATGGGCACCGGCAATACTGAAATTCAGATTCAGACTATGCATGACCTAAAAGTTACCGGATATGTGGGAACACCCAGCTTTCTGTTGACCCTGATTAAGCGGGCTGAAGAAATGGGTTACAACTTACGCCGGGATTTTTCTCTCCAGCGTGCCTGGTTCACTGGTGAAATGTTGCCTCCTTCGCTACGGAAAACCTTTGAGGAGGACTACCAGATTGTCACCGCACAAACCTACGCGGTTACTGAGACCGGTGGTGCCCTTGCCTATGAATGCCGCGAGAAATCCGGCATGCACCTTATGGATGAATATGTAATAGAAATAGTTGACCCCGAGACAGGAAAGCAGCTAGGACCGGGAGAGATAGGTGAAATAGTGGTAACCCCAATTCACAATAAAGTCTGGGGTCTTGTCCGCTTTGGCACCGGTGACCTGTCCTCATATATTGCCGAACCCTGTCCCTGTGGCCGGACGGCTAACCGGTTGACCGGTATTGTTGGCAGAGCCGGCGATGCCATTAAAGTTAGAGGCATGTTTGTTGTTGCCAAGCAAGCCGAACAGGTATTCCTCGGCTTTGAGGAAATTTCCAAGTTCCAGATATCGGTTACACGTCGGGAACAGCGAGATGAAATGACCCTTAAGGTTGAGCTAAAGCATGAAGCCACCGAGGAAGATAGGCGAAGATTAGCCAGGGATTTGGATAAAAAATTCCAGGATGTTTGCCGGATTAAGCCAGACAGGATTGATTTCATAAAGAAGGGAACCATCCCTG
>JABUBL010000267.1_pt1 | contig 14452 bp, 16 predicted proteins | sample 7240371 | NCBI WGS metagenome assembly JABUBL01 (sample SAMN07256343, study PRJNA390944) | subsurface metagenome | isolation source: Methane hydrate marine sediment | place: Pacific Ocean: Eastern North Pacific, ODP site 1244 | collected 2002
ACTGTTTCTCCATCATTTCTTTTAGAGGAATGTTCTTTAATTTTAATTTTGTATTTTCACAAATTACAGCTTTGTTTACATCAATAATTCCAGGAGAGGTAATGGAAATCCCAATACATTTTGTTAAATCCGGGTATGCTTTTAAAAATTGACTAATTGACTTTATAATATAATCGATAACTAATTTACCTGTTAGATTATGAACAGGAAATTTTTCTTTTCTTTGAACTTTTGCTTCTAAATTTGTCTCAGCAATTAAAATATAGGAATTAGTAATAGCAACTGTGATAATAAATTTACTATCTGAAAAAAATTTAATAAGAATAGGTTTTCTTCCACCACTGGATTTTCCTACACCATCCTCATATACCAATCCTTGTTGAATTAATTCTCTTACTGCAGCAGTCACTGTTGTAGCACTTATACTGTTCTTTTTTGCGATTTCACTTCGAGAAATAGGTCCATAATCTCGTATTGTTCTAAGAATTATAGATCTATTTAATTCTTGAATTAATTTCAAATCTCCAGTTCTTTGCATTTATCAAACCTCTATTTATAGACTTACTTTTCCCAGTGTCTTTATTAAGTATTTTAGATTATGATACATTAACATATAATTATTGTCAATAAAAATTCTTTAAAAACTAAAAAACTTTAAATTCATTAGTAATTATTAGTGTAAAATTTAATGTGGTAGTTAGAAAAAGAAGAAGAATAGTAGCAGTAATAGCATTTCTTTATTTTTTTAATTATTACTCTAAATTAAAAGATTACAGATTTTCAAGAGCTAATTTTATTGTTGCTCCTTCAACTGGTTTTTTTGTAAGAGGTTTAAAATTTATTTTTGGAAACTCACCTTTTAGCTTTTTCATCAAAACAGATTTAAAATATTTCTCACACTTAAATACATTTCCAACAAAAATAAGATCAAAATTTTTATCTGCAAGATTAAGTTTATTTACTACCACAGTTACTGAATTTATTGCTTCGGCAGCTTCTTCTTCCAATATCTTTATACTTATCTTGTCTCCCATCTCTGCTGTTCTGCATACCGTTTTAGCTATTGCTGAAATTTTGTCTTTTGAAAAAGAATTCCTATAAGCCCACCTTATCAATTCTGATATATTTTTAATGTTTAGATCTTCTAATATTGTCTTAGACAGAATAGTAGCACTGCCTCTCCCATCATATGCTCTCATTAAAGCCCTAAGCGCTTTTATGCCAATTTCATACCCGCTTCCTTCATCACCTAGTATATAATCCCAACCATTCACCTTTGTTTCTTTGCCTTGTTCATTTATACCAAAACAGTTAGAACCGGTTCCACAAATAATCATTACGCCATTTTTGCTATCGCTCCCTGCAGCCAGACCAATCCTTGTATCATTACATATAATAATTTTATTTCTGTCCAAATACTTTTCAATTACATCATTGAAGATTATCTCTTTATAGATCTTTGTATCTTCATTAGAGTCATTTCCTGCCAAACCAAAACAGGTACTTTTAAAAATTAGCTTGTGTTTATTTCTCAAACCTAAATTCTCAATAACTGAGATAACTGCATTATTTATATTCTCCTTAGCACTTTTTACCCCTACACTTTTATAATTGCTTGGACCAGATTTACTTTCTGCCATATGATTACCTTTAATATCAGCAATTAGTGCAGTAGTTTTTGTTCCACCACCATCCACACCTAATATATAACCCAACTATCTCTCCTTTTTCCTATAACTTAATAAATCTCATAATTTAATTGTTTATATTTTTTCTTGTTATTATTAAAAGACATAATTTCTTAAGACATTTTCTGATAGTGTAACACTGCTATTTTTATGCTCCTTTAGAAAAGTTACTATAAATGAAGTAAGGATACCTTTCTGGTTGTTTTCTTTAAGCTTACTTGCCATACTCTTGCTATTTCATTATAAATATCTGTTCTATTTTCGACCAAATAGACCTTTATCCTATCATTATTTAAAATTTCATCTTCACTAATATTAAAATAACTTATTTTATCCATTTCTTTTATTGAGTGATTCTTCATTTTTAAGATACTGCCCCTTGTTCAATTTTATAAGGAAATTTATTCGTTAGTAGGGATTCTATTGCCTGAAAAGAAGCACCCACTATACCAGCATCTTCACCAAGCAAAGATAATTCAATCTCTGGAATCTCAAAAGGCATTGAATCTCTAATCTTCTCTTTGATAGGTTCTAAAAATAATCTATTTACTTCAGGCAAGTTGCATATATCACCACCTAACACTATTATAAGCAAATATGCAGTTTTTGGCTTAAATTAACTTAAGAATATACATCGCTTACAAATCTTAAGCCATTAACTGCATCCCTTCCATAATAATCACAATCTGTTTTTTCTTTCACTAATTCAGTTACTGGAGCACCGCCGACCATTATAGAAACTTTGTCTCTTATGCCTGCTTCTTTTATGGCTTTGACTGTGTTTGCAATAGCATTAAAAGATATGGTTAGGAGGCAGCTCATCCCCAGAACCTTGGCCCCGCTATCTTTGATGGCTTCAACAAATCTCTGGGGCTCTACATCTACCCCCAAATCCAGGACTTCAAAGCCGGAATTTCTCAGAAGCATAACCACCAGGTCTTTGCCAATATCATGAATATCGCCAAATACTGTGCCCATTACAACCTTGCCTTTGGCCGAAACACTTTTGCCTTTCATTTTGGGAGCCAGGATTTTTAGGGCTTCTTTCATAATCGCCCCGGAATAGAGCAAGTCTGGCACATAGTATTTTTCTTCTTCAAAACGATTTCCAATTTCAATCAATGCCTTTTGCAGCTGTTCCATTATAGTTTCTGCAGCCACACCTGAAACCAGATGCTCATTTACCAGCTGTTTTACTTTTTCTTCATCCAGGTTAACCAATGCTTCATATATATCACTATTTCCGCTCATTTGATTTCCTTTCCCTTCTTTGGGCAATTTTAAAAATCAGTTAAGATAGCCCAGATAAACCTATTGGCTATTACTTCGATTCTTTCCCATTCTTCCTTTATTATTTTTTTATCTCCAAGTATTTTCTTGTATTCTTTTTCCCTCTGTTCCCATGGTATCAAGGTCCCTGGGGTAACTTTTGCTTTTCCTTCTGGCATCATAATCCTCCCTATTTGGCTAATTTTTTTAATATTCCCCATATTCCAGTACTGCATCAGTTATAGCTTTAACATTCTCTGCTCGGGCATCACTCTGCACAATAGCTTCTGCATCAATAACATAACCGCCATCTTTGCCCACAATCTCAATTACTTTTTTTGCATATTCTTTCACTTCTTCGGGGCTGCCGAATGCTAATAAATCATTAGGTATGCCTCCGCTTATGCAAAATTTATCTCCCAATCTTTTATGGACTTCAAATATGTCTCCCTTATCTACATGGTATATAATGGATTTTTCTGGCAATTCTTCAGTATAACTCAGCCACTTATCCCAATTTCCTTCTGCATACCATAAGGTTTGTATCCCCTCTTGCCACAGCTTTACTATTATTTCCTTCATGGTTGGCCAGAAAAACCTTTCATACATATCTTTGGAGAACATTGTTCCCCTGTGCAGCCAGACGGTTACCGGAACCTGTTTTGTGGGGTCAGAAGTAACTTTAGCATTCTGCAATAAGTAAGGCGTCAATGCTTCGCAAGCTGCTTCTACTTTTTTTGGCTGCCTGTATACATCAATTGATACCTGCCTAAAGCCCCTTAATTTGTCGGCTAAAATATCAAAGGGCGCTTTTAATATTCCTGCAATTGCAGAAACAGTCCCGCATTCAGTTTTTAATTGATTAACTGCCTGCTCCCATGCTGCAAAATAATCCATCATAGCTATACCGCCTTTTAGCCAGGCCATATTGTTGCTGAAAGTATTTGGCTCTCCAATCGGAACCAAATTTGGTGAAATCCTAGGCATCCATACATTGGCTAAAAATTCGGTGGGGCTCTCTATCAGAAGGCCGTACTCATCTTCTTTCATATATGCTTCTTCTTCTGTAGACGGTTCAAAATATTGAAAGCCTACATCCGGAGACAGCTCAATTCCCGGCACCTTATAATACTTTTGGCCAAAGTGGTCCACAAGCCCGCTCCATACATAAACCATATTTATAACTGTTGCATCCCATTGGAAATCTTTGGCACATTTCCTGACCGCTTTAAAAGCCTTTTCATATTGATGGGTTATTTCCTGTGATGTATATCCTGCATATTTTGCCGCAAATTCAGCAGTAAAAATCCTGATAGGTACTCTGTCAGGTTTCATATTATTAAGTGCAGCCACATACCTTTTATGCCTTTGCTCATAAAGCTTTTCCATGTTTTCTGGCATTTTTCCCTCCTTAAATTTCTTAAATGCTGGCGCTTCAGAAAATCCCGCATTTCCATAATCCTTCTAATATATATAGGGTTTCAATACATCGCGGGCAATGCAAAAACCTCTCTTTACCAGCTCCTCGCTTCCCTCAAAAGCCCTGTCCTCATGTTCAATACTGATTGCATAATCGTATCCCGCCTTATACAATGCACGGAAAAATTTTGGCCAATCCACATCACCCAGCCCCGGCAGGCGCGGAACCTGCCAGCCCATTCCTAGTGAAAGGACGCCATTCTGATAAAGCCCTTCCCTGTCAATCATGAGGTCCTTGGCATGCACGTGGAATATGCGGTCTGCAAATTCATAAATGACCCTCTCTATATCAATCATCTGAAAGATAAGATGCGAGGGGTCAAGGTTTAGGCCAAAGTTTTGGTCTGGAATAATTTCCCACATCTTTTTCCATATCTTGGGGGAGATGGCCAAGTTATTACCGCCAGGCCACTCGTCATTGGAAAATATCATGGGGCAGTTCTCTATGGCAATCTTTACCTTATGTTGGGAAGCAAACTCCACAATAGGCGGCCAAACTTTCTCAAACTCTGTAAAATTTTCCTCTACCGTCTTATCTTTATCCCTTCCTGCAAATGTCCCTACTATGGAGACCCCAAGCTTTTGCGCCCCGGAAATCACCTTTTTGAGGTGTCCTATGGCTTCTTTGCGCTGGCCGGCATCAGGAGTCAGCGGATTAGGATAATATGCAAGCGAGGAAATCTCCAGGCCATATTTGGCCAAAGTTGTTTTAATTTCTTTAGCCTTTGCATCATCAAGTTGACCAACATTTATATGGGTAACTCCCGCATAGCGGCGCTCCGCCTTTCCTGGCGGCCAGCAGGCAGCCTCCAGCATCTGAAATCCGCTATCTGAAGCCCATTTGGCCAGTTCTTCCAATGAGAGTTCCGGAAACGCTGTACTCAGTAAACCTAATTTCATTTTTACCTCCAAAACATTGAAATTTCCAAATATAAGCTGTAAATTTTATTTTAAAAAACCATCATTCAATTTTTACCCAGCTGCCTTCCCTGGCGCTCTTTCCTACTGCCTCTACCATCTTTAGCGCCCTATAACCATCTTCAAATGTGGGAAAATTCCTTAGTGCGCTGAAGTTACCACGGGCAATATAATTATAAACCTCGCGGTAGAGCTGCTTGAAAGTGTCCGGGTATCCCTCATTATGCCCGCCGGGGAATGAAATACAGTTCCGTACTTCATCTATTACCAGCGAAGGATCTTTTAGAATTACCTGGTTGGCAGTGCTTCTCTGCCCCACCCAAAGCTCATTGGGGCATTGCGAATCCCAGGCCAGCGAACTCTTTGACCCGCTAATCTCAAAAAACAGGCGGTTTTTGCGCCCCGCACTGACCTGTGAAACAGTCAGAGCGCCATGTGCGCCGCCTTCAAAATGCAGCAGTATGGAAGCATAGTCTTCAGTCTTAATCTCCTTTTCTTCATATTCCATGCTGCTTTTAAGCTTGCCGGCGAATGTTTCCACTTCTTTTAAGGGTTTTTTGCGGATAGGGAGAAATGTCTTAAAATCAGCCAATACTTCTACCACTTTCTTCCCTGTAATAAAAGTGATTAAATCCAGCCAGTGGGACCCTATATCGGCAACTGCCCTCATATCTCCGCCCAGCTCAGGCTCCAAACGCCAGTTCCAGTCTGTTTCCAGCAGGAGCCAGTCCTGGAGGTAAGAGCCCTGGATGATGTAAACATTGCCTATCTTTCCGCTCTGTACCATGGCCCGCGCCTGCTGTGTCATGGGATAAAAACGCATGTTATGGTTCACCGCATTAACCAGGTTTTTCTCTACAGCCAGTTTTAATAATTCCAGAGATTCACTGGATTTTAAGGTCAGCGGCTTTTCACAGATAACATGTTTCTGTGCCAGCAGGGCCATTTTGACCTGCCTGTAATGTAAAAAATTAGGTGAGGCAATGTGGACAGACTGGATTTGGGAATCAGTTATCATGTCTTCGAATGATTGGTAGCCTTTCTGGAGGCCCAATGCATCCGCTTTCTGTTTAGCAAGCTCCGACGTAGCTTCAGCAATCCCCACCACTTCCACGCCAATCCGCCTCAGGGCTTCAACATGCGCATTGCCTACAAATCCTCCACCCGATATGCCGACTTTAATCTTTTTTACCATTTTCGCCTCCTGAATCCTTTGAACCTAATCAAAAGGTTAAGTTTGTGGATATTTCATTTGTTTTGGTAAAGTTGTAAAAATCATACTGTTTATATAACATTTGATATTTTCATTCCTGCAAAGCCAGAAGTGGTTTCCAGCTATAAAGCATAAATCAGATTTTTTTAACTGCAGGCTTCATATTTTACTCACCACAGCCATATATGGGGCTTCAGCTTTTTTCCGAATTCCTCATCCCACTGAGCCATAATCTGGGCTGTACAGGTAGCGCCGAAACGCTTTACGCCCAAAGCACGTACAGCCAGTGCATCCTCCAGGCTTCGGACACCCTGAGCAGCTTTCACTTGTACTTTACCGCTTACCGCATCCCGCATAACTTTTAAATGATGCAGGTTGAAACCGCTTGGGGCAAATCCGGTGCTGGTCTTAACAAATGAGGCTCCAGCTTCTTCGGCTAGCCTGCATGCTTTTCGCAAAAGCCCATAATCATCAAAATAATGGGTTTCAAAGATCACCTTAACCGGCGCACCCCCGGCTGCCTCCACCACTGCAGCAATATCATTGCGAACATAATCGTATTCCCCGCCCAGGAATGCCCCCAGATTCATTACCATGTCGATTTCCCCGGCCCCCTGCTCTACTGCCAGTTTAGCCTCAAAGGCTTTTGTTTTGGTTGGCGCATACCCGTGCGGAAAATCAATTACCGGATCCACAAGCACATCGCTGCCCCTGCACATTTCAGCGGCCAATGGAACATAACAGGGTTTTACGGTTACGGCTGCTACATTATAATGCAATGCTGTTTTAATCCCTTCCATGGTTTCATTTTTTGTAACTGTGGGTTTGAGAAGGGAATGATCGATCATCTTTGCTAGTTCATTTCGCGTAATTTTAGGAAAACTCATATGCTCACCCCGTCCAATCAATGCAATTTATACACTATAACCTAATATGCAGTACCTGCCCCTGCCAAACACCATATCCGGGCAGGCATTAATTATGGCCGCTATTGCCTCAGAGCCCGCTGCCTTCCATAGGCTGAAAGTATTATCAATAAGATAAATCCCAGTATTATCTGTCTTATAGCATGGGGAACCTGAATGGTTGTAAGAATACTGGTGATTAAGGTAAGAATTATAGCTCCAGCCATGGTTCCAAAATAGCTGCCTTTCCCACCAGTAAAAAGAGTCCCTCCGATAGCCACAGCAGCAATTGAAGGGAACAAATAGGGAGCCCCCAGATTGATCAATATCATCTGAGTGTATCCAACCAGCATAAAACCGCCAAAAGCAGTCATCATGCTTGCCAATGTATAGGTAAGCGCTACTACCCTGTTTACATGTACCCCTGAAAGGTGCGCCGCTATACGGTTGGCGCCAATGCTAAATAACTGCTTTCCATAAAAAGTCCGCTCTAAAAGCAACCACACGCCAAGGCTGAACAGAACCCAGATTACAACTGTGCCGGGAATACCCAGAAATAGGGGCTTTACTATTATATTTCCCATAAGCGGGGAAATTCCCCCCACTAGGACACCATGGGTAACTGCCAAAACCAGCCCCTGGACCACTCCTGCCATAGCCAAAGTCATTATTAAGGGAGAGATTTTTAAATAAGTAACTCCTATCCCATTCACAAAACCGATGCCAGCTCCCACCGCCAATATCAGCAGCAGTGCCGGAAGAATCATGGAATCTCTTCCATTTACGGTACCGAAAGTCAGAACAGCCGAGAGGGTAACCACAGAACCAACGGAGAGGTCTATCCCCCCGTAGCCGCTTATAACTACCAATGTCTGACCCGCAGCAATAATGCCCAGGAACGAAGATAGCCTGAGTATATGTATAGCCTGCCTGTAAGCCTGTGTAACATTGCTGAAGCCATGCGGAAGCAAGCCGCTCAGCAGGAATAGCACTACGGCTAATGCAAATGCCAAAAGGGTTCCAGAAATTTTGATTCTGCTTTTCATGATCGCCTCTTCCTCCTCGCAAGGCTATACAAACCGGGACTGGCAAGCGCTATAACAATTATTACCGCATTTACCAACATCCTCCACCAGGATGAAACATCCGCAAAAGAGATAATATTGCGGATAATGACTAAAATAGCAACCCCGATGACCGAACCCGCAATGCTGCCCTGGCCTCCAGTCAGCGGTGTGCCCCCTACCACTACTGCAGTGATGGAATCCAATGTCATATCGCTGCCAATTCCAGGGTCGCCTGAGCTGGTCAGAAAAGTAAGGACAATACCCGATAAAGCGGCCATCAGGCCGGAAACTACATAAGAGAAGAAACGGATGCGGTTAACCGGCACACCGGTGGCATAAGCCGCTTCCGCATTTCCGCCTGTGGCAAACAAAAAACGGGAGTAGCGGCGGTTTTTCAAATAGAACCATGAAAGCAAAAGAAGGGCTACTAAGTAAATTACAACAGGTATGCCTAAGAAAGTGCCCGAACGGTAAAACCTGGATAGTGCTGTAGGTATGCTGCCGCCCGGCTGAGGTAGAATCAATAAAGCAAGACCGCCAAACAAAAACATGGTGGCATAAGTGGTAACTATTGGCTGCAGGCGGAGATAGGCAATCACTGCCCCATTAAATATTCCCGCTAACAGCCCTATCCCTATCCCTGCCATTATTACCATTGCCATCTGGGTTGGAGTTGAATCAGGGAACATTTGTGTTACCAGCCAGGCATTGACCATGGATACAATGGCCCCCACTGATATATCTATCCCCCCTCCAATCATAACAATGGTCTGCCCGGCAGCTAACAGCATTAAAGGAAAAAACACTCGCAGGTTGCTGTTTAGCACCCTCAACTCAAACAAGTTCGGCTGGAAAGAAAAATTAATTGCTATCATAAAAATCAAAAGAAACAGGGCAAATATATAGGGCTGCTTTATTATAATGTTTTTTAGCTGTGACCCTTTCATGGGCCACTGTCTCCTTTTTTGGACACCCCTATGCTTGCTTCTACCAGGTTGGCGCTGGTTAGCTTTTCTCCAATTAATTCAGTCCGAACTTCCCCATTCTGGAATACCAGCACCCGGTCACAAAGCTCTAACAGCTCTTCGTCATCTGAACTGTAAAAAAGTACTGTGGTGTCTTCACCGCTTAGCCTGGATAGCAACATATAAAATTCAGCTTTGGTTCCCACATCCACTCCTTTAGTGGGGTCATCAAGTAATAATAGCCTGGGATTTCTCAATAGCCATTTTCCAATTACTATCTTTTGGGCATTGCCTCCGCTCAGGCTGTTTGCCGGCGCTTCCAATCCCGACATAACCAGATTTAAGTCTTCAGCAATCTTATTTGCATCCTGAACTGCTTTGCTCATCCTTAGCAGCATACCGTATTTTCTCCAGGAAGGAAGCTGCAGATTCTCAAAGACCGAGCGGATCATAAGCAGGCCTTCGGTTGCACGGTCACCGGGTATAAGGGCGATACCCTTTTTCATGGCTTGGCTGGGGTGCCTGAAACTCACCTTTTCTCCTGAAAGTATTAACTGCCCGGAATAGGGAATAGCCCCAAATATGGATAAAAGCAAATCTCTTTGCCCCTGGCTGCGCAACCCTCCAATCCCCAGCACTTCACTTTTATAAACATCAAAGCTTACATCGTTTAGGGTTCCGGTCCTTAAATCACGCACTTTGAGAAATACTTCTGCTTCTTTAAAGTCTTTGGGAGTCTTTTGTTCATCCACGGATGACCTTACTTCTGCAACATCTCCAATCATAAGATTTACCAGCTCTTGCTCATTAGTGTCAGCAATGGCTTTATGCCCTACCGATACCCCGTTCCGCAAAACTGTAACCCGGTCTGCCACCCTGAAAATTTCATCCATGATATGGGATATGAACACAATGGCCATTCCTTCTTCTTTCCAATCAGCAATCAGTTCAAAAAGGCGGTTAACCTGCCGGCTGTCAAGGCTGGCGGTAGCTTCATCCAGGATTAAAACCCTGGGGTCATGGCTTAGCGCTTTCAGGATTTCAACAACCTGCCTTTCGTCCGGCTGGAGCATTTTTACGGGCACGTCGGCACGCAAGGGATTCTGAAACATTCCCCTAAAAAGATTAAGCAGTTCTACGGTTCGGGCCCTCACCTCTTTAGTATTAATTTGCCCTGTTGCAGTTAAGGGTTCGTGGGTTAACCATATATTTTCTCCAATGGTCAACTCTGGAACCAAGCTAAGCTCCTGGTAGACAGCGGTTATCCCCTGTAAATTAGCAGCCTGGGGTGAAGAAAAATGCACTTCCTTATTGTCCAGGAGCAGCTTACCCCCGTCAGGGATAACTGCTCCTGTTATGATTTTTCCCAATGTGCTTTTGCCGCTTCCATTTGCACCAAACAATGCCACAACTTCACCTGAGCGGATATCCAAGTTGCCATCCGATAGTGCCTTTACTCCTTCGTACCGCTTCACAATCTTCTGTGCCGAAAGTGACGCTTTTTTCTTAGTCTTGTTTAATGAAGTTGTCTTCATTTCTTCCTCTTCCATAAGTTTACTTGAAGAACTGCATTACTTCTTCCTGGGTCAGTATGCCGTCCAGCAGATAAGACCCTGGATAGTCTGCATACTTAGCATAAACCTCTTCAAAGTTATCAGGTGTTACAACACATGGAATGGGCATATAGAATGTATTGCCCCATGGCCCTTCGAGCTTGGTTTCATCTATCTCGCCACCTTTAAGCATTTCAACAACAATGCGCAATGCGCTTCCGGCTACTCCCGGAGGATTGGCTACAGCTATAGTCTCAAAATCCGGACGGGTTTCCAGGAGTTCATTCCAATGGTGCATAAAATCCATCCTGGCTTCCCCGGTTCCAATGGGCCACGGATCCACATCTGCAGCCATAACTGCTTGCAAGGAACCGAATGCCATGCCGTCTTGTGTCCAGTAACCATCAAGATCAGGGAATGAAGCCAGGAATGAAGACATAACTCCCTGTGCAGTAGCCTGATCCCACATGCCGGTATCCCTGCCAACTACATTGATATCCAGATAGTCGGCAAAGACCTCTTCCACACCTTCCATTCTTGCTACATTAGCAGGATGCCCTACAAATCCTTCAATCAGCACTACGTCGCCTTCCCCTCCGATGGCTTCTACAAACCATTCAGCGCTGGTCATTGCCCATACTTTCTGGTTGATGGCCACATTATAGACGCCTCTGGCACCTATCTCCTGGTCAACTGCAAAAACTATGATGCCCTCATCCACGGCTTCTTCCAGAGAAAGGTTTAAACCTTCAACATCACCTGGATTGATAAGAATTGCATCCACACCCCGCATGATCAGGGTTTCAATCTGCCGGATCTGTCCGGCTACATCAGTGTCTTCACTTTCGATTACCAATTCATTAGTAAGTCCTTGCGCCATAAACTCGGCATTTATCTCTTCCAAGACCGAGATCATCTGCGTACGGTACTCAGAGCCTATAAAACTATTGGAGATACCAATGGTGAACGGACCTACTTTCTCTTCTACCGGCTCTTCTACTGCTACTTCTTCTACTACCGGCTCTTCTACTGCTACTTCTTCTACTACTTCTTTTCCCTTACATCCTGCAAGTGAAAAAGTTGCTACCATAGATACAGTCAGCAACACTATTAACAACCACAATAATAACTTTTTCATTTTTTACACTCTCCTTTGAAATAATTTTTTAATAAAATCTTTTCTGAGATTTATCCGGGATTTTAGCTTTAACAACATTAAACCCTACCTGAACAAATCTCATTTATTTTGTCATATACACCTCCTATCATAACTTTATTTGCTTCCTTGGTTAAAGAATAATCCATCTTTTTAAGACAATACCTCCTGTTCAATTTTGTAAGGAAATTTATTCGTTAGTAGAGATTCTATTGCCTGGAAAGAAGCACCCACTACCCCAGCATCTTCACCAAGCAAAGATAATTTAATCTCTGGAATCTTAAAAGGTATTGAACTTCTAATCTTCTCTATAATCGGTTCTAAAAACAATCTATTTACCTCAGGCAGGTTACATATATCTCCACCTATAACTATAATCTGGGGATTTATAATTAAAATTAAATTAATTATCCCAATGGACAAAAAAATAACCATCTCACATATAATATTATTTGCAAGCTCATCGCCGCGGGTTGCTGCTTCACAAACCATGTAAGGTTCTATTTTTTCGATGTCATTTTTTACCATTTCAGTGATAATAGTTTTTCTACCATTCCTGATTTCTCTTATTGCTTTCTTTTTGATGCTCTCTACCGATGCAAATTTTTCTAAAAAACCTTTATTTTTTACCTTAAAACCTAAATTCTCAATATTAATTATTGTAAATCCAATTTCACCTGCTGAACCAATAGAGCCTCTAGACAGGTGGTTATCAATAACTATTCCTGCCCCAATTCCATTACTTATTTCTATAAATATAAAATCTTTAAAGTTTTTCCCCTCCCCGTAATGTTTTTCTCCCAGAGCAGACAGGTTAACATCATTTTCTATATAAACAAGTATATTAAATTCACTTTCAAGAATTTCTTTTAAATTTAAATCCTTCCAATTTCCATAAAGAGGAGCACTTATAATTTTTCCAGTGTCTATATCAATAACAGCTGGAACTCCTATACATATTGCTTCAACTTTATGTTGTTTTAACTTTTTTTCCTGGCTGTATTTACTTAAAAACTTTTTTACTTCACTAATCATTTTTTCAGCTATATTTTTATCATTTGAAATCTTAGAACCTCTGTATTTCTCAACTGTTTCACCATTAAAATTAGTTAAAGCAAGTTTAAATTTTTCTTTTCCCAAATCTATTCCTATAACATACTCCTTGTCCTGATTTATTTTAAGAAGTGTTGGCCTTTTTCCACCTTTTGTTTTCAGCTTATCTGCCTCAACAACATAACCACCCTTAATAAGTTTATCAATTACCCTTGATACTGCAGAAGGACTGATCTTTAAATCATTTGATATCTTTATTCTTGAAATAGGTTCATTTTCACGAATGTAATTAAATATTATTGAAATATTAATTTTATGTTGCAGCTCTGCACTTGCAGTTCTTAAAAATTTTAGTGATCTTTTCATAGCAAAGTTTAAAATAATTATTTCTTTACTAGAAAGAAATAATAACATACAGAAATACTCATGTCAAATATTTTTTAAACTTTGTCATAGCAAAGTAGAAATGTTCTCTTTTCAATACTAATAACTGACAATTCCATATTTATTTGTGCTACTTCTCATTAACCAGCTAAAATAATCTAAATCAGAAAAAATCTTACAAAGGCTTGGCGCCAGGTTTGAAAAATATGATTTAATCATTGCTGATGAGCTAGTCTATATCTCCTTTGATAAGGAAGGTTCAGAGCTACTGTTTACTCATCTTTCACTTAGGGCAGGTAGAAAATCTACCATAATTACCACTATTCTATTCTTTGAGGGATGGGATGAAATTTTTCTAGATTCAGTTATGACTGCTTTCCCGTGCCTCATGGCTAGCATTCTAATTTTACCTACTATATAAATAATGAAAGAAGGGGGAAAGAAAATGTGTTTAATTTAGCTGACGAAGCATTGAAAATACTGAGCGAAAAACTTAAATTTAAAATTTGTATGCATACACTGTATTATGCTATAACTTTAGATAAGGGTAAAGAATATAAAATCCCTTCGTTTGATATAGAGCCTCTGCGAGCGACCGGCAGTGGAGATTCTTGGAATTCAGGGTTTATTTCTGGTCTCTTAGCTGGGCTAAGTTTAGAAAACCAGGTTCTTTTAGGGCATGCGGCTGCAGGAGCATATCTTACTAACCCTGCCGGATCACACCAAAATCTTAAAGAAATACTAAGTTTTATCAATAGAAATAAATTGAGAGATATATAAAAGATTAACAGTTCCAGCCTTC
>JABUBL010000268.1_pt1 | contig 14437 bp, 17 predicted proteins | sample 7240371 | NCBI WGS metagenome assembly JABUBL01 (sample SAMN07256343, study PRJNA390944) | subsurface metagenome | isolation source: Methane hydrate marine sediment | place: Pacific Ocean: Eastern North Pacific, ODP site 1244 | collected 2002
GGGTTCGTTTCCAGGGTGTGCTTGATAACCCCCAACCCGTCCATTACCGGCATCTTCAGGTCCACCAGAGATACATCCGGCTCATTCTCGATGATAAGGTCCAGCCCCTTTCTTCCATCGGGAGCCGTGATGATCTCGTGGCCCTCCTGGCCCAGATGGTGGTTTAGCCAGTTGATGATATCCTGATCATCATCTATAATAGCGATACGCATATCAGCCCTCCTACCCCGTCCGTGCCACCAGCAGGGGACTTGGTGAAACGTTCAATCTAGAACGTTGTTTTTTCACTTAAATACAACAAGTTTTCGGTAAAGCCTGGCCTATTGGCCTACGCGAAATGAAATTAGCACATAAATGACGACATCTGGTAGAATATATCACCACCCGGGCGGTAGGGAGATTTAATCCATTACTTCGAAAGCAACCTTGCGCAAGATTACCAGCAGCGCATCCAGGCTAGCCGGAATTTCTTTCTCCCGTGCATTTTGCAGAGCCTCAGCGGCCGCCGTTATTTCCGGGTAGCCGTAAGTGCCGCCGGAGCCCTTCAACTGGTGGACAATCCGCCGGATAGTATCGGCTGCTCCCGGTTCACCGGCCAGCAGGTCAGCCCCGGCAGACTCCAGGGCGTCAATATGTTTGAACAGGGCTTCCCGGTAGCAGCGCTTAATATCTTCCACAGTGCAACCCTAAAATGTAGCGCAGTGTTAGTACTGCGCGAAGGTCCTGATGCACCACGCTGGATCAACATTAGTGTACCTTGATCCCAAGTTACGTTAAGCGAAACATTACACATTATCGGTAATTCGCAAGGTAACTTTACATGACATTATGCGATGTGGTAAACCGCGATGCTCAGTCGAATAAACCGCCTTGAAGGGCGCTTTTATCAGGAGTCCCCCCGAAAATTGATCGCTTTAGTCCTTAACCCAGTGATATATTGAGGTTTACGGAAATTGACAAGTGGAGCTGGTTGTTTTTGAGTTGTGCCTATTATTTTCTGTAAAATAATTAAAGGGTTCACAGCGCTTCATAATAATATAAACCGTTGAAACCCCGCCATCGGCGGGGAAACGGTTTCCCATTATGCCGGTATATGGCTAATCTAAAAGGGGTCCCTAAGAGAATTCCTTTAAGTTTCACTTGATTATTTCGGGGTAACTCCTGCTTGCTTTAGTTTTGATGTATCTTAACCCAATGTCTAAATTCCCCCGCAATGAACAGGGATTACCAACAAATAGAGGAGCAGAACGGGCGGCGGCAGGTGCGGTTTGCCTTCCTGGCCACCATCGGCTCCATGTTCTTCGGCGGCTTTATGGGGGCTGTCATTATACTGGCTTTCATAAATCCCGCCAGTCCCGACCTCGACCTGCCTCGCTGGGCCATTGTCCTGAGTGAGTCCCTTATACTCCTTCCGCTGGTTTTCATCATCCAGAGGCGTCGACTGCCACTACCGACCACTTTCCGCCTCCGGGGCGTCTCTCCCGGCACCCTGCGGGTCACCGTGTTGATCGGACTGGGGGTCTCGGTTTTAATCGACGAATTGGACCGACTGGTGGCGCTCGTTTTTCCCTTGCCGGACCATATCACCGGGAGCATGGAATTTCTTACCTTTTCCACCGGCTCGGAGGCCCTGCTGGTGGCAGCGGGAACGGTGGTGATTGCCCCCCTGGTAGAGGAGATCGTTTTCCGGGGTTTCTTCCAGGGGCAGCTCGAGAGGGGCTACCGGGATGCCACCAAGGCGATACTGCTCTCCTCGCTCCTGTTCACGGTCCTGCATTTCAATCCCTGGTGGAGCCTCCAGATCTATCTGTTGGGGATGGTCCTGGGCTACCTGGCCTGGCGCACCGGCAGTATCTGGCCATCTTTCGCAGTGCACGCCATCAATAACAGCCTGGGCCTCTGGTTTGCGAATATGGCCGAAGGCTCCTTCTCCTGGTACGCACCCGGTGGGCATGTCTCGCCCCTATGGCTGGGAGTAGCTGCCCTGGTAACCTACCTTGGATTCAGGTCGCTGCTGGTACAGAACCCGGAACCAATACCGAGTGACTACTCGCGAGGAGACCTTACGTGATTAAGGTTGACAACATTCTCCAGTTAATTGGCCGCACCCCCATGGTGCGCATCAACAAGCTGGCCGACCCGGAAGGGGCCGAGTTGTGGGCCAAGGTGGAGTATCTCAACCCCGGCGGCAGTGTCAAAGACCGGATCGCACTGCGCATTCTGGATGATTACGAAAGGGAGGGCCTGTTGAAACCGGGTGGGACAGTGGTAGAGGCCACCAGCGGCAATATGGGCGTGGGGCTGGCCATGGCGTGTGCCGTCCGGGGCTATAAGGCCATCCTTGTTATGTTCGATAAGGCGAGTGATGAAAAGCGGCGCCTGGTGCAGGCCCTGGGCGCTGAGCTGGTCATCTGTCCCACCGACGTCCCAGCCGACGATCCCCGCTCTTATTACTCAGTGGCCAGTCGCATTGCCGAGGAAACGCCGGGCGCCGTTCTGTGTAACCAGTACCATAATCTTTCCAACACCCAGGCCCACTACGGCACCACCGGTCCGGAGATATGGGAACAGACGGAGGGCCGGATCGATGCTTTCGTGGCTTCGATGGGCACCGGCGGGACCATCACCGGGGCCGCTCGCTACCTCAAGGAAAAGAACCCAGACATCAAGGTCTGGGCCGCCGACCCCTACGGCAGTATCCTGAAAACCTACAAGGATACCGGCGAAATCACTGAGGGACAGCTCTACCTGGTTGAAGGCATCGGTGATGATATGGTCCCCGGGAACCTGGACATTGACCTGGTGGATGAGATTGTCAACGTCAGCGATAAGGAATCCTTCTACATGGCCAGGCAGCTGGCGCTCCAGGAGGGGATACTTGGCGGGGGCTCAACGGGAACCAATATGAAAGTGGCGGTGGAGGTGGCCGCGGCCATGCGTCCCGACCAGGTGGTGGTTACCCTGCTACCGGACACGGGCGAGCGCTACCTGTCCAAGCTTTACTCCGATGAATGGATGCGGGAGAAGGGCATGTTGGGCCAGTAGATGATTACTCTCCGTCAATTGCGCCAGATAAAAAGCCGCGAGCTGCCCGACATCACGAGCATGGCTTACTCTATTCAATTACTCCTCAAGCACCAGGGAGTGATCCTTACCAGGGACAACCAACCAGTAGGTTTCGTTACCCGGCACGACGTTATCAACTATACGGACTTACAATGAGACACGAATTTATCGGTACAGAAGGCCTGGTTCTGCTGGATGCAGTCCGGCGTCTCAATCGTCGCAAGGCCCGCTCCGCCCTTGGGAAAGTTCTGAAAAAAATACATCCCGCGGAACTGGCCTGGATCTTCCGCCACCTGACTACCAGGGAACGCCATGATATTTTCGAAATGCTCAAGGAGCCCGGGCAGGTTGGGGACTTCCTCAGCGAGCTGGATGACAGTATCCGAATGGAGCTCGTATCCACGCTCCAATCCCGGCGTATTGCCGAGATCATAACCGCCATGTCCACCGATGACCAGGCTGATCTACTGGATGAGCTGCCCGATGAGCTGCGTGAACAGGTCCTGGCCCTCATGAAAAAGGAAGACGCCGCGGAAGTTGAGGAACTGCTCCAGTACGAGCCGGACACCGCCGGCGGCATCATGTCGCCTGATTTCTTGGCGATGGAAAAGAATCTGAAAGTGAGCGAGGCGATCCAGAAGGTCCAGCAGCTGAGCGAAGAGGCGGAGATGGCGTTCTACATTTACGTGGTGGACGAGGAAAACAAACTGAAAGGGGTCCTCTCGCTCCGGCAGCTGCTTATGAATACCGCCGGCAAGCAGCTATCCAATATTATGGAGATCGATGTGGTGGCTGTTACGCCGGAGACCGACCAGGAGGAAGTGGCCCACATCGTATCCCGGTACAACATCATGGCCGTGCCAGTGGTCGACCACGATGGCACCATTCTGGGGATCGTTACCGTGGATGATATCATTGACGTGATCCGGGAAGAAGCCACCGAGGATTTCTTGCAGATGGTTGGTGCCGGCAAGGACCGCGAGATACTACTGAAGCCCGTACTGCAAAACGCTCTGACGCGCCTGCCGTGGCTCCTGGCCAGTTGGGTAGGGGGTCTGCTAGCTCTGGGTGTTATTAGAGCTTTCGAGGCCGAATTAAAAAGCGTCATTGTCCTGGTGGGCTTTATCCCGGTCATTATCGGCATGGGGGGCAATATCGGTACCCAGAGCAGCACCATCACTATACGTGGGTTGGTAACCGGTCGGGTGAACATTAAGCGCGCCTGGAATTTTATCGGCAAGCAGCTGTGGGTCGGAATTATTCTTGGGATTTTCTTCGGGCTCTTGCTGGGTCTGTTGGCCTGGGCTTTTAATGAAGACCCCTGGCTGGGGATGGTTGTCGGGCTTGCCATCAGCTCGGCTATGGTGCTGTCCACGCTACTGGGAACCATGGTCCCCATCATTCTCCAGCGCCTGGACGTGGACCCGGCGGTGGCAACGGGCCCCTTCGTCACCACCAGCGCCGACGTCCTGGGTGTGCTAATTTACTTCATGCTGGCCAAAAGCCTGCTTGCGCTGTAAGCAACCGGTTGTTCATGAACCTTGTCCTGATAATCTTCCAGGGCTGTCTGGTGGTCTACCTGCTGGCCCTGCTCTGGTTTCTGCTGGGGCTGTTACGGTCCGACCCGACCCGCACCGATGACCAACCCCCGGTATCGGTTATCGTGGCCGCCCGCAACGGCGATCCCCATCTCTCACGGCTACTGACACAGCTGCTGGATCAGGATTATCCCGCAGCCAAACTGGAGCTAGTCATAGTAGATGACGGTCTCTCTGAGGTTTCCAGAGCCGCTCTTGATGAGGCGGTCGGCAGGGATCAACGCATCAAGGTAGTCGACTCCGCCTCCGGCGACCAGCGGCTGGCCCATAAGAAACGGGCCCTTGATGCCGGGATCCACCACAGCCGCGGAGAGGTGCTTCTGTTCACTGACGTGGACTGCCAGATGGGGTCCGCCTGGGTACGGGGAATGGCCAGTTATTTTACCCCTGGGACTGACTACGTGGTCGGTTGGTCGCAAGTGGCAGCGGGTTTGAGCGGGGGAGATGAAGTGGAGCTGACGGGATCAGCGGCTGCATTCAAGGTTTTTGAGCGGCTGGACTTCGCCATGCTGATGCTGGCGGCCAAGGGAGCTATCCTGATGGGTACTCCCTGGGCCAGTTCCGGGCAGAACCAGGGCTACCGGCGGTCGGTTTATGAACGGGCGGGGGGCTTTCAGAAGCTGGCGCGCCGCCTTCAGGGGGATGACTCCCTGTTCCTCCAGGTGGCACACCGACAGGCGAAGGCCCGGATCACATACGCCACCGATCCTGACACCCGGGTTATGACGGATCCCGCCGAATCCCTGGTACAGCTCATCTACCAGCGCATCCGGTGGGCCGGGGACGCGGTGGCCATGTGGCGCTTCAACCCGGCCTTTTTCCCCATCCCCGTCGCCACTTTCGGCGTCAACGCCCTGATCATTGTCCTGGCCCTGGCCGCCCTGGCCGATTCCGCCGCCGTCCTGCCGGTGCTGATTCCGGGTATTCTACTTAAAGCATTGGTTGAAGCAACGCTCCTTTTAGTCGGCAGCACAAAGCTTTCTCTGGGAGGCTTACGGCGGCATTTCCCGTTGTGGTTCCTGCTGCAAATGCCTTACGTGACGCTTGTCGGCCTGGCCGGCTTCTGGGGTAATCGTCTGCCCTGGCGCCGTCCGGTCTCCGGGAAGCAGAAGACCAGCTGGGAATAACCTCAAGTTATACTTGAAGTAACTTCTCATGTTAAACAGGCAGGCAACATCAACTTTACGTAATCAAAGCCCTCCCAGGGTTTGGGCTGTGTTAGGAGTGCTGTGCCTGCCCATTCTCCTGTCGGCCCAGCCGCTTTCTTACACGGTATCGTGGCTGGGAATTCCGGTGGTTGATGTAACCATAACTCTGGCTGAGAGCGACTCCAGTTGCCATGCCGAGTACCACGCACAAACCCGGCCGTGGTTCAACAACTTATACTCTGTGGACAACCGGCATCGCATCTGGGTGGACCCGGCAGAGGGTTATCCCCTGCGCTATGAGAAACGGATCCTTGAGCGCGGCCGGGCGGACTCTCTCTGGGCCCGTTACGACCGGAACTCCCGGCAGGTGGTCTATGCTAACGGACTGATACGTCCCTGGCGGGAAAGTGCCCACTCCCTGTTCAGCGCCCTACTGTGGGTCCAGCGACACGACTGGACCGCCGGGGAAGAACAAATCCTACAGGTGGAAGTCGAGGGCGTGGTCTGGCAGGTCTCCGCTGCATGTAAAGGTGTTATTGGTGCCAGGGAAAAAGGGGGATCGGTGATGGAAATACGGACACGTTTCGAGCGACAGTTATATGGCGAGCCGATCCTGAGTACAACCGACATTCTGACCCATATGCTGCCGGGCAAGGGACACCAGCTCCGGTTCGGCCTGGATACTGAGCGCGATGAAGTCATGTGGATTGAGTTCGGCTCAATACCATTTCAGGTGCGGGCAGAATTGAATTCCCTTCCAGAACATCCCTGATGTAGCTTCGATCCCAAGGGAAGCTTATATGTTGTCTACCACCAAAGGATTTTTCCAGTCTTACTGGAAGGCGCTTGCCATTGTCGGGGGGATCGCCGCCGTGGTAGCGGTGGGCTTCTACTTCAGGGTGGATGCTAAGGTCCTGGCGCTGTTTGCCCTGGTGGCCGGCTTTGTCACCAACGGCTTTGTGGCACTGGCGACTCTCGTCTCCCTCGTCCCCGTAGTGGGGCCTCTACTCGTAAAGGTGCTCTCCATCCCCATCTTCTACCTGTTCAACGCCCTGGGCTACCTGCTGTCGGTACTGGCCATCAAAAAAGGCTACGGTGCCGAGGTGGTCAGCTACCGGGTACTCACCATTATCCTCCTGGTGGGTATCGTGATCGGCTACATTATCGGTAACCTGGTGCCCTTGAAATGAGCATGCCCGTTTGAGGGACAACCTGGAATCGTTAACCGCTGAGCACGCTGAGACCGCTGAGCAGGGAAAGGCTAAGAGCGAAGAGTGAGAGTAAAGAATTTGACAGGATAACAGGATTTACAGGACATACTGGGAAGAAGTAGCAGCGGAAGACTAACCGCAGAGGGCGCGGAGGACGCAGAGAATTGAAGAAGAAATAAGAGCGAAAAATGTGAATTTGGATTAACCACCAAGGCGCCAAGGATGCAAAGAAAGGAAAAGCGATGAGCGTTGAGCGAAGAGCATTGAGCGAGCGGGGAAGAGAAAAGAGCGAAAAAGGGCGAGAACTGTAGGGGCGTTGCCTCGGCGTAGCCTACGGCGAGTCGCGTGCAACGCCCACAGCAAGCTTACTGGGCTACGGTGAGGGAAGCGCCCGCTACTGGATTCTTTATCCCCGCCGCCTTATATTGCCCCGGCAAACCTGACCAGGATATGGCAGCAATCAGGTCTTCGAGCGGGCGATATATGAGAAACAGACCCATGAATAGCCCTCACCAAACCAATCTGAAATCCGGGCCGGGAGCCAGATGAAAATGAAATACCTGCGAGCGATAAGACATGGCAAGCCGGCAGTGCTTACGCTCTTTGCCTTCGCGCTGCTTATGGGATTCGAGGGCTGTGCTCCGCTGCTGGTAATTGAGTATGACTCGGATGTTGGTAATCGAAACGCTATTCGAGCTAGGGCAAATATTTCTGTTGGATTTAAAGAGTACAATTTATATACACCATTTAGGAATGCCGAGACAAAACAATCAATAGTAGATGCTGTAATGACCGACTTGCAGCGAAACATTTTTTACTTTGGCGAAAAAGAATTAGATGTGTTTGTCAGAGTGGAAAAACTTTCATATAGGGAAACTCCCTGGTTAACAGCTATGACGCTTCCTGTATTCCCTGTCTGGTTTCTGGGCTTCCCTTGTACGGGGGTAACCACCGAAGCGCAAGTATCGCTGGAAATTCAAACTATGGAAGGCGTCTTTGTTAGTTCATATCAATCTGGGCAAATTGTCAAAAAATGGTGTAATATATATAAATATCAATCTGGAAATCCTGGGGCAGCTACTTCTAAGGGTGGCTTTCCCAGGGACGCATTGAAATTGGCCCTTGAAGACATTAAGAAACAAATCATCGCCGACAAGGAACGGATCAACCGCGCTATTCAGGAAATAGAATCCGTCCCCGAACCGGAAGAGCTGCCCCCAGTAACACAGTCGCGGCCTAAGGTCCAGGCCGGAGCAACAAACATCGCCGTCATGGACCTCGATGCCTTCGCCATCTCCGCGCCCGAAGCCCTGGCACTGACCAACCGCCTGCGCGTGGAGCTGTTCAATACCGGCCGGTTCGTGATCCTGGAGCGTGGTGGGATGCAGGACATCCTGAAGGAGCAGGGCTTCCAGGAAACCGGCTGCACCACCACCGATTGCCTGGTTGAGGTGGGGCAGCTGCTGAACGTGCAGCACATGGTGGCCGGCAGCGTCAGCAAGGTCGGGGACGTTTACTCAATCGAAGTGCGGATAATAGATGTCGGGACCGGCGAGATCATGGCCGCGGCGGTGGAGGACATCACCGGCTCGCTGGGTGACCTGTTGACCAGGGGCATCCGGAACGCGGCTTTGAAGCTGGTACAATAAGACCTGGGATTATCGAACAACGGCACCTTTCCCTTCCTATTTTCACTCCTCGCTCTTCGCTGCCAACTGCTTCTCAGCATAGCCTGTAAATCCTGTTATCCTGTCAGATTCTTCATTCTTCAATCGATATTCCTGAGCCTGGGCAGGACTCTGCCCGTGCGGGCCAGGTACCGGCGATAGTCCTCCCCGAAGTGATCCAGCATCATCTGTTCTTCCCGGGGCACCCGGAGGAGGTAGAGGGGAGTGAACAGCACCAGGAAGGCGAACCCGGCGATCCAGTTCTGAAGCAGCAGGGGCTGGGCGATGGCCCACAGCCACATACCGGCATAAATCGGGTGGCGGATGTGGCGGAACACGCCGCTGGTGACCAGGGCCTGGCCCTCCCGGACATCGATCTTGGGAGACCACTGGCTCCCCAAATCGGCATAAGCGTGCCATAGCAGTACCAGGGTCCCGGCGAAGATGGCCGCCCCGACCCAACCGGCCCAGGCGGGCAGGGGGAAATCAGCGAAATCCAGCCAGGGCGAGAAGATGGCAATCAGAGGCAACACCTGCCAGCCGCCGAAGGTGGAGAAATCCAGGACTATATCCAGCACCCGCGTGCGGTCGTCCAGCACTTTGCTCCGTTTGAAACGCCGTATATTGGGGACATAAATCCCGAAGAAGTAAATACCATACCCGATCAGGAATACAACTTCGAAGATGTGGTCAAACATGGTTCAGTCCAACCTGATTGTTGATGCGCGGTTACTGCCTTATTGTCGTTTCGGGAAGAACAGTCCCACCCGCCGCCGGTACTGCTCGTACGCCTCCCCATACCGGATGAGCAGGTCCCGCTCCTCGACCCAACACATGACGATGAAAACGGGCACGTAGACGAACGACCAGAGCACCAGGAAGGGCGAGTGCAGCAGGAAGGCGATGGCCCAGAAGAGGGGCATTTCGCCCACGGCCTGCGGGTGGCGCATCCGCTCGTAAATCCCCCCATACAGGGTGTGTTCCTTTTTCACCATCACGCTCTCTTCACCCGCGTCTTTCAGGCCCCGCAACATGAGGTAGCCACACGGGATAGCGATCATCAGCCCGATCACAATAGATACCCACCACGGCCAGGGAAACCGCTCCGGCAGGCCGAGGGGCAGCGGATAGAAGACGTAGACCGCGTAGTTGGCCATGACCACAAACTCGAAGCCCCCAGCCAGGAAGCGGTAGATAGTGCATCGCCGCCAGGCCCGCTCGCCGATCCGTTGCTCCATGCGGGCGGGACTGACACTCAATATATAGAAATAGAGGAAGAGCTTGGTGGCGATGATGAGAATGATGAGGTTGATCCAGGGGATCATGGGATGTTATTCACCGCTGAGAGCGCAGAGTTCGCAGAGGGTGGTATAATCACTAATTTTTGCCGCCAAGCCCGCCCCTCTGGGCCCCTGGGCGTACCCGGCCTCGGCGTAGCGCCTCCAGCGAGCCCCTCGGGTAGTCCGTTGCCCAACCCTGGCCGTACACGGCAGCCTCGGCGTAGACGCCACGGCGAGCCCGGGGAGGCCGGGCAGAGCCTGAGGCCTGCCAACATGCGGGCCGAACCCCGCCATTGGCGGTGGATGGGACGCCAAGAACGCAAAGACCAAAGAGGCTGTCGGACCAGAATGGCACATAGGCGGGATAGCGGCCAAGGAGGGGACTATCACACCGGCGGCGAAAAGGGTGTCTTGGGGTAGCCGTGGCTGCAGCCGTAGCAGAACCAGTGATCGCCGTCGTCCTGCAACCGCACCAGCTTGGTATCCTTGTCGTAGCAGCGCTGGCAGTAGGGGCCTTCTTTGGTGTCGTCCTCCTTGAGGTAATAGACCCCTTTCTCGAAGACCAGCCGGTCCTTAAGCTCCTCCTCCAGCCGGCTAATCTTCTCCTTGAGCTCGACGTTCTCCTCCTGAATCTCCATAGCCGCCTCCCGCAGGGCCAGGATCTGCTTCTGGGCCTCGGCGGTTTCACCCTGCTTGATGAGGTCTACTATGTCTTTGTAGCGTGGCAAGGTCATCGGGCTATCCTTCCTTTATGGCGCTGTTTGCATTCCAGGTGAAAATTAACAGGCTTACCTGGATGATAGGTACAATAAGTCGAGGTGATCTTTCAAGGCCTCAAATTCCGGGTCCTTGTGGACGAGTGCCGCCCGCTTGCGGATAGCCAGCGAAGCGATCCACGCGCCTATAGGTGAAACCTGAAAGTCGCCGCACACGATGCCGGCCGAGATTACCTCATCGAGGGCGTTGTCGTAATCGATGTCGAGTCCAAGCTGCAGGGTGGCCCGTAAAAGAAAATCTGCGGCCTGCTTGGAATGGTTGCGGAAGGTGGCGGTGTAGATTTCGTACAGGGTAAGAAAAGAGATGATAAAATGGCGGTCTGTGCCGCTGAAAAGGTCGTCAAGGATCTCAACGCCCGGTTCGGCCTTGAGGAAGGTCAGGATCGCCGAGGTGTCAAGAACGTAGGTCCTGATTTTCCTGCTCCCGGTCCTGGCGGCGCTGCTCAAGCAGGTCCGCTACCGAAGGACCTACGTACCTGGCAATGCCTCTCAGTTGCTCGAACGGATTCTCCGGGATGGGATAGACCACAATACGGCCATCCTCCACCTCCCAGTCGAGTATTGTCTTTTCGGTGATCTCGAACTCCCGCCTGATCCGGGCCGGGATGGAGGTTTGCCCCCTGGAGGTGACTTTGGTCTTCAAGTGTGCTCCTTAAGCTGGTAGACATGCATTTCGGTCGTTTTTCTTGCCAATTATCATATTACAAGCAATATTATTAAATGGCAAGTAATATTGTGCCGCTGCTTGCGTTACCGGTGAAAGTCAGCAACCGCCGAGCCCGCCAAGGGCGCAAAAGAGTAATAAGCGGCCACCCTTCGAGAGCCTTAGCATCGACGTTCGACATTCCCCCAGTCCCCCTCACCCATTACTACCTCCCGACCCAGCAAAGAACGGCGATAACCAGAAACACCACCCACGACAGGTGCTGTCCGCGGGTGATGACGAGGGTGACGACCGCCGTGATGAGAAATGTGAGCGCAACGACCGCGAGCGCCGCCCGGCCTGGCTGGTCAATCTGACCGGCGGCATACACCACCATCACCGCGCCCAGGCCCCACCAGGCGATGGTCATTGCGTGCCAGACGAAGCGCAGGGTGCGCCTGGTGAAATCGTCGCTGCCGAACAGGTGGGGCAGCCTGCCACGCCGGAACAGGCGGATCAGGATATAGCGCTCACCCAGGTAGGAGTGGGCCAGCCCGATGCCGAAGGCCAGCACCGCCCCAATGGTGAGATAGACATTCATGCCCGGCCCCGGTCTATTGCTTAGCCTGATCCTTCCAGCCCCGCTTGTGTAGCGCACGCCCGTGCTCGAAGATATCGGCCAGGTTGGCGGCGTGCTCGATGGTAAAGCCCGCGTTGACCAGCAGGCGGTGCACGTCGTCGCGATTGAGGTTGATGTTATGAGCGGCGCAGTGCCAGATGAAGTGGTAGAAGCGTTGCCAGTCCCGGTCGCGCAGGGCGCTCTTGTTGGCCCGGTCCACGAACCGGTCGAATACCTGGGAGGCCACCGTTGGCAGGTGGGGCTCGGTGGCGGCCTGGGACTGGACCTGCAGCTTGCGGTTGCTGTGGAACTTCCGGTTGTACTGGTGCAGCAGGGGCTTGAAGATTTCCCGGGCGGCGGCTACGTAGGCCCGGTAGGTGGGCGGATCGGGTTGCCAGCGGGCGGCGCGGACCTCGACGGACACGCGGTCCGGGGAGGCGGTTATGACGATAATACGGCCCATCAATTCGCGGTGCTGGGTCACCAGGATGGGCTTGAGGTGCAGGGCGATGACCTTGCTGTTGTTGGCCGGGTCCCGCTCCGATTCCACGACGAACTCGCCGATCTGCAGGGCCAGGGTTTCGATGCGGCGCAGGAACTCCTCCGGCGTGGTGTCGATTTTGATGCTCATAAGCGGCAGGCGGTCTTTCATGGTTTGTCCATTCTCCCTATATGAATACTCACCACAGAGAGCGCGGAGTACACAGACGGAGTCCGAAATTTTTTTGCTCCATGTGTTCCTCCCTACGCCAGAAAAAATTTTCTTTGTAATCCGATATATTCATACTCTGCGCTCTCAGCGTACTCTGCGGTTAGTCTTAAGCCCAGCCCCTTTCCCGCCTGATGTCCTGGTAGGCTTCATTAATGGCCTTGAACTTGTTCTCAGCCACCTTCAGGAAGTCCTCCCCCAGGTGGTTCACCTTGTCGGGGTGGTACCTGTTAGCCATCCGGCGATAGGCTTTCCTGACCGTCTCCTCATTGGTGCCGGGCTCAATTTCCAGGATACGATAGGCGCTGGTAGTGTCCTTGACGAACATGGCCTTGATGGATTGGTAATCGGCGCGTGAGAGGCCCAGATAGCCGCCGATCTCGCCAATGATGTGGCTCTCGCCCTTGTGCACCCGGCTATCGGCCTGGGCCAGTCCGAAGAGGATGTGGATCAGCTCCAGGCGGGAGGGGTGGTCCATATGGCGACGGATCTGGCGGCATACGTCCCGCAGGGGATAGTCCTGCTTCAGGATGTCTTGGAACAGTACCATGCGCTCCCGGGCGTAGGCTTCGCCGAAGTTCCGGATAAAGAAGTCCTTGACGAAGTTCAGCTCGGACTCGCCGAGCTCCTCATCGGCCCTTATAACGGCAGCAAACAGGACCAGCAGGGACACGCCGAAGTCGCCGGGGCGGGTGCGGGGGTAAGTCCCTTCACCATAGGCCTCATTATGGGTCTGATCCCGCACGGTACCCAGGGCAAAGCCTAAAATCCCGCCGATGGGTCCCAGCATGGCCCAGCCCAGACCACCCCAGAGCCATTTCTCCCAGCTGGCCATCAGGTCCTGTGTGCTGTGAAAGGAATCTTGTTCATGTCCTAGCTTGAGTGCTTGATCAGTGGGAACTTATCTCTGGCAACTGAACACATCCAAGCAATCATGTACGGCCCCCGAACCGTCCGCAAGAAACAACTGATTTGGTGATCGCGATAAAATCCAGCTGTTATTACCGGCAAGTGTGGATTTCCCGGCGGCTAATGTCTATTTTCCGGCATGGAGCAGCTGGCGTTCCCAGTATGATATCTCACCCCCATTTAGTGAAGAGAGCCCTCTGGAAGAACCTCCTCAGGATCGGCGGGATTGTATGGGTACCCCTGCTTCTGCTGAGCACCCTTCATGGCCAGTTCTATTTCGGCCGCAACAAGATCCAGTACGAGCAGTTCGACTGGCAGGTACTTATTACCCCCCACTTCCAGGTATTCTATTACCCGGTTGAGGAGCCCCTGGCCCGGGCCGCGGCCTTCTGGGCGGAGGAAACCTACGGTGAACTGGAGCAGAAGTTCAACCACACCCTGGCCCGACGGGTGCCCCTGGTGATCTACAGCAACCACCTTCATTTCCAGCAGACCAACACCATCCCTTACCTGATACCTGAAGGGGTGGGCGGCTTTTTCGAATTCGTGAAAGGGCGGGTGGTGCTGCCCAACAACGGCTCCATGTACGACTTTCGCAAAGTCATCCGCCACGAGCTGGTGCACGTATTCATGTACGCTAAGATTAACGCCAAAGCCCAGCAAGCCGGTACCTGGAACTACCGCCACCCGCCGTTGTGGTTTACCGAAGGTCTGGCCGAGTGGTGGTCCACCGGGTGGGACACGGAGGCGGAAATGGTAATCCGGGATGCCCTGCTGCACGATCACCTCCTGCCCCTGGGAAGCATGTCCC
>JABUBL010000269.1_pt1 | contig 14436 bp, 12 predicted proteins | sample 7240371 | NCBI WGS metagenome assembly JABUBL01 (sample SAMN07256343, study PRJNA390944) | subsurface metagenome | isolation source: Methane hydrate marine sediment | place: Pacific Ocean: Eastern North Pacific, ODP site 1244 | collected 2002
ATCTAACCACCAAGACAACAAAGGGGCGAGATTTGTTTAAACCCTGCACCTCACACAAATTTTAAGACAGTGAAATTCTTTTTTCTAGCAGCATCACTCGTGAAAGCTAGTCCCGCAAGCTGAGAATTTTCTCGATGGCTTCCGCGACGCCCTTTCCGTGAGGCTCGGCGGTCACGTAGGTAGATACGCGCTTCACCGCTTCGTCCGAGTTTGCTACGGCGAAGCTCAATCCCGCGGACTCCAACATCTCGACATCGTTCGGATCATTCCCTATGGCCGCAACTTCGGCGAGTGGCACCCTCAAGAACGAGGCGACTTTCCGGAGCGCGTTTCCTTTGTTCACGTTTGGGCTTCGAAGGTGAATCGTTAAGCCTAAGTCGACGGCGACTAGATTAAGCCCCTCGCGCCTGAAGAGCTCCTCGGCGGCCCCAGCTTCGATTGTGCGCTTCAGGGCTATGCCCGTGAGGCGTACCCTCGAACTCCTAGTCTGCTGCAGAGGGCCAAATTCCCGTTCAAGAACTGCCAGCCCACGCTCGGCATCGACACGGTCGCCGAGCACACGTTCCCACCAACTGGCTGGGTCGAACACGATTCCTCCATCCTCGGCTATCAGCGGCCTCGAAGTCCCAAGCATGATCGCGGCAGCCTCCGCGAACGCGAGCACGTTTCCCGTCGCGAGCACCACGGGCAGACCCGAATCCTCGGCCTTTTGAACGGCACTCACGCCAGCGATATCAAGTCTTCGATTTCTAAACGTCAGCGTGCCGTCGATGTCGACAGCAACAAACTTGATCAAACTTCCACCTAATTCAGTCCCTTATCCCTTGCCCGCTAATCATGAAGACCGCCTCGGCCTCGGGCAAGTTGGGGCTGTCAAATATCCGCGCGATCCGCTTTCCACCCTTAGACTTTCGAAAGTAGACGCGGGTCGTAGCGGAGTGGGCGAGCACATGCCCCCCGATTGGTCGGGTGGGGTCTCCGAAGAAAACGTCAGGCCTCGCCATCACCTGATTCGTCACGAAGATGGCTAGGTCGTGGAGGTCAGCTATTCGATGAAGCGTCAGGAGGTGGCGGTTCAACTTCTGCTGGCGGTTGGCTAGAGCTCCCCGCCCAACGTACTCGGCCCGGAAGTGTGAGGTAAGAGAATCGACTATCATGAGGCGCACATTTTCCTCCTCGATTTTCTCCTCGGCCTTCTCGGCTATCAGAATCTGCTGGTCGGTGTTGTAAGATCTTATGTAGAGGACGTTTTGGAGGGTCTTCATCGGGTCGAGGTTGAGGCCAATCGCCATGTCCCGAATCCGTTCGGGTCTAAAAGTATTCTCGGTGTCGATGTAAATCGCCTTCGCCCCTAATCCCTTTTGCTCGGGTGGGAGCTGGACGTTCACGCAGAGCTGGTGGGCCAACTGGGTTTTTCCTGATCCGAATTCACCAAAAACCTCGGTCACTGCTTGAGTTTCAATTCCTCCGCCGAGTAGCGTGTCGAGCTGCTCACTGCTCGTGGTTATTAACCCAACCTTCTCTCGACGCTCGAGGACTTTGTCGGCGGTGACGAAGACGCCGAATTCCGCGATCTCCCTAGCGGCAGCACTTATTTTTTTTGCTTGCCCCTCGCCGATCTCTGCAGCTTCATGCAGCTCCGCTATCGAGGCCACAGCAATCGATTCAATCGTTCGATAACCTGCCTCGCGAAGCTTCTCAGCAGTTGCTTCGCCGACTCCCGGTAAACTTTCAATCGTGCGTTTCATTTCCTCAGCCAAAAATTAACCCTCCATTTTATCTTTCACGTTCCCGCTTTTATCTTTTTGAGCAGCGCTTGCGCCTCCTGTTTCGGCTCGGGGAACTGCACGTCGCTCACTCGGAGTTCGAGCTGGTCGAAGTACTTGTCGTGCCGGGTCGTCCCTATGAGGACAAGCTCCTTCTCAATTAGTTTGAACTTGTCGTAAAGCTCTGCCAAATCGGGAGTACCCTTGAAGAGTTCGAAAACCTGTTGCGCCCCCATACCGAGCAGGCGCTCCGCGACCTTACCGAAAAGGGTTGCCCGGAGGTTGCCGGTGCCGTCGTCGAGCACGAAGCTCAGCACGACGCGATGTTCAGGTGTCACGACCTTCCCGCATTCCTCGCACATCAAACTGGTGTCCACACTCCCCAGGCTCCGTCCGCAGTCGGGGCAAACGTCGAATACCGGGCGCCGGTGGAAGACCCGTACCACGGTTCCTCTGACTTGGGTCCTCATCCCCTCCTTCTGGACATCGGCAATACTGGTTCGTTTGGGTGCCGGTGCGACGAGCTTGATCATATCCGCGGGTGGCAATTCTTCGGTGATTGCTGGATTTAGCTCGAGTTGTCCTTGCTTGCCGAGGTGAAGCTCTGGCTGGCCGAAAAGACCCGGCGTGCTGTAGCAGTTGGTGAATTTGACGACATCACCGGCCTTGATGCCGACCGCTTTATCCGCGTGCTCGTGCCAGAGCGATGTCCTCGTTGTACCCGTTTGGTCACCGATGATAACGGACGCGACCTTCCCCTTGCTACCATCGGCCCGAGTGAACTCACGCGGCGCAATGACATCGACCACCCTCCCGAGTACCTCAAGCGCGTCCATGTTCGGCTCGACCTCGCCAATTTTTATACAGCTTGGTTTGAGTGCCCCGACAGTCACGTCGGGTGGATTCACCTCAACTCGAGCGATTTTGCCGACGTGCACTTCCGGTTTACCTGTCAAGCCGACGCGCGTGTAGGCATTGCGCAGGAGCACGATATCGTTCAGCTCCAGCTTTTGCGCGAGTTCCGCCGCACCGCCCCAAAAAGAAGCGCGAGCGGTACCCGTCTCGTCCGCGAGGATCACGCTGATAACTTTCCCTGATGTCCCATCGTCACGCTTGAACTCCTGCAACGGGAGCTTTCGCCTGACCCTAGCCGCAAGGTCAACCGTCGGCATGCTGGCCTCGAGCTCCTCTAGCTTGAGCGGGTGCTCGGGCAGCTTGGGCAGTTCCGCTATTTCCGGCTCTGGCGGGTTCAGGAGCAGACGCCCTCGCGAGCCTAAGCTGAGTTCGGGCCTGTTCCTCAACCCGGACCGCACCGAAGCATTTTCGAGCTTCACCGCGGTCCCCGACTTGAGGTCCTTCACGAGCTCCGTCCGCTCATCCCAGAGGGAGACTCGCACTTGGCCTGTCGAGTCCATGAGTATGAGGCTCGCGACCTTGCCAGTGGTTCCATCGGAGCGCTCAAATTCCCTGATGTCGCTCGTCGTCACCACCCTGCCGGTAATGTCCACCTCGGTGAGCTCGGGTTTGAGATCCGCAATTCTAACCTTAGTTTCGACGAGCGGCGGGAGGTCCGACACGCGCGGGTCGTCTGGATTCACGAGCAAGGAACCCCGCATCCCAAGACTGAGCTCGGGCTGCTTGTTCAATCCCTGGCGCACGTAGGCATCTTTGACTTGAACTGCATCTCCCTTCCGGACCTTACTCTCCTCAATCAACGAGGTCTTGTCGTTCCATAGCGCGATTCTAATCTGTCCGGTTTTATCCTGGAGCAACAAGCCTCCCACGCGCCCAGCCTTACCGCTAGAGCGCTGAAACTCCCGCGGTTCAAAGATGCGGACGACCCGACCGATGATGTCTACTTTGGACATCCCTGGAATGAGATCTTCTATGTGTAGGCTCCTAATCTCGGGCTCTTTTTTCTTAAAAACGACACCCAATTCTCGGCCGACGATGGTGGCCGCGCCTTCGAGGGTCACGAAACCGCTGAGTTCTTCTTGTTTCTCTCGGATGCGCTTCATGAGCTCGTCATGGCCGATTTCTGTATGATCTAAAATCTCTTGGACCATTTGTTCAAAATTTAGTTCCACGATTCAACCTCAAACACAATTATCCGCTTCTCGCTTATAGAGATTTTTGAGGAGAGATGGGTAAAAGTAATTATGATAGACGGCGCCAGAAAACGCGTAATTTCTCCAAGCTGGCTAAAAAAAATCTGATATGGGGCTCCGAAGTTTCATAATACATACGGGCGGCTGAAGAAACATGTCAGAAAAGAAGCTCAGCTCCGTGAACCTTTCTTCTCAAGTTCCTTTAGTATTGCAATAGCTCCGTCATAACTCACTTTCCCTTCCTCTATCATGCGCCTAGCCACGATGTCGATGAGTTCCCCTGTAGCACCAGCCGTCACCGCAACATTTCTTGCATGTAATTTGAGATGGCCCCGTTGAATACCCTCACTCACTAGCGCTCTCATCGCTGCCAGATTTTGCGCCAGCCCGACCGCCGCCATGACCTCCCCTAACTCGCACGCCGACTGCACACCTAATATCTTTCTACAAACTTTTGCAACGGGGTGCACAGCCGTAGCCCCCCCGATTGTCCCGACCGCCACAGGCAGCTCGATCCAGCCGGAGAGATCTCCCTCGACCGTTCGCTCCCAGTGAGTCAGCGGTTTGTAAGCGCCACCCTTCGCCGCGTAAGCGTGGGACCCAGCCTCGAGGGCGCGGGTATCGTTTGCCGTAGCGAGGGCGACCGCGATGACTCCGTTCATCACCCCCTTGTTATGGGTGGCGCAGCGGTAGGAGTCGGCGGCTGCAAAAGCATAGGCTTGGAGGATACCCTCGACCACCTCCTCGCCGCCCAGCGCCTCCTTCGTGAAGACCGCCTTCGCGCGAGCCAACCTGTATGCGGCAAGGTTCGAGACTATTCTGAGAAAAACTCTGCCCCCCGTCAGCTCCTCGATCAGGGGCGCGACCGCCTCACACATGGTATTGACGACGTTCGCCCCCATCGCGTCACGCACATCGATAAGCAAATGAATGATTGTCATTGGACCGAGGTGAGTGGTGAGCACCCGTACTTCGATGTCCTTCGCGCCACCGCCCAGCTTTACGAGGATTGGATCCTGTTCATTCGCCTTCGCCAGGATTCGCTTCTTAGCCTTGAGGATTTTCTCCCTCGCCTCTACGGGGTTCTTGACATCGACGAGCTGGATCTGTCCCACCATAATCGGCGGAGTGCTCTCTGTGCGAAAACCCCCTCCAGGGCGGGCCATCTTCGCAGCGTTCGAGGCAGCGGCTACAACTGAGGGTTCCTCGATCGCCATGGGGATGAGGTAATCCCTGTTGTTGATGAGAAAGTTAGTCGCTATACCTAGGGGCAACTCGGTAGTGCCGATTACGTTTTCGATCATGCGATTTGCCTGCTTGAGCTCCAACGCGCCGGTCTTGCGAAGGAGTTCGGCCTCCTCCTTGCTCAGTCCGGCTAACTCCCGCACGATCTTCAGCCTCTTCTCTGGACTCAGCTTGTAAAAGCCAGAAAGCTTGGAAGTCTTGCGCATTTTGCTGCCCCTTTAAAGTTGGCGATGCGGTTATAAATTCTAAGGGTGATGCAAAAAAAACAGCAGTTCCAGATCACCGAGTGCTCGTCCGCAAGTTTGCCATCAAAATAAAGCGTCTTGATCGCATCCGACGTAGCTTGTTGGTAAAGTACGAGAAAGCCGTCCTTCGCTGTGTGAGGAGATAGAAATAAATGTGGATGAGGTAATTATAAAAAGGTGAAAAAAATGCCAAAGGGCAAAAAGTCGAAGAAAAAAAGAAAATCCTGCTAGGCAGACAGGCGCTTCACGAGCAGTTCGAAGCTGTCTCCATCGACGTTCCATTCTTTGATGTAGCCTGGCTCTTTGACCTCGCTTGCACGGCAGATGCGGAGTTTTCGCACCCGCACCTCCTGCGAGATGTAATCTTGCTGGGTGGCGAGAAGCTTGATAAATTTATCCACCTTCGTGCCCACCACTACGTCGACCCGTTCTTCCATCGAGAGGTCCAACTCCTTGCGCATCGTCTGCAGCCGTCGGACGAGCTCCCGCGCCAAGCACTCGGCCTGCAGCTCAGGGGTCATTCGAGTGTCAATCGCTATCTTGCCGAACTCCGTGGGGATTACGGCGAAATTATTCGGTAGTCTCTCTTCAAAACTCAGCTCTTCGGATGAAACGCTGACTTTTTGTCCCTCGATTTGCATCCCCACAGCTCCATAACGTTGCAGCTCAGCGCGCAGACGAAAGACATCCCTCCTTCGAAGCTCATCGATGACTAGCCGTGAGAGTTTTCCCAGTCTTTCCTGCAGACGTTGCACATCAGGTTTACAAGTGAGGCGGAACTCAGCTTCCTGCTCTTCAGGCCCGAGTAGGACTAGCCCCTTACAGTTCAGCTGACTCTGGAGCACGCCTCGAAGTCCTTGGAGGAGAGACTTCACTTCTCGCGAGGAAGCCCGAATCACAGCTTTGCTCACGGGCCACCGCAATTTCAGCCGTGCCTGTTGTCTGGCTGCCGCACCCCCCTCAACAAATGCACGCACGATATTCATCCCTCGTTCGAGCTCAACATCAATCATCCGCTCGTTGACAGATGGCCAAGAAAGCATGTGCACACTCTCCGGCGCCCCGGCGTCTGCAGCCTTGACTAAATCGCGGTAAATCACCTCACTCACATGGGGCATGATCGGCGCGAGCAGCCTGACCAAGGTGTGGAGGGCTTGGTAGAGCACAACGTAGGCCGCGAGTTTCCTAGGATCATCACGCTCGATCCAAACGCGCTCGCGCACGAGGCGTACGTACCACCGGCTGAGATCCTCGAGCACAAACGACGTAAGGCTTCGGGCGGCGTGGTGCAAGTCGAACTCTTGGAATGCCTTTGTAGCATCACGGGTCACGCTGTTGATGCGGGACATCATCCAGAAGTCCTCGAGCATGAAGTTTTCGCGTACCCTCTTTAGATCGATTTTTTTCGGGCCGAATTCGTCGAGCGCCATGTAAGTGGTCGCGAACACATGGACGTTCCAGAGCACGTTCAGCATCCGCGCAACAACCTCTATCTCTTTCCAACTGAACCTGAGGTCCTCCCATGGAGAGTTCGCTGACAGCATGTAGAAGCGCAGCACATCAGCCCCATACTTTTTGATGACCTTTTGTGGGTCCACCACGTTCCCCAGCGACTTCGACATCTTCCGCCCATGCTCGTCGAGGGCGAACCCATGCATCAGCACGGCCTTGTAGGGCATCTCATCGAATGCGACGATCGATACCACTTGTTGGCTATAGAACCACTTCGTCACCTGGTCCTGCCCCTCGGTTATGAACTCGCTTGGCCAGAGTTGCTCGAAGCGTTCGCGCCGCTGGGGATAACCGAGGCTCGCCCAAGAGGCAATTCCTGAGTCGAACCACACGTCGAGCACATCGGGCACCCGTTTGGCATCACCCCCGCATTTTGGGCAACGCAACATGATCCGGTCGACATCGGGGCGGTGCAGGTCGATCTCTCCGATTGACGTTTTCGCCGTACTCTTCAGCTCCTCCACGCTGCCGATTACAACTAGTTCATTACATCGTTGACATGTCCAGATTGGGAGCGGAATGCCCCAGTAGCGCTGGCGGGAGATGCACCAGTCACCCACCGACTCAACTCCGTTCACGTAGCGCATCGCGACCCAGTCCGGCACCCATCGCACGCGCTCGACATTTTTCTCAAGGATTTTGGGTTTGATCTCGGAAACGCGCAGGAACCACTGGTCGGTCGCGCGGAAGAGGAGAGGAGTCTGACAGCGCCAGCAGTGGGGGTAGGCATGGGCGATGACCCCGTGCTTCATGAGCACGCCATTCCGGCGGAGGTCATCGAGAATCACTCGGTCAGCGTCCTTCACGAAAATTCCCTTGTATTTTCCAGCGTCTTGGGTGAACTTTCCGTCGGGGCCAACAGGGCTGAACACCGGCAGGCCGTAGCGCGCCCCAATCACGAAGTCCTCTTCTCCGTGCCCCGGGGCAGTGTGGACGCAGCCCGTGCCCTCATCAAGCGTCACGTACTCGCCGCAGATCACTCGGTGGTGCTGCACGTACTCGTTCTGCTTCGGCACCTCCTTGAGCAGTGGATGCTCGTAGCGCAACCCATTGAGTTCCCTCCCATTCATCGAGCCGAGCACTTGGTACTCTTTGACCCCGAGTTCTTTCATGACTTTCTCGACGAGGGCCTCTGCTAGGATGTAAACTTCGTTGCCGACAGCGACTTTCGCGTAAGCGTATTCGGGGTGCACGCACACCGCCATGTCAGCTGGCAAAGTCCAAGGCGTAGTGGTCCAGATTAGCAGGTATTCGTTCGGCCGGTCGCGGAGTTTGAAGCGGGCGAAGAGCGAGGGGTCTTGAACGTCGTAATATTCTCCCCGAACCTCATGCTCTGCCAGCGCCGTCTCACAGCGAGGGCACCAGTGAATCACCCGCAGGTCTTTCCGCATGAGGCCACGTTTATAGGCGCGCCTCAGGGTCCACCAAGCCGATTCGATGTAATCGTTGGTGAAGGTGACATAGGGGTTGTCCCAGTCCATCCACACACCCAAGCACTTGAATTGCTCGGTCATCAGCGAGATGTGGTCGAGGGCCCACTGCTTGCACTGCTGGATGAATTTTTCAACTCCCACCCGCTGCTCGATTTCTTTTTTGGTTTTGATGCCAAGCTTCTCCTCAACTTTGACCTCGATTGGCAACCCGTGGCAGTCCCATCCGGGTTGACGGAGCACGTTGAAGCCGCGCATGCTCATGTAGCGCAAGATGGAGTCCTTGATTATCTTGTTCCAGGCGGTCCCCAGATGAATGGCCCCGCTCGCGTAGGGTGGGCCGTCGAGGAAGTACCAAGGCTTGGCATCCGAGCGGAGCTGCTTCACCTTTTCATAGATATCGTTTGCTTGCCACCACGCTTGAATCTCCGGCTCGGAGTTGCGCGCATCGTATGCCCTTGCAGCGGGTTGAATCATTTTGAAACCCTTAACCTAATTTGAGTTTAACCCTAAAAATATCGTGGGCTAACATTTTTATTCACGCAAGTTAACCTTCGTTTGATTTTTGGTGGTTGATTTGTTCGGCTGGACTGATTACAAACCGCGTAAACAAGGAGTGCAAACCGTCTTGAGCCCGCTTGAATCCGAGGTCATGACAATCATGTGGCGGGAAAAACGCGCGACCGCCCGCACCATTTACACCCTCTTGAAAAGCAAACACTCAATTAATCGCTCGACGATCAACGCAATCATGAACTCGCTCTGCAAACGCGGCCTGATGACATCGAGCGTGAGCAAAGGGCGAGGGGGCCTGAGGTACGTTTATAAAGTCAAAATTTCTCGCAGGAGGTTCGAGCGGGAGGTAGTCGACAAGATGCTCGATAGCTTGCTCGAATCGTTCGAAAAAACCTCGAAGAAGCTAATGCGGGAGAAGCTGGGGCGGAAGTAGATGGTGGAGGCAGAGGAGATATGGGTCGAGAAATATCGCCCCCAAGAGCTCAAGGAGATCGTGGGGCAGCAGGAGATAGTGAACAGGCTTCAAATGTTCGTCGAGAAAAAATCTTTGCCCCATCTTTTGTTTGCTGGCCCACCGGGCGTTGGCAAGACTTGCGCGGCGCTCTGCATAGCACATGAACTCTTTGGCGATGGCTGGCGGCCAAATTTGCTGGATTTGAATGCTAGCGACGAACGTGGGATAGACGTGATCCGAACCAAGGTCAAAAACTACGCTCGAACGCGGCCCATCGGCGATTTCCCATGCAAGATAATTTACCTCGACGAGAGCGACGCCTTGACATCGGACGCCCAGCACGCATTGCGGCGAACAATGGAGATGTACACCCACACCTGCCGGTTCATCCTCGCCTGTAATTACTCGAGCCGCATCATCGAGCCCATCCAATCGCGCTGCGCCATATTTCGCTTCAGGCGCCTTTCGGGAAAGGAGATCACCCAAATGCTCAAGCGCATAGCTCGCGGCGAAAAACTCACTTTAACCGATAACGCTGCCGAGGCAATAATCCAAATCAGCGAGGGCGACATGCGACGGGCGATCAACGTGCTCCAAGCTGCAGCCGCGTTGAAGCGAAAGGTGGACGAAAAGACAATCTACGATGTGAGTGCCGCAGTGCACCCGAAGGATATTCGAGAGATGCTTGAACTCGCGATTGGGGGAAAATTCGAGGAAGCGCGGAACAAACTCTACGACTTGCTCATCGGCCAGGGGCTGGCGGGCCAGGACATCCTGCAGCAGGTCCACCGCGAAGTCTTTAAGCTCGACCTGCCAGAGCGCGCGAAGATAGAGCTCATCGACCGAGTGGGCGAGTTCGACTTCAGACTCATCTCGGGAGCGAACGAGCGGATTCAGCTCGAGGCGATGCTCGCGCACTTCGGTTTGGTCGGGAAGTCAAAATCCTAGCTACTTAGCTCCTTTGATTTTGCCCGCTTATTTTTGCCCCAATTCACTTTGCTCGGGCACTTCGGGTCAAGGCACATCCTGTAGGGCCTCGCGCCGACGCGGTTTATCTGAATCATCGGGGCCCCACACTGCTTGCAGGTTTTTCCGAGCGAGATGATCATTCCTGCCTGAGGGAGCGGGAAAGAGTTCGTGCACTTCGGGTAGTTTGAACATCCGACAAAACGCTTGTGGGTGGCACGCGAGACAATTATTTTCAAATCTCCACCACACTTCTCGCACTTTCCTACGATGCGCTGTTTCTGGCGGGTGATGCGGTAGGCCTCGCCCAGCTGCTTGCCTATCTCGAGCTGATGCGTTCTAAACTTCTCCAAGAGTTTGTCGAGCTCATTCCTCGCTTTTTCGATGATTTCATCTTTGCTACGCTTACCCTCCTGAATCGCCTCCATTTCAAGCTCGAACTGCGCGGTCAGCTCCTCGCTCACGATCTCGGGGCAGTGCTTGAGGAGGGCGTCGATGACCTCCATACCCAAGTCGGTGACGGTGATCTTGCTGCCGAAGATGTAGCCCCGCGTGTAGATGTTTTGCAAGAGGAGGGCGCGAGTTCCCTTTGTTCCCAAATTTCGCGCCGCCATCTCCTTGACGATTGATGAGGGATTGTAGCGGGACGGGGGCTGGGTCTCCTTCTCCTCGAATTTCACCTCTTTCACCGCGAGCTCTTGCCCCTCGCTGAGCTGCGGCAGGATTACCTCCTCGGTGGCCCCGTAGCGGCCGTAGTAAGCGAGCCATCCCTCCTCGAGCACCCGTCGTCCCCTCAGGAAGAAAGGTTGCCCTCCCACATTCAGATCGACCCGGATGCTCTCCGCGAGCGCCGGCTTCCCGAAGACCGAAAAGAAGCGCCGAACGATTAAATCGTACAGCTTCTGCTGGGGTCCCGTGAGCTTCTCGGGTTTCTCGCCAGTTGGATAGACGGCCGGGTGCGCGGGATCGGTCTTCTTGCCTTCGTTGGGTTTCAGCTCCGGCATCTCAAGTAACTCTTCCGCGAATTTCCTGTATTGTTCCGAAACTCCGCCCAACCGCTTGATGATGCCGCCATAACCGATGGTCGGCGGTAGCTTCTGCGAACCGGTTCTTGGATACGAAATGAGGGCAGCCTGATAAAGAGCTTGAGCGATTTGCTGGGTACGCATCGGGGTGTAACCGAAACAGCGGTAAGCCTCCGATTGCAGGAGTCCGAGGTCGAAGGGGATCGGCAGGGGGAGGTGGTACCTGCGGGTTTTAATCGTGGAGACCTTGGCCGGTTTGTCCTTGCAGGCGGCCAGCGCACGCTCAGCTTCTGACTTGTCGAAGAAGCGAGGTGTCGCGTGCTCGGCGATGAATTCCTTGCCCTCCAGCTCAAGCAGCAGCCCCAAGACCCAGAAGGGCTCCGGCTTGAACGCTCTGATTTCGCGTTCGCGCTCGACCAGAATTTTCAGCGTCGGGGTTTGCACGCGGCCGGCAGAAAGCTTGGCGAACCTTTGCTGCGCGGCCTCCACCGAAGCGCTCATCGCCTTGCTCAAGTTCATGCCCCAGTACCAATCGAGCACGTGGCGGGCTATGCCTGCGTCGATGAGCTCGAAGTCGAGGTGGGGCATCAGCTGCTCGTAGGACTGCCGGAGGTCCTGCGCGGTGAGGGTGGAGAACTTCATCCGTTTCGCGCGATTCAGGGAGTCCTCGCCGCACAGATATTTGAGCACGTTGTAAGCGATGACCGCTCCTTCAATATCAAAATCACATGCAGATATGAACTCGTCCGCATCCTTTGCTAGCTCTTTGATTGCCTCCACGAAAACCTTGGTGCGCCCGGCCCTGCGGTCTACCTCATACGCCGGCATCCAATCGATGTCGTAGACGGGGTAATCGCGTATGGGCTTCAAGTTCTTAAGGGTGAAGAGGTGCCCTAGGGCGGGGACGACGACCATCCGCCCGCCGCCGCGCTCGAACTCGTAGTAGGGGACGCCGTTGAACTCCCCCTCTTCCGGCCGCTCCGGCGCGAGGGCGGAGGCTATCTTGACCGCCGCGCTCGGCTTCTCGCACACGATGAGCGTCTTGCCCAAAGTCATTCCCGACCCATTTTTTGGTCTCTTCTATAATAGGTTTGAGCATAACTTTCGACTAAACGTTGCCTCGGAAGGCTTTCGCGGGGGAAGTGGCTTTCATCGAGGAGTAAGTTGAAACAATTGCCCCCCGCAAAGCATGAAAACTGGGGCGCCAGCTTATAAGTCGGGAAAGGGCACATCTCACCAGTTGGAGATGTTTTAGACATGACGGGGCTTTTGAAAAAGAGGCGGGCCTTCAGAGAGCTGGAGCTTTCCAAAGAGCAAGTGAAGCTGAAACGCTTGCTGAAGCAGTCGAGGAAGGCAGCTGATAAGGCCGGTTTCACGGAGGGAGAGGTTAACAGGTTGATTCACTCCCTTAGAAAGACAGCTAAAAATCGACAATAAAACTAAAGTAATATTTAAAGCTTTTTAGGAAAATTAACATTTTTAAAATTCACGATCCCCTCTTCAGTATTTTCTCGACCTTCGAGGCTACAACAGCTGTTTTAACCCTTCCGTATTCTTCACATGGCACCTTGATCAAGTCTGCCCCAAAATCTTTTTGATCTGAAGTCCAAGGGCCGGAATGTCGTTTCTCACGGTTTCCCAGACTATTTCATGGCTCACACCGAAATACTCGTGGATGAGCTTGTTCCTCATTCCCGTTATCGCTCTCCAGTTGACCTCCTCGTGCTTCTTCTTGAAATCCTCGGGAATGTTTTTGACGGCCTCACCTATCACTTCCAAGTTCCTCAGAACGGCGTCTTTCGTCTTCTCATCCCGCGTAAATTCCTCAAAACTCATGTCCTTGGTGTAAATAGTGACCTTTTCCGAAGCCTCAAGCACGTCCTGCAGGAAGATCTTGACGTTTTTCTCCTTAGGCATAGACGGCCTCTTTTTCCACCCGGGGCCTTATCAGTGGCTTTAAGGCATCTGGAGTTACAAGGTCGACCTTTACTCCAAGGCGCTCACTTAGGTAGTCCTCAATCTCCACGAACTTGAAGAACCCTATCGGCTTTTCGAACTCCACGAGCACGTCCACATCGCTCTGCCCCGTTTGCTCACCCCTCACCCAAGAACCGAACAGACCGATGCTCTTCACGTTGAATTTCTCCCTCAGGCGCGGAAGCTCCTCCTTCAGCGCTCGCAGGACCTCTTCCTTGCTTTTCATCTTTAATCCCGTTTGTCTTTCAGCACCCATTAGTTTAAATTTTTGCTTGAACGGAATACCCTAAAAAGTGAGGGGCATGCTTCTTAAATCTTGCACCTTCACTGAACTCTTTCGAAAAACGCACTTCGTACAAACTGCTACACCTTCTTGCTCTCCGCCAGCAATCTCCTCAGCTTTTCGGTATCGGCAAACACCCAGACGATTCTACCATCTTTTGTCACGATTATCTTGTTTGATCTCTGGAGGTACTCGAGAACCAAATTAAAGGTCTGGTACATCACCTTCTTCGGCAGGTGCCTGAGCAGCTCGGCCTTCGTTGGGTATTCCCTGGCGCTCCTGATGGCGTCCTCGATCATCATGACCGTGTCCAGCCGGGGGTAGTGGATTATCTTTGGCCGCTTTGGCATGTTCCCCACATTAAAATGTTGATTATATAAATTTATATAATTAGTGGAATTTGTATTATCAGGTATTTTGTTCATCCCTCCCGCCGATGCTTTGGACGGGGTTGTTTAAAAAGGGGAAATGCGAGTGGATTGATTTAATCGACATTATCAAAAATGACATCTCAGGTTAACTGGATGAAAATTCAATATCCGAATCTTCTCTCGTATTCTTTGTGGGGAAGCCACTCTAGGATTATGGAAATGACGATGATTTCATTCCCCCTGACAGAATACAACAGCCTCCAGCCTTTCGGCAGGTCGTATTTCCAGAGATTATCCACCCCGTACTTTCTCAGGTACGATTTCGGGATCAGCCTCTTCTGAATCTGAATCCCACAAAAGGCGTTTTCTTCCAAGTCGCCAAAGGCCCTGGTAAGCCATTTGAAGAGTTCCAGCTCCGCTGAATCTCCCTTCTCAAGAGAGTGATAAGCCCGTCTTAACCTTTCATCGACAAACTTTACCTGTGAGCGTGGTCGCATCAGAACCCGATCCGCCGCGGCTTTTTCCAGAAGAGGCTGAT
>JABUBL010000270.1_pt1 | contig 14411 bp, 13 predicted proteins | sample 7240371 | NCBI WGS metagenome assembly JABUBL01 (sample SAMN07256343, study PRJNA390944) | subsurface metagenome | isolation source: Methane hydrate marine sediment | place: Pacific Ocean: Eastern North Pacific, ODP site 1244 | collected 2002
CAGAGATTCAAAGAGCAAGACTGAAGTAGAGAAGAAGAATATTCCTATATATAAGGAAAAATCACTATCTTTTTTAGACGTTACCATAGTGTTCATTATTTCATTCCCGTAGTTTTTCTTTAATTGCTCTTTTAATCTCTGGTATATTAATCATAGTAGCCATAATCCCGCCTTTAATGAGCATTTCTGCCTTATCAAAATCGAAAAGATTGATTTCTTTAATTCCAAAGGGGACGATAACTACATCTGCTCCCTCCAGACATTGGTCAGTAATCTTTGCTTCCATAATATCGATGGATTGGTTGATTATTTCAAAGATATTGGGACCTTCAAGTTTTGATTTAACCTGCTCTATTTTTTGTTTCAAAATACCTTTTTCTTTATTAACTAAAGAAGTAGTTTTTTCTGTATCCTTAAATTTTGGATTTTCCTCTTTATTTATTTTTAAATCCTCTAAATTTTCTACCTCTTTTAAGTGACCAGTCTCTTTATCAATCATCAAGACAGTAGTGTAAGGGTTTATTCTAGCAAGACTTACGGCAATAATAATATCAGCTCCCATCTTCTGAACTACATCCACAGGGACCGGGTCTACTATACCCCCATCAACCAGGAAATAATCTTGATACTTTACCGGTGTAAATATTCCCGGGATAGAGATACTGGCTCTTACCGCATCTATTACTTTCCCTTGATTCAAGATCACCTCCGCTCCACTTTCTACATCGGTAGCTACAGTCGCGAAGGGAATCTTGAGATCATCGAAAGTTTTATCCTCTAAAGCTAAATCACTTAACATTTCTTCTATTCGTTTACCGCTTATCAGACCCGAATGAGGAAGAGTAAGGTCTATTAAAAAAAGCGTTTTACTTTTCTTCATCGAGAGAGCAGCTTCTTCCAATTGGCCAATAGAAGCTCCAGCAGCATAAAGAGAACCCACCACTGAACCGATACTGGTGCCAGCAATTATATCAATGGGGATATGATAAGCTTCCAGAACCTGAATGACCCCCACGTGAGCCAATCCCCGAGCTGAGCCGCCTCCTAAAGCCAGGCCAAATTTTAATCCTCTTTTTTTAGCCTTTAATATTAATTCCTCTAATTCCAGGTCTTTTTCTATTTTTATCTCAATTTTTCCTTCTTCATTAATGCTTATTTTATCTGCAAACCGAAATTCTATCATCGTATTCATAGTTATAAAGTATTCCGTTTTTTTTCCATTATCTTCAACATAATAGGCAAGGGTAGGGGAAGTAGATAAGTAAAATATTAAAATAAGAATTAAGGTAAATTTATAAAAATATTTAAACATCATTTTCTCCTCTAATTGTATATAATTCACTATAATTTTATCCCGGCAAAGGGGGATATTCTTCTTTTATATTCCTGTATTTAATGCAAGATAAAAAGTAAAGTGTGTCCCCCTTTTATTTAAAACCTAATATTACCCATATAATTATAATTCGCCATTTAAATCAAAAAACCCTTCTTTATCGAAAATATTTTAATACAAATTTATCAAAATATAAGGGAAATATTGTCATTGCGAGGATGATATTCAATTAATATTGAATATCATCCGTGGCAATCTCGTAATACCTTTTCTATAAACGAAAAACCAATAACTAATAACTTTTTCTTCAAAAAAGAAGGATTTTCCAAAACTTTTGTCGAATATATAATTATGATTGTAACCCAAAAAGTACACAAAATAGTAATAATATAGCGAGGGCACAATTCATTGTGCCCCTACAACATAATTAAATGGGATGTGTCCCTAAAATGGGATGTATCCCTAATAAAATTAAAATTAAGATATTTGAGCCAATATAGGATTAACCTTTTATTTTCAACAAAATAGACTGATTTTCTATATTTTTATGACAGCAGGGAATAATAAAGAAAGCTAACAAATCATTGCAGCGGACGGCGGACTTGTCCGCCGTCCGCTGAACTCTGTCGTTAGGTATCATCCAAAATTAAGGAGTTCACATTGTATAGGGTTCCTATCGTAATAACAATTTTCATCGTAATATTGTCGATAGTTGCTTCATCATGGATCATTTTATCCCCAACACTACAACTTAATGATGCTGAACTTATAAATAGTTTAATCACAATATTTGTGTGTATGGGAGGGCTTATTTCGGCAATTTTTATTGTCTGTAGCTATATTCAAAAAAACAAGGTTTTTATCCATAGCCAAAAACCTTTTCTTCTTATACAGGTTGTGTGTGAACATATTGCGCCCAATCCTCAGTCTCAAACCTTAGTCCCATATACTTTTATTCATTACATTAACACTAGCGGAAATGAATTTAATGACTTAACAATGGTAATAAAAATTCGAGTTGGCGGTAGAGATATAGACATTAGCGATCTATTTAAGCCTAAAATGTTCATGGCGGCTCGTGATCGAAGGCATAGGAAATTTGATACTTTATCTTTTTTATTACAGCGTGGGATTGATATAAATTCAGAAGCAATAGCTGGTACCCCAGTAATACTTTCTACAGGCTATAAATTCTCCTTTAGTAATAAACCGGAAGTAAGAAAAGGTCCAGAATATAAGTGGAATCCTCAAATTCAACATTGGGAGATTGTTTAGGTACAGAATGTGGAAGGAATTGGGGGTCTTCACAAGTTCGCAAAATGTAAAACGAAAATAGAATAAGAAAATGTGAAGTTGTAAAGCCTGAACCCGGATCTTTTTTATTAAAATATAAAGAGGGAGTTAGAATGAATAAAAAACAAAGGATAATTTTGGCAATTTTTATTCCAATCATAATTCTTTTTATTACTTTAGTAATTGCGAATAGTGTGGGATATACAGAAATAACAAGAACACTTTCTGAGAGTAGTTACTTTCGTAAATATCTTGGAGCCACTACTATTTATCATAAAGGTAATCCTTTTGATTGGGAAAGAACTTGGTATATATGGCTTTTATCTTTAACCTTTTGTTGTATTTTTGAATATAAATTATTTGGGAATAAAAAATAATTACTAATAGGAAAAAAGAAAATAAATAATTTTATTGTATGTGTAAATTATGAAAAAATTTTAACATGCAAGGAGTTTTAATATTTTAAACTATTTTTGGAGGGATAAAATGCCTATAAATGAATATGGTTTTCTAGGGAAAGATATTAAGCAATATGAAAGCAAACTAAAAACACAATATAAAGATGTTTTCGATTTTTATGAAGAGTTTAGTCGCTACCTGAATACTATCCAATTTAAAATCGTAAAGAAAAATGATAATTTTTCAGCTAATACAATAATAAAAGTGGAAAAACATGATTCTCAAGGTGGAACAATATATGCTATTTTTTTAAAATCGTTAACTACTTTTCAATCTATTTATTTTTTATTTAAACATTATTTTTGTAATAATGCAGAAAACTTATGTAGAATTCTATTTGAAGAAATGGTTAATATTTATTACTGTAGTTTAGGTGAAGATAAGACTAAGATATATCTTGCCGAAGCAGAAATATTTGAATATAATAAAAACGAATTCTACATAAGATTATGAAGAAACAAAAGGAAAAAAAGATAAAATATTTTCCTAATGATGATTTGGAAAGTCATTTTAAGGAAAAATCATATGATGAAAGAAAAAAATTAATAATTGATAAACTTAAAATATATAATGTAAATGATATATTTAGCGAGAACGGCAAACCAAAATCCTTTAGCTTAAAAAAAAGAATAGAACAATTAATAGAACAGAGAAAAGATTTGGAGATTGTTACGAATTATTATTGTACGTTTTACAAAATTGCATCCCTTGGCATTCATTCTTCTCCAAACAATCTAAATAGATATTGGATTTTTGATAAACGTGCAGGAGGTATTGAAGATTTCCATCAGGGACCGAAAGCAGAAAATTGTGAAATATATTGCATTATTGCCAGTATTCATTTTATGATTATGATTATAGAATGTTTATCTGGTTATTTTAAATATCCGAAAAAAGAAGATGTTTCTCAGTTTTGGGAAATAACAAAAAAGTTAGGCTCTAAATATCAATATTTTGAAATATAGAATAATAGACTATAAATTAAAAATAACGTAAGCTTTTAGCTCATTAATCAAAAAGCTTCGAATTAAAATATAAAGAATGTCAAGGGGACGGTTCTTCTGACAACAGTAAGACAAGGGGACGTTTCGTTTGACATAATCAATTAAATTTCCTGCAATAAACAGAAGTGATTTTATACCAAGAAGTTCAAAGTTAAAAGGTAGTAAAGGATATTATCATGTTCTGTTAAAAAGAATTAACTAAAGTAATATTTTCGAAAATAATCAGAAAAAAACATTTCTTTTAATTCAAAGAAACCGGTAAAAGCATCAAAGATCTAAGTAGAGCATTAGGTACCGGAAGAAGTACGATAGAAAAAGTTGTGAAAACATGACAAACGAAACGCCCCCTTGTCTTTACTTAATAATTCCTGCTTTTAAAATACATGGTTAGAATAAGAGTAGGGAGTATACTTATTGATAAATAAGTGATAATAAGCAATTAAAAATGATAAAAAATATGAATTTCAGGTGATATTTGAGGAAAATTGGAAAGCAAGAATTAATGAAATATTTGGAATTTAAGCACTATTAACACTATATCATTGAGGACTATAAATATCATCCCTCTCTTCTGCATTTATATATAAAGTTGTTTTTTGTTCTTTTAAATTCCACGTAAATGCAACATATACTCCTTTTTTACCAGTTGAAACAAAGTCACTTTTCTTAATCTGTGCACCTCTGGTAATAGTTCCAATTTCAGGAGCTTGATAAATAAATCTTATGAAATCATTTTCATCTTTATAAATTTTTAGTAATTTTGATTTATCTTTTGATTTTACAATCAAATAAATCTGTTTATTATTAAATAGGATATTTTCTTTTAAAATAAATTCAAAAGTTCCTTGATTAAAATTCCATTCTTGATTTTCAGGTATTTTTTCAACAAATTCTGGTGAACCCTCAATAATTGCATTTTTAATTTCTTTCACTACTTCCACTACTTCATCTTTAAGTTCTTTATTTCTCTGAGAAGCTTTCAATTCTGATACTATATTTACATAATGTCTATAACCAAAACCAAACAGTGCTACAAATATAAAAGAAATAAGAATACCATATGTACATATTGTTAGTATTTTTTCTGGATTCATATTTTAATATTTCACCTAACTATTATAGATTAACTTATTATTACATTTTGTAAAGAATAGTTGTTTTATAATTATTTTATAGCATAAAAAAATAAAAAGAGCAAACGATATTTTTTATAGAGTAACGATTAACATTCTATTAACAAAGTTAAACCATTTAGAATTTATATATCTTAAACCTTAATAATGCAATAAAATATAGAATATTTTTATTAAGGAGAAGCAAGCGGGGTCAATTATAATAGCAATTATAATAGGGACCCTATTTTTATTTAAACAGGTGTCTGTCTGTTCTCTATTTTCTAAAATATTCAATAATTAATACGGAGTGAATTATTATGAAAAAACAAAGTATGAATAAAATTGAATTTAGGTTACGGCGGATTGCTCGAATTTGGAGTATAGGATGGCCGTTTATTTAATATATCACATTTTAAATTTCTGACCCAGATTCTGTCTGACCCATTTTAGACTTTCTTCTATGAATAATCTGTCCTTTTCCTCTTTTTCTTTCTTTTTAAGAGCTAATTCATTTGGTTTTACTATTTTACTTTCCGATTCCACTTCTTCTGTTTCCATTATTTTTTCTTCCTCATCATTTTCTTCTCTGTATGATTCAGGAGTAAGATAATTAGCTTTCAAGGCAGAAATGAGCCAGCCGGCAGGATTTATTACATTCCTCTTAATTTCGAGCAGTTCTAATTTCTCCTCAATATCCTCTGAGGAATAATTTAGGATTATTTTATCAATCGATTTTTTATCCAGATTTAGTTTTTCCAATTTTTCTTTTATCCTTTCTGTCTTTAGAGATTTTTTATTATCAATAATTAATTTCTTGGGATTATCTTGATTGGATGAAGGAGATTCTTTCACTATTCCGGAGATTATTTCTTCTTTTTCTTCCGGTAGTTTTTCTGCAGGAGGATAAAGAATATTTTCTTTGTCTAATAGGACTATCTGATAAAGATTATGGTCATATCCTCCGGAGGAAGATTTTTGTTTTACTACTTTTTTGATTAAACCAATTTTTATTAGGGTATTACGGTATCTAATTAAGGTTTTAGTGGTAGTGCCCATTCTTTTGTTTAGAGTTTTAATTGAGGGCCAGGCGATATCTTTTTCTTTATGACAGTAACTAAGTAATTGGATATAGAGCATAGCTGGGCCAAGACCGATGGTATTTACCCAGTGGGCCAAAAAGTAGTCCTGGATAGTAGTGTAAGAATTAGTTTTTTTAACTGGTATTTTTCTTTCCATAGTTTTTACCTTCCTTTGAATAGTTTTTTAATTACAGGTTTCGGGTTGCAAGTTGAGATTGCTTCGTCGCTTCTTTCCTCGCAATGACAGAAAATATTTACCCCTCTACTTATAAAGAGCAAAAAAGAGCTCGTTTTACAGGGTAGTTGATAAAAAATAATAAAAAATATTTCTCCTTCTACTTATTACATTACAAAAAAGAGGTGAAAAAGAGACCTATTGAAGGAAAATAATTTAGAAAATATTTACCCCTCTACTTATAAAGAGCAAAAAAGAGGCAAAAACGCAGGGTACTAATGAAAAAAATTTGAAAAATTTTTAACAGCAACAGCAATAAAAGATAAGGATGGATTCCCGCTTTCGCGGGAATGACATAAGAGAAACGGGAATGACAGAGAAGGGATGGGAATGATAAAGATGGGCAGCAACAGCAGCAGGGGAAAAATTACACCCTAATGTTGTTGCTGTTCTATTTGTTACTGTTCTTACTTGTTGCTGTTAGTGTGGAAAAATTCCACTAGGGGGTGTGGAGAATTTCCAGTAGGGTAGTGGAAAAATTCCAGTAGGGGGTAGGAGAATATTTACCTCATCATACAGAGATTGATGAAAAATAATTTTATTTTAAAAAAAAGAAGGATTTTCAGAAGGTAGTATAGAATATAAAAATTAATAAATAGTAAAAAAATATATCATGATTGCAAACTTTGAAAAAGATTGGCAGGATAGAATTAAATTTATGGTAAAAGTCTAAATAACCAAAGAGTCTATAAATCTGGTGAAAAAATATAGGAGAAGATATGATGAATATAATTGAAGTGAAAGAGCTTACTAAAGTCTATAGTGGGAGAAAGGCCGTAGATAGTATAAGCTTTGAGATTAAAAAAGGTGAGGCTTTTGGCCTTTTGGGTCCTAATGGTGCAGGTAAGACTACTACCATATCTATGCTTTCCTGCTTGATTCCTCCTACTTCAGGTGATGCTCAGATCGAGGGAGAATCCATAATCAAAGAACCTATTGAGGTGAAGAAAAGAATTGGGGTGGTCCCTCAGGATATCGCCCTCTATCCCACCCTATCAGCCAAGGAAAATCTCTTCTTCTGGGGAGAGATGTATGGATTGAGCGGGAGGAGACTGAAGGAAAAAGTAGATGAGGTTCTGCAGGTAGTGGGATTGACCGAGAGAAGTAAAGATAGAATTAATAAATATTCTGGTGGGATGAAGAGAAGGATAAATATTGCTGTGGGACTTCTTCCTTCCCCGAAACTTCTCATTCTGGATGAACCAACCGTAGGGGTTGACCCTCAATCCAGAACTAATATTTTAGAATCATTAAAAAAATTAAATAAAGACGGTCTTACCATTCTCTATACCAGTCATTATATGGAGGAAGTAGAATTTTTATGTGATAGGGTGGCGGTTATGGACCTGGGAAAGATTATTGCCCAGGGAACGCAAAATGAATTGAGGCTTTTAGCGGGGAAGATGGATTCTTTAAAGATTTCTACTATTGATGAGGTGAAGGAGAGTCTGGGAGGAACTATTAAAAAAGTTTCGGAGACAGATGAAGTGAAAATTGCGGATAGAGCTATTGAAATATTAACTCTGCAGGGAAGAAAGGTTCTACCTAAAATAATAGAATTATTAGGCAATAATGGTATCAGGATTAAATCAGTGGAAGTGGAAGAGCCAAACCTGGAAAGTCTCTTCTTACATCTGACCGGAAAGGAATTGAGGGATTGATATGCGAAAGATTTTTCTCATTGGAATTAAAGATGTAAAAATAAGAGCCAGAGACTCCTCTTCTTTTATTATGTTGTTGGCTATGCCTTTGCTCTTGATCCTGGTGCTGGGCATGGTCTTTCAGCCTTTATGGACCAGTACACCCTTTACCATAGATATTGCTGTTTTTGATGAAGATGGAGGAGAATTTTCCAAGATTTTATTAGAGGAAGTATTTGGGTCTGAGCAACTGAAGGATATGGTAGAAATAAAATATGTGGAGAGTGAGGAAGAGATAATAAATGAAGTAAATAAAGGGAAGATTGCTGCCGGTGTTATTATAGGAGAGGAATTTTCTCAGGCTATAATGACAGGAGAAGATACCCGAATAAAAATATTGACAGACCCGGAACAGCCTATTAAAGCAGGAGTGATAAAAAATATTGTGGAGGCTTTTACTCTGGAAGTTTTAAAGAGAAGGATTATCCTGGGAACTTCTATGGGAATTTTAGTTGCCAAGAATCTGATAAATCCTGCTGAAATTCAACAATTGATACCAGTCTGGCTTTCGGAGATAGAGAACATTGAAGAGCTCATTCAGATTGATAAGAAGACGGAGAAGAGGATGGATAAAAATCCTATGGCCATGGAATACTATGCTGTGGGAATGGGGGTTATGTATATCTTATTTGCTACCAATGCCGGAGCCGAAACAATTTTTCAGGAAAGAAGGAATAAAACTCTGGAGAGAATCAAGGTTGCTCCGGTAAGTGAAAGAGAAATTCTGGGTGGAAAACTCTTTGGCATTTTTCTTATTGCTCTTTTGCAGTTTGTGATGATTGTATTTTTTACCAGAATATTTTATCGAGTTAATTGGGGAGATTCTATTTTGGGAATTATTATTATGATTCTTTCTTCTGTATTGGCTTTCTCGGGTCTTTCTACACTTTTAGCTTCCCTGACTAAAAGCGAAGAACAGATTGGAAATATAGGACCAGCATTAGCTATGATATTCGGTTTTATGGGAGGGGGAATGTGGCCTGCCTTTGCTTTTCCTGATTGGTTAAATATGGTGAGCAAATTTACCCCTAATCGATGGGCAATTGATGGATTTCTTAAGCTTATGTATCAGGGAGGAGGAGTCGTTTCCATCCTTCCGGAGGTTCTGGTTCTTCTGGGTATGGCTATAGTCTTCTTCTCTTTAGGTGTCTTCAGGTTGAGGACGAAAGGAGTAAAAGTTGATTAAAAAAGCATTGGCAATAGCCTTTAATTCTTTAAAAGTAACTTTTCGCGATAAAGGCAATCTAATCTGGCTTATTATTATGCCCATTGTCTGGACCACTCTTCTCGGGACAATGAGTACTCCGGGTGGGGGAGATGAAAAAATCCCGGTAGGTTTTTTAAATAGTGATAGAGGAATCTATGGAGAGGTATTTGAGGAGATATTGAGAAATGAAGAGAGCATTAAGATTGTAGCAATGGCAGAGGACGATGAGGATAAAATGAGGAATCTGGTAAAAGATACCAAACTTTCTGTGGGTGTAATAATACCGGATAATTTTTCAGAAAAACTTAAGGTAAGAGAGCAGGTAGTAATTGAGATTTTAAAATCAGAGAGGAACTCCTCCTATTTTCTGGAAGAGCTTATTGTAAAGGTTGCTGAGAGAATTTCCATTGATGCTCTGGCGGCGAATTTTACTATAGAAAAAATTAGTGAAAGAAGAATGGTTTTAGAAGAGGAAGTTTTAGAAGACGAGAAGGAGAGGATATGGGAGGAGGCTTTTGTGAAAGCTGATGCCTTTTTTGAGCCTGCACCTTCAATTGGCATAGAATATGTGGTTCTATCTGTGGAAAAGAGGGAGGAAAATATACCTATAGGAGTGGAGGCATCTTCTCCCGGATTTGCAGTAATGTTTGTAATGATGGGGGTATGTTTTGCGGGAGTGGCAATGGTGCAGGAAAGACATAATAAGACACTGGCTCGGCTTTTAACCACCCCTACAGAGAAGTTTTTTATAATTTCCGGCAAGATGCTGGGATTTTTCTTGGTAGGTTTTATTCAATTTATGATTCTCATTCTTTTTGGTCAGTTGGTTTTGAAGGTAAATTGGGGGAATTTACCCTTGGGAGTTTTACTGCTGGTAGTAAGTTATGTCCTTTCGGTAACCGGGTTGGGAACACTTCTCTCGGTTATTGTGCGAACTTCCGCTCAAGCCGGGGCCTTTGCTGTGCTTATTTCGATGGTGACCAGTATGTTAGGAGGAGCGTGGTGGCCCATTGAAATTGTTCCCAGATTTATGCAAAATATTGCTCGTTTCACCCCTCAATACTGGGCCATAAACGGATTTAATAAGATTATTACCCGGGGATTTGGAATAACTGAAATTCTTCCTAATTTCTATGTGCTCCTGGCAATTTCTGCTATATCATTATTACTGGCTATTCGTTTCTTTAGATTTGAGTAGATTATATTAACAGCAACAACAGTACCAAAATTACACCTGAAGAAAAAGCTTCTAAAATTAATCCTATTTACTTTCGGTTTTTTTAATCGAAAAAAGAGGATTTTTGAGAATTTTGCTGAATGTAGTGGTATAATATATACAGATTCTTAAAAGTAAAAATCTAAGTTTAAAGTTTAAAAATTGAAACTTTTTGTGATAAGGAGGTAAAAATCATGAAATTTTTCCGATTTATTGGCTCACTTGCTTTTGTAATTGGGCTCTTTACTGCTATCTTTGTGGGAGGACTTTGGCATATATATTATGAGCCCACCTTGCCCTGGTGGTTAAAGATTGCCATTTACTGTCTTTTAGGTGGTATCCTGTTGGTCTTACTGACAGTAGCCCTTGAACAGAAAAAGGGCAAAGCTGAGGAAGAAGAACTACCAACTGGTGAGATACAAACTCGTATATTACTTCAGAATTCTGCAGAAGTACCGGGTAGCGAGATTACTAAGGTTTTAGGTTTAGTCAAGGGACATACTATCTATGCCATCTGGATTGGAAAGGATTTATCTGCCATAGTGAGACTTGTTCTTGGTGGTGAGTTGATTGAGTATACTGAGATGATGGGGAAAGCCCGCATAGTAGCTTCTAACCGTATGATAGCTCAGGCTGAAGAATTGGGAGCAGATGCCATTATTAACATACGTTTTGTGACTACCAGTGTTATAGGTAGTGCTGCTGAGCTTTTGGCCTATGGTACAGCTGTTAAGCTTAGTAAACCAGAAGCAAAGGTTTAAATATTGAAAAGTGGTTAATCGGATTGATGACTGACCAAAAGATTGATAGAATATTAAACAAAGAACAAAGGGAGTGATTAAGGTAAGTATATTTTTTGTGGAGACCCATACTCATCTTGATTTAATAAAGAGAAATGCCCAGGAAGTAGTAAAGGATGCAGCAGAAAAGAAAGTAACTAAGATGGTTACTATAGGGATTGATTTGGAATCCAGTAAAATTGCCCTGGAATTTGCCTCTCTTTTTGAAGGAGTTTATGCTGCAATCGGTTTTCATCCTCACGAAAGTAAATTTTTAGATGAGGAGAATTTGAAAAAATTAGAGAAATTAGCAGTAGCTAAAAAAAATGAGGTGGTGGCCATCGGGGAGACAGGCTTGGATTATTATTGGAACCATAGTACCTTACCTTGTCAGATGGAGGCTTTTAAGAAACAGATAAATATGGCTGGGAAATTAAATTTGCCTCTTATTATTCATGACCGTGAGGCTCATCTGGATATTTTAAAAATTCTAGCCGAGGAGGCTAAAGGATTAAAGATACTTCTGCATTGTTTTTCCGGGGATTTAAATATGGCTAAGGTGTGTATAGAACGGGGTTATTATCTGGGGATAGGCGGAGTAGTAACTTTTAATAATGCCAAAAAACTTAGAGCTATAGTGAAAGAAGTTTCTCTGGAAAGTCTGGTTTTAGAAACTGATTCTCCCTATTTAGCTCCACATCCTTTCCGGGGGAAACCAAATGAACCGAAGTATATCCCTTTGATTGCCGAAAAGATTGCCGAAATAAAAGGAATTAGTTTGGAAAAAGTAGCCAAAACTACTTCTAAGACTGCACAGGAATTTTTTGGAATTTGAATTAGAAAAAGGGGATAGGCTACTTTTAATCAATTAATATAAAAGTTGCCTATTTCCTTTTTTACTTTTTTATTAATAAGAAGGAGAAAATGTCTTGGCGGAAAGATTATATTATGAAGATTCTTATTTAAAAGAATTTAGAGCTAAAATTTTAAAGAAGATAAAAATAGATAATCAACCGGCAGTTGTTCTGGATGAAACTGCTTTTTATCCTACCTCTGGAGGCCAACCCTACGATAAGGGAGTTATCCAGGATGTTCCAGTTGTTGAAGTTGTAGAAGAAGGCGATGAGATAATTCATATTTTAGAAAAAGAGCTAAAAGAGAAAATAAATTCTGAAGTAGTCGGAAAGATAGATTGGAAGAGAAGGTTTGACCATATGCAGCAACACTTGGGGCAGCATATCTTATCCGGGGCTTTGATTAAGTTATGGAACGCTGAAACCGTATCTTTTCATTTAGGAGAAGAAGTTTGTACTTTGGATATTGCAAAAGAAAAGCTAACCGAAGAGGAAGCCAAAAAAGCAGAGGAATGTGCCAATGAAATTATCTTTAAGAATAGGCTGGTAAAGTGTTATTTTGTGGGGGGAGGAGAGGATTTAAAGAGATTAAATTTGAGGAAAGTACCTGAGAAAACGGAAAAGATAAGAATAATTGAAGTGGAAGATTTCGACATTTCTGCCTGTGGAGGAACTCACTGTCAGGCAACCGGAGGAGTGGGAATGATTAAAATTACTAAATGGGAAAAGAGAGGAGAAAAAATCCGTCTGGAATTTATCTGCGGAAGGCGTGCCTGGAAAGATTATTTCTGGAAGAATGAAGTGATCAAAAATATTTCTAATAAATTAACGATTAAGGATTCCGAACTGGGAGAAGCGATAGATAGGATGCTTGAGGAGAGAAAGGAAATCGGGAAGGAATTAAAAGAATTTAAAGAGAAATTACAGGATTATGAAGCCTTGGATTTGCTCCATAATTGCGCGATTAAGAAGGGTAATATAAAAGTACTAAGTAAAGTACTTGAGGATAAAACTGTAGACGAAGCCAGAAGATTAGCTAATAAGATTACAAATTTGGAAGATTGTGTCTTACTGTTTGGCATAAAAGGGGAAAGAGCTAATTTGTTGTTAGCTAGGTCAGAGGATTTAAATTATGATATGAATAGTTTAATAAAAAAAGCCTGTAAGTTTATTGATGGTAGAGGAGGAGGGGTCCCTAATTTTGCTCAGGGCGGTGGTACGAAGGTAGCAGGGATTGAAGAAGCTCTGAATTTTGCTTTAGAGCATTTTCAAGAATTTGTTAAAAAATGAGAAAAAATAGAAAATTAATAAATAAATTAGTTTCCGTGATAGTTTTTCTTTTAATAGCCTTTTTATTGGTAAGTTTTAATTCATTTTCTTCTGAAAGAGATTTAGCCAAAGAGCAGAAATTAGGGAAGAAGTTATCTGAAGATATTGAGAAAAAATATGAAGTGGTTGAGGATTTAAACCAAAATTCATTACTTAATGAGATTGGTAATAAATTAGCCAAAGCTTCTGAGTTGCGAGGAATGAAATATCACTTTAAGATATTGAAAAAAGAAGGACCCAACGCTTTTTCTATTCCGGGCGGATATGTTTATGTAACTTATGATCTTTTTGATTATATCCAGTCAGATGACGAACTTGCCGGTATTTTGGCTCACGAAATTGCCCATGTAATTCACAATCACGCCTTAAAACAGACCAGAGATAATACTAAATATACCCTGCTGACTATTTTGGCTGTTCTTTTAACTGGGGAACCAGATGTAGGTGTATTAGGAAAACTTACCACTATAACCCTTCTTAACCAATATAGCAGAGAGTACGAAGAAGAAGCAGATTTAACCGCTATAGACCTATTAATCAAGACAGGATATAATCCGGTAGGGTTTTTAACTTTTTTAGAAAGATTGTACGCCCGGGAAATGTTTAAACCTGAAGTAAATTTGGGAATATTTCAAACTCACCCAGAAACTGAAAATAGGATTAATTATGTGAAAGATATGCTTATAGAAAAGGGAATAGATATCGATAGGCGGGCTACCACTGATTATCTTAAAGTAGATATCAAATATATATTTGAAGAGTCTTTTTGTACCGGTACTATTTATATTGATAATACTACTATAAGCAT
>JABUBL010000272.1_pt1 | contig 14366 bp, 15 predicted proteins | sample 7240371 | NCBI WGS metagenome assembly JABUBL01 (sample SAMN07256343, study PRJNA390944) | subsurface metagenome | isolation source: Methane hydrate marine sediment | place: Pacific Ocean: Eastern North Pacific, ODP site 1244 | collected 2002
CGCTGGGGGGAGAAAGATGGATTTTTCCAAGTTAAAGACTCGACCTTCCGCCCTGCAATCGCGTTCGAAAGCCTTGGGGAGCTGAAGAGCGAGGCGTGGGCGATCGGCGAGAATTTCAAGGGACGGTACCCCGATCGGAATGAGCGCGCGGAGCGAATCTTCAGCTATGCTCGAGATCACGTGACCTACACATCCGACGCAATCCAGTTCGGCCACGATGAGTTTGCCCGCAATGCAGACGAAGTTGCGGAGGAGATCAAACGTCAAGGTTTTTCGCGCGGCGATTGCGAGGACTACGCCGTCTTGCTCGCGGTGATGTTCCGCGCGACGGGCCTCCGGTCGGCCGTGGTGCTTGCCCCAGAGCACGCCGCAGCGCTCGTTCACCTGCCCGACTACCCGGGGGCGAACACCTACTGGAACTTCAAGGGCGAGGGCGGTTGGGTGTGGGCTGAGGCTACGGGACGAACGAACCCGCTCGGGTGGACCCCCTCCAAGCTCATGCGCTCCGACCTCCTCGCGTACGAGATAACAGAGGAGGAAGCATACGAAATAGAGGAAAATATCCTTGTTGCTGTAGGAGCGTCCGATGTGGTATCCCCGAGCGATGGGGGCGGGGCGTTTTTCGGGGGGTCGTCTTTCTTCTCGTTGATTTTCTTCCTCTTGCTGCTCTCGGCTTTCCGAAGGCGGCGGTGAAGTCTAAGACAATTGTTTGGAATAAGTTAGGTGGCACACATAATTAAAATTTTTTTTTACATGTGGTACCTAACACTTCCATGACCAAGATCGTTAGCAGCGAGTGCTGGATGGTTAGAATAATTTTTGTGGTGCGGCCGGCGGGATTCGAACCCGCGCAGCAGGCTTTTCCCGAAACCGCATGGGAAGCCTGAGTCCTAGCCAGGCTGGACCACGGCCGCACGATAACAACTTGGCATGAAATCTAAAAATGTTGGTGTTAAAGTCGCTCCCGCGCTACCTGGGTGAGCTGGGTCTTCGTCAGCAGCCCCACCAGCTCTCCCTCTAGGTTCAGCACGGGAAGGCCGGAGAATCGCCGCTCGAGCATCAGCCGCGAGACCTTGGAGAGCCTGGCGTCGGTTCGCGTCGTCGTGGCTGGTTGGGTCATGATGTCCTCGACGAGCAAGTTTCGGATGCGCTCGCTCTTGTACCGATCCGGAACGACCTTCTGAAAGGCGGCCAAATTCATCGCCACGTCTCGCATGGTCACGATCCCGACGAGCTTGTCTCCTTCAACCACGGGAAGCCCGAACAAATCCTCGTCGAACAACAGTCGGCGGGCGTGGATGACCCGATCGCTGGGTGAGATGGTCCTCGGGCTAGCCTGCATCACCTGCCCCACGTAGACCTCCTCGTACCCGGAGCACACCTTCGCGAAGTCGAGCTTTGTCACGATCCCCGTGAGATCTTCACCTTCGACCACCGGTAGCCCGCTCACGTCGTGGTCGAGCATGATCTCCGCCACACGCTTTGCCATGACGTCGGGGGCAACCGTAATCGGGTTCGGGGCCATCACGTTCGAAACGTGCATCCGCCCCGGGGGCAAGCGGTAGGCGGCACTCGACCCAAGTTCGCGCGCTACATCCTTCTCGGTGATCATGCCCACGATTTTGCCCGCCTGAAGCACCACGAGGCGAGAAATCTCATTCCGTTGCATAAGGTCGATTGCGTTCGATAGGGGCTGGTCCTTGTCCAGTGTCACGACTGGCGAGCTCATGATTTGGTTCACACGCATTCAGACACCTAGCTTGGCGACACCCTTCGCGAGGTCGGTCTTGGTCAGGATGCCGACCAACTGTTCATCCTCAATCACGGAAAGCCCGCTTATCCCGTGCTCGAGCATCAGGCTCGCCGCGCGGGCAACATCTTCCTCACCTCCGATGGTCAGCAACCCTGGCTTCATCACGTCATCGGCGGTCAGCAAGGCGACGTACTTCACGTAGCGATAGCGGGGTCGGTCGGCTCGTTCTGCTTTTCGGGTATAGCGAACCCTTAGCCGCCCAATCCCCTTCGCCGGCTTCTCCAGTTGGGCCAAGGCGACATCTCTCTCGGTTACGATGCCGATGGGTTTCTTGCCGTTAGCGACAATCACACGGCTTATCCCGTGTTTTCCCATGAGCTCGACCACATGCGCCAACGAGTGCATTCGGTCGACCGTTACGATGTCGGTACTCATGAGCTCCCTGACTTTAGCGCGCCCCCCGAGTTGCTTAGCGAAGTATCTCGTCAGGTCAGTTTTGGTCACAATGCCCGCGAGCTTCTTCCCATCGAGCACGACGAGGCTGCTTATCCCATGGCGGAGCATGAGTTTGGCGGCCTTTCCCAAGTCGGTCCCGGGCGCCACGCTCACGAGACCCTCGCTCATCACTCGCGCTACCGGGATGTGGTCGATCGGGCGGTGGCGCCAAGTTGATGTGCCCCTGCCCAAGCGTTCGGCGAGGTCGCGCATCGAGACGACGCCGGTCGGCTTACCCCGGTCGATGACCACGAGGCGCTTGACCCTGTAGCGGAGCATCAAATTCTTCGCGCGCGCAACTGGGTCGGTGGGTGTGATTGCCATCACGGGCGAGCTCATTACATCGGCTACCTTCAAATCAACAACTCCAGCATGTCGCGCTCGGTTATTATCCCCCTGAGTTCACCTCGCTCGATCACGGGCAAGCAACCGCAGCCCCGCTCGTGCATGAGCCCCGCGGCCTCGCCGAGGTCGGTCTCGGGTGCCACGGTCAGCACATCGCGGGTCATTATCTCTTCAATGCCCACAGACATCGCCTCGTCCAAGCGTTGCGAGAGCATGTGCTCGAACACCTTGCTCGTCCCGAAGTATTGAAGGATGTCGACGCTCGTGACGATGCCGACCAGCTCTCGTTCGTGCACCACGGGTAGACGGCGAACCCCTCGGGAAATCATCCTTCGAGCGGCTTCACGAATTTGAAGCTCGGGTTCCGCAGTGATTATGTGGCGGGTCATGTGGTAGCTCACGGGGGTTCCGGTCGTGGCTGGCACGTAGGAGATGAAATCACGCTCTGAAACGATACCGGCAATCTGCTCGCGCCCGTCGAGGATGGGCACACCGCCGACACCGGTTTGGATGAGGAGCCTCGCTGCATCAATTATCGACATATCGGTGGTGCCGTGGATCACTCGCTCGGACATGATCGTTCGCACGGGCTCGTTAGCCGCGGCGAAAAAGTTACCCTTCAACTTCACCTGCACAATCCTGAATTTTTCACCCCCGCCCAAGAAGTCGATGATGTCGCGCGTGCGGACGATACCCATGAGTTTTTTGGTGCCAGGGCTCGCCACGGGCAACCTTCGCACGCCCTTCCCGACCATAAGCTCAGTTGCATCTTTTATCCGCGTAGTCGGTGGGACCGTTATCACGGTTTTTCGCGCGAGGGGCATTATGTTCCCTTCCTCCCGGTGGAGTTTCGACTCGAAAGCCAGCGGCCCACGCTTAATGGACTTGTAGTGGGGAAATCTTCGCATCCCATCACCCACATGCCGCTCTTATGACATTGGAGCGGCTCACTATCCCCTCGAGATTGCCCTCATCGATGACCGGGAGTCTGCCCACGTTGCGTCGGAGCATGACTTCGATCGCTTCGGCGACGGGCATGTTTGAGGTGGCAGTTATCGCGGGGGTGCGCATGAGGCTTCGCACTTTGGTGGGTGGGCGCCCCCCTTTCACAGATTCCCCCTCCAATCGGATTGTTCCCGAGCGAATGATGTCAGATCGTGTTACCATACCTATGACCGCGAGCTTATGTTTTTGCTTGTCGTAGCGCGTGACGGGCAGACCCGAGTAGCGATTTTTTTCCATGGTGCCCCAGACGAGAGATATTTCATCGTCCTGCTCGCAGGTTACGACATTTCGGGTCATGATGTCACCAACCGTGGGCTTCGACTTCATCCCACCCGCGATTTTTTTGAGGATGCCATCCAACCTTATGAGTCCGATCACGGTCTTATCGCTGTAGCTCTGGGCCACGGGTACGTTTGAGATTCCAAGCTTGACCATATCCCTAGCGAGCTCGACCAAGTTGCTGGCGGGAGTTGCGATGAGCCGGGGTGGAAACATGATACCTGCGACGGGGATGTTGGAGCGGGTTGAGGTGATGCGAATAATCTGGCGTGCGGTGATGATACCCTCGAGCCGCCCTCCATCGATGACGGGAAGGGTTCGAAAGCCGCTCGAGCGCATGATCGCCCGAGCCCGAGTGACGAGATCGTGTGAGCTGACGAAAACAGAGCAGGGTTGCATCACGTCGCTAACGCTGGCTCGCATGAGCAAGTCCCGGCATGCCATTTCAACATCTACCCGCCCGTCGTGTCGCGGCAGTGCTCACAGACCCACATGCCGTTAACTTCGTGGAGGGCAGTCGTAACCTCGCCGCAGACTTCACAGACGCTCTGCTCGATTTCCTCGCGTGCTGGCATTTCTGGACCTGTCACGACACCAATGAGCTCAGGGGAGATCGCGGTGATGTCGCTCGCGGTGAGGATGCCTATGAGGCCCCCGCGCTCGACCACGGGCAAACGTCGGATTTTGCTGCGGGCCATTATCCGCGCGGCCTCGGTGATATCCGTGTCGGGCCCGATCGTCTGTATGGGGGCCGACATGATTTTGCCGACCCTGACCTTGCTGGGCATCAGGTTCAGGCTCACGACTTTCATGAGTAGGTCACGCTCGGTCAGGATTCCAACGGGCTTTTTGCTTTTCACGACAATGATGCTTCCAACCCCCCGCTCGGCCATGAGCTTTGCCGCTTTGGCGACCGTGGTGTTCGGGGCCGCCGTCAGAACTTTCCCGGTCATCGCGTCCCGCACTGAAATGATGCGCTTCAAGAGTTCACCATCTTTTAATATAGATTGGGTTATTTAAAAACTTGTAGCGCAGTTGGGTGAAAGTTTACGGCGGCCGAGTTGGACGAAGTTTGTGTCGAACGTTCGCCACTCGCGCGACGTTAAAGTTAAAATTGAGGGCGCAGATTTCTAACTTGCCGGGGTAGCTCAGCCTGGTTAGAGCGCAGGACTCATAACCTGATCGTCGGTTGTGAGTGCTGATTACGAGATGATGTGAGAAATCCTGAGGTTCGCGGGTTCGATCCCCGCCCCCGGCACCACTACTTCTTCGGAAGCAGCTTCCAGAGCAGCACCGACGCGACGAGAGCAACCACCGCGCACATCAGGTAGGGCGAGGTCGGGCCATAGACGTCGGCGAGCGCCCCACCCACTCCCGGGAACAGCCCCCACCCCACCATGGTTACGGCGTTGAAGATCCCAATCACATAGCCCAGATTTTTTCCCTCGCCGGCCTTCGAGATCATGCTCATCACTGCAGGGTAGATCGCCCCTTCGGCAGCGGCCATGATGGAGATGATGACCGCGAGCGCCAAGTATCCGGAGACGAGCGCGATGCCAGCCAAGGCGAGCGTGGACCCAAACATCCCGGCCAAGATGATCGAGCGGTGGCCGATGCGGTCCGAGAGGCTTCCCATGGGCACGAGAAGCGCCGCCCGAATTCCCGCGAAGAGCGCGATGAGGAGGCCGATTTCAACTTCTGACATGCCTAGCCCTCCTTCAGGCTGTGCTTTGAAAGCGTAGACTGGGAAAAGAAGGAAGATGACTGACACGATGCCAGCATAAATGAGTCCCACGAAGCACGCGGGCCAGATGCTGCGCAGCCGTAACTTTCTTGCCACGAGTTTGGGTTTGGGCAAGTGCATCCCCGCGATGATGGCGGTGGCGATGAACGCGACGAGCGCGCTCAGCAGAAAAGTTTGCGCAGCTCCGATGGTTGCATAGAGGACCCCGCCCATGAACGGCCCTATCCCGAAACCAATCGCCCAGGAAGTCCCGTAGGTACCCATCGCTCGCCCCCGCTCGCCCCGCCCCGAGAGATCAGCGACCGCGCTCTGGGCGTTGACCCATATCGGCGCCTCGGTCGCCCCTTGGAAGAATCGGAGGGCAATGAGCCAGATTACTACGTCCACGAGGGAGTAGAGGGCCAGCGCACATGCTGTAAGGAAGAACCCGAGCACGAGGAGGGGCTTTCTGCCTCGACGATCGCCCGCGCGCCCAACCGGCACCGAGAAGAGGATTAAAAAGACCACGTAAGCCACGCCGAGCATTCCGATCTCGGTGTAGCTCGCCCCTAGGTCCTTCGCGTATAGGGGCAGTGCTAGTCCGGCCATTCCCATCGAAATTGCTAGGAGGAGCATGCCTGTGAGTAATTGGCGCATGGTCGAGAGTCGACGGGCAGTGCTAAATAATTTATAGGATTGGCTCCAAGTTCGTGCGGTGGCGGTTTGCTGAAAACCCCGATCGTGATCGTGAACTTCAAGACCTACCCTCAATCAGTGGGCGAGCGAGCGGTGGAGCTTGCCAAGACGATCGCCTCAGTGGCCAAGGAAAAGGGGATAAGCGTCGCGGTCGCCCCTCAGAACCTCGATCTTTACCGGGTCGCGAGTCAAATTGATATTCCGGTGCTCGCGCAGCACATCGACCCCATCACCCCGGGCGCCCACACGGGATGGCTGTTGGCGGAGACGGCGAAGGAAACGGGAGCAGTTGGTTCGTTGATTAATCACTCGGAGCACCAGCTTCAGCCTGAGGAAATCGAGCAAGTGGTGAAGCGCCTGCGAGAGTTGGAGCTAACGAGCGTCGTCTGCGCGAGGGATCCAGAGGTTTGCAAGCGGGTCGCGGTGTTCGAGCCCGACATGGTTGCGGTCGAGCCCCCCGAGCTGATAGGGAGCGGGCGAGCTGTTTCTAAAGTTAAACCCGAGGTCGTGAGCGACGCGGTCAAGCTCGTGCGCGAGGTCAATCCAGGGGTCCGAGTGCTTTGCGGCGCGGGGATAACAAGCGGCGAGGACATGCGGATCGCGCTGGAGCTGGGCGCCGAGGGTGTGCTCCTCGCATCAAGTGTGGTGAAGGCCCCCGACCCCCGAGCGGCGATGTTAGATATCGCTAATGGAATAACTTCGAAGTGAGTCGGGAAAAATCAGGAACTTCCCTTCCGCGCCAGCATCTTCAGGGCGTCGATCGACCTAGGCTCGAGTCGCTTTTCTAGTTCTAGGATGAATCGGTCAGCCGTGGCGCCCCCGATCTGCCAGAGGTCGATGTAGAGCTGGGCGAGCGTTGCAACTCCATCCTTACCCACGCGCCCGAGGTGGGGGTCCTGCCTCAACACGAACAGGTTGCGCCGCTCCACCTCCGATTCCGGGAACTTCCGTCGCACTTCATCTGGGTCGGCGTAAACGAAAATCTCCTCGTAATGGGTTGGAGTCTCTTTGAACTTGAGCCGGTAGCCCGAGTATGCAGTGAAAATGGACCCTGGAGGGAGCTCGCTCTCGATCTTCGACACCGAGTCGGGCGAGTACGTGCTGTAAACGACATCGCTGGCCAGGTTTCGGGTGCTTGCCCAGTAGGAGAGGATCTTCTTTGGGTCCACCACTCTGAACCCGAGCGGCTTCTTCTCGATCGCGCGGAACTGGTTGAGCTTCGCCACGAGGCGGTTGGCGGTATCCATTGACAGCCCGCATGTCTGAGCCAGCGATTTTTGGCTCATGAACGACTCGTTCCGCTCGTAGACCCGGTAAAGAATCTCGCGGAGAACGCGATCAACCTTTTTTACCTTCATACACTAACGGATGCTGAACTCTTCTTATTAAAGGTTTCGGGAAAACCCGATAAATATATACAAAGACATAGTCATAATCATAGTAATAGCAAGATTAGCAAAGCTTTTTATGGCGTTATTTAAGAGTACCAACCATGAAGTGCCCCCGATGTGGATACGAGTGGAAGCCGAAGATTTCGCAACCAAAGGAATGCCCGCGCTGCAAGGGGAGAATGGATTATCTCGGAGCTGTGGGGGCACCTAGGATAATAAAAAAAGGAGGTGAAAAAGAGATGACGAGTAAACTTCCTTGGGCAACCGTAGCGGTCATCATAATAGTAGCAGCGATTGGGGCATGGGCGCTCTACGGCCCTGCAGGAGAAGTGACTCCGCCCGGACAGCCCGCCACTATAAGTGTACCAACAGCCCCATGGATCGCCTTTGCTGGTGAGGTACCAACTGACTCTGGGATAGAGAACATCTACATCATGCAGCACGGCCTGTTTGAGAACACCGATAACTTGACTATGCACGAAAATCTTCAGATCTATAATGGAAATACCGCCGTCATTGAAGATAATGGTCAACCCGCTGAGAATATCCCCTATGAAAACTACTTCGACATTGTTGTAGCCGTCAAGGGGCACACTGATAACATGGCCTATGTCAACAAGGAGAACATGTACGTGAGAATAGTCATCAGCAACGCATTCAGCGCCGACGAGAGCAGCTTAGATAACAATGACAGGAGACACCAATTCGGGATAGAAAGTGATGTTTGGGTTCGCGTGAACCACCTGTTCGACAACGATGGAAATGGTTACAAACTCGGAGCTGGCGAAAACATCGACATAACCGTGTACTACTACTGCTACAAGTAAGGACTTTGCTTTCTTACATCCTTTTTTTCTTTTTTACGGATTAGCGTTAGCTAACGACTTATATCTCTTCGGGAGGACCACTATGTTGGAAGGTGTGAAACGTGGATAGAAAAGGGGTGGCGATCCTCGCGTTGATCGTCGCTCTTATCGCTATGGGAATTGGATGGTTCAGCTCTGGGTCGAAACCTAACGAGAGCATACCTTACGATAATACGTATGAGTGGACGGAGATCTTCCACGGATACGAGGCATACCTCGACCGAAGGATTTCTTACTCCGTCATTAGCGGGACCAGCATGGAGCCGACGTTCGGGGAGGGTGATGTGGTCCTTTGGGTCGAGGTCGAGGGGGAGAATCTCAGGGTGGGCGACATCATCATTTACAAACATCCGACTAGGCCAGGGTATGACAACATAGTTCACAGGATAATCGAAGTGGGGATGACGTACGGAGAATATCGGTTCATAGCCAAAGGGGACAATCTCTCGGAGCCCGATCGTAATTGGATTCCAGAGGGAAACGTTCATGGTCTCGTGATCGGCGTGATATATGCGGCTGAATGAGTTTCGCGGCTAATTCCGAGTAGCGAAGGGTTTTCTTCCAACAAAAAAGAAGTAATATCAATCTAACTTCTTGTCGTCTCTAATTGCTGGCAATCGTTCTTCCTTCTGCCAGCCCCACCGCTGCAACACAGCACTGACATAAAACCTTATTCACGCAGCCACATAACTTGTAAAGTAGGTGGAGGAGTCCTGCAATGGGCACTGTCGGGTGATTTATGTGGTTTTAGGTTGGCTTTTTTACCCAATGGGTTCCAATTTATAAGTTTGATGAAGAAAATTTTGGAATATTTTATCGCACCTTTCACTTGGTATTCCCCCATGTGGTTGCGTTTGGAACCATAGGAAAAGACGAAAATGTGGGCGGATACCGATTATACACAAAAGAAATAATTTTGATCGGTTCCGCTGACGTGATTGAACTCAATTGGGGTGAAATTGATGAAAAAATCAAAAATCCTGAAATATTCCGGGATTTGTATTTCGCGAGAGCAGAACACATCGATCAATTAAAGAACCTTTTATACTTTATGGACGAACAGATGCAGGGCTATGGGGATGGGTATCCTTTAATCACGGACGATAACCCAATTCTAGAGTTTTCCTCTGCCAAGATCATGATATTGGGAGGGGATCCAAGGAGGGTAATCAACAACATGGAAAATTTTTTGGGTGGTAAAAAATGAATAAAATCAACTTTTTGACCAAATACTGTTGATCTGCAGATTACTAAGCATGTATAATCTGGAAAGGCATAGCACTTGACCATGGGGGAAGAAGATCCACCCAAAATCCTTAAATAATTGAGTTACCAAATAAGTAACTATGGTTGGACGGTACGCGTTGCGGTGTTATGCGTTGTTATACACAAAGTACGGGACCAAGGAGTTTGATCAAGGTAGCTTGGCTTGGTTTTTGTCCGAGCCGATGCGCAAGAAGATTTTCCACGTTTTGACCAAGGGGGGCTGGTTGTGGAGGATTGGGCGGGGCAGATATGCTTGCATTCGGCCGGATGAGGTTTTTCGCAGGCAGTTCGAGTTCAAAACCCCAGAGATGTTAAAATCGGCGGAGAGGTCGTGGTGTTATGCGGGAGCATCGGCGGTGGAGATATGGACGGACTTCAGCTATGTTCAGCGGAGCTGGGAGTACTCACCCTATTTCATAAAGGTCTTGAAGCGGGACATCGGTTACTGGAGGAGATTTTTCAGGGGCGAAAGCATCAGCGTGTTCGTCCGGGAGGCAGGGTCAGCGATCGGGGAGTTCGTGGTGTTGGAACCAGTCGAAAAGTTGGACCACATCATGCACGAAGGTTCTCCAGTTGACAATTTGGAGGGTGTGGTCAGATTCTGCGAGCGAAATTTATCCGCGTTTGAATATCCACTGGCATACTTGGCCCAAAAATACGGGTTGGATGTAGAGGTCGATCAAAGGATAGAGGAGAAAGTTGCGGAGGCGTTGTAACGTTCGAACGACGCGAGCGGCTCATTTTCGAAGTGCTCGACAAGCTTAGGCGTCTTGAGTTGGTCTTGGTAGGCGGGCATGCCCTAAACGCGTACGTCCCACCGAGGTTTTCGGTCGACTGCGACTTGGTATTGAGGGGAGAGAAAACCGCCCTCCAGATCGGGAAAATCCTCAAGGAGCGGGAGTTCAAAAAGGTGAGGGAAGGGAAGACAACCCCGCCTGGAGGAAAATTCGTTGTTTACACGCGGAGGGTCTACGGAATGCGGGCAAATTTTGACCTCCTCCTCGAGGCGATAACCGACCGGCTCTCAGGTGCCTCCTTTGAAGCCAAGTGGATCTTCGAGCGGTCGAAGGTCCGGCGGGTTTGGGCAAGGGCCTCCCCCATTTCATTCGACATCAGGACAGTGGATCCCGAGCCCCTCTTTATCATGAAGTTTCTGACCGCGCGCAAGCAGGACATCAGGGACGCGTTTATGCTCGCCCAGCTCGACCTCAACTGGGGATACATCAAATCATATCTCCTGGGGTTGCCTCGGGAAGTGGTCGTGGGCGGGACAAAAAGATGTCGCGATTTAGTGGACTCAAATGAGTTCAAAGACGCCCTTCGCGGCGTCTTCGGGAAGGTTGAGGAAGGGGCTTTTGAAAGGAGCAAGCGGAGGTTAATGGGTTTCATCGAAAACTTAAGGTGAATTTGTCGAGTTGTTTCCCATCTAAAATCAAAATCCCCCTCTAAGGAGTTTGATCGTTCCTTTTGACATTTTTTGATCATCGTTACAAAGTTCCTTTATTCTTAAAGGTTTCGGAAAAATCCGAGATGGGTTAGTCTGGGCGAGCGGGCAAGTTCGTTTTTGAGGGTTTCGGAATGGTCCGTGATGGCTGGATTAGCTTTTCCGCCTTAAGCGCGCCGAAAACCGAGATTGAAGTGCTGGAAAATGGCGAAAAATTGGTGGCCACCAATGGGATCGCCTGTCTGTACACTAGGAAGGGAGCTCCTTTCAAACGGAGGGGTTAGTCAGACTGATCTCTGCACAGCCACGGGGCTCCCTTCCTGGAAAATTTCGCGATTATTCAAGCGTTTCGAGCTTTTGGGGTTCATCAAGGTCGAGCGGGAGCTTCGTTTCATTCGAGGACGGCCCCGAAAGGTCGGCAAACTCACCGCAATTGGGATCAGGTACTTCACGGGCCTGCTGAGGGAGGCGCGCGATGAGGACAATGTTGAGGGCCGTGGCTCCCGGCAACCCGTCACAATTAGGGAGGGTGAGCTCGGTGGGTAGTGAGCTAGGGTGCTGGACGGAGCCGAGCTTGAGGCAGAGGGCAGGTGCGGTAGTAGTGCTATTCATGTTCGTGGTTCTCCACCTCAACCCGCCCGTAGCGGCCATGATTACCAGCACGCAAGACGTCGGGGCCCAACTTGTGGAGAATCAGATAGTGGAGAACCAGCTAACGGATTACCAAGCGGCAGTTACGGATAACCAAATATCGGAGAATCAGCCCCCTGATAACCAGATAACCGATAACCAAGTTGTACCCGATAACCAGATAATCGAGAACCAAACTGTGCCTGAGAATCAGCCAGCCGATAACCAGGTTGTGTCCGAGAATCTGCCCCCCGAGAATTTGCCTCCCGATAACCAAGCTGTGCCCGATAATCAGCCAACTGATAACCAGATAACCGATAACCAAGTTGTGCCCGAGAATCTGCCCCCTGAGAATCTACCCTCCGATAACCAGGTTATGCCCGAGAATCATCCAACTGATAACCAGGTTGTGCCCGAGAATCTGCCCTCTGAGAATTTGCCTCCCGAGAACCAAATAACCGATAACCAAGCTTTGCCCGAGAATTTGCCCCTGGATAATCAGATAATCGAGAACCAAATATCGGAAAACCATGTTCTCATTGAAACTTGGACCGGGGTAGCTGGAGCCCAAGCTGCCTGGCATCCCTTCGAGATTTGGACGGGGGTACTTGAGAATCAGGGCACCGATAATCAAGTTGTGGTAACGTTCGATAGGCGATTATTAGGAGATAGGGTAGGTCAGCACAAAGTGCCACCTCTCTCCCCCGTGAACATGACGATCACCGCGACCGTTTCCAGCCAGGTGGACAACGCGACCTCGGCCGATTACTTCCCGAGCGATTGGACCGTGACCGACGCGAATGGAGGGATCGTCAGCATCTACGATGAAGATTACAACAAGATAGAGTGGAGCGTTGGCGCGGTTAGCGACTCCGTTTCTAGGTCTTATGTGATCAGATCTCCACAACTAACATCGCCCCCGACCAAGTACCACTTCCACTCCGAGCTGACCCACCAGGGGGGGAGCGCGGTCGGCGATGACTGGAGGGTGATCGTTGCGGACCCTGCCGGCGGTACGGATTATTTGTGGATTTCCGATGGCGGCGACTTAATTTACCAAGTTACCACTGCAGACCCCGAGACCATCGTCGATAGCTACGACTTTGGGACGGCCTCTCCATTTGGGTGTGAAGAGAATGATGGTTACATTTACTTCGTTGACTATGGCGCGGACACCCTTTACAAGAAGTTGTGGAGTGATAAAAGTGATGCAGGTAGTTGGGGCATCATCGGGTATTCTGCTGATGCCCTCGGTTTAGCCTACGGTGGTGGATATTTCTGGATTTGTGACCAGAAGGATGACCAAATATACAAGGTCGACCCAGCCGACCCAACAAACTATGTCGCTATTGTGACCTATACTGGCATCAGCTATCCAGAGGGTGCAGGTTGGAATAGTGATAACAACTGTCTCCTCGTGTCAGATTCGGGGACTGACTTATTCTATTCTTTCGATATTTCCAGCGTAGGCACAGACCAAGGAACTTATAACTTGACTCCTGACTGGACTAAATCTGCACCAGGTGGAACTCCGTCGGCAATTGTGTGGGATGGAACCAATTTCTGGAGTATAGACGATGGCACTAATTCTCTCTATAAACATTACGTGAATGGTGATGTAGCCGCAACTTATAACCCACCTGGCAGTGACCCTCAAGGGCTTGCATTTGGGGTAATTGTGGAACCACCGGAAAAACCTGTTTTAGTGTCCCCGGAGAATGCAATAGAAACCTACGATAATACTCCAACCTTTGTGTGGGAAAATGGTGCAGGTGCAGAAAGTCACAGGATAGAAGTTGATGACGACATTAATTTTGGTTCTCCTGAAGACAACGTAACTGTTTTCGATAACACTTGGACAAAATCTGATGGTTATGCTGAGGGAACTTATTATTGGAGGGTTTGGGCTGTTAATGCTGCTGGGGAAAATATGAGCGAAAATACTTGGGAATTTACGGTTATTTTTGCTGAATGGAACCTCATCGAAACTTGGACGGGCACGATCGAGGCACCCACCATATGGAATCTGATTGAGTCTTGGACCGGAACAGTTGAAGCCCCTGCTGCTTGGCAACTCATCGAGACATGGGATGGGACGGTCCAAGCCCCTGTAGTTTGGCAAATCGTTGAAACATGGACTGGCACGGTCGAAGCCCCCGTTGCGTGGCAACTCATTGAAACATGGACTGGCACCGTTGAGGCGCCTGTTGTATGGCAGCTCATCGAAACATGGACGGGAACGGTCGAGGCACAAGCCGAATGGCAGCTAATCGAGACGTGGACTGGGGCGGTTGAAGCCCCCGCTGGATGGCAGCTCGTTGAAACTTGGACGGGCAAGATCGAGGCACAAGCCGAATGGCAGCTCATCGAGACATGGATAGGGACCGTCGAAGCTCCTGTTGTGTGGCAACTCATCGAGACTTGGACTGGGACGGTTGAAGCCCCAGCCGAATGGCAATTGGTCGAGACTTGG
>JABUBL010000273.1_pt1 | contig 14365 bp, 10 predicted proteins | sample 7240371 | NCBI WGS metagenome assembly JABUBL01 (sample SAMN07256343, study PRJNA390944) | subsurface metagenome | isolation source: Methane hydrate marine sediment | place: Pacific Ocean: Eastern North Pacific, ODP site 1244 | collected 2002
AAACGGCGTGGGCCAAGGATGCGTAAGGATTAATATTATACTAACAGACCCGGAAGATGGTGATAGCAGCAGGGTGATGACAGCAACAGTGATGCGAAATATATGGCCGAGGTAAACACCGAAGAAGATTGGTCAAGGGTGCGAGATTATGGGAACTCAAAACTCAAAACTCAAAACTCAAAACTATCGAGACGGCGCAATACTTGCTCTGGTCGTTGTATGCTTGGTTATTCTGGCCGCTCTTGGTGGAGGGCTGTTGGCCATCGCTTATGGGGTCAGGATGCAAGCGATTAGAACGAAAAATGAAGCGGTTGCGATGCTGGCTGCTGAGGCTGGCTATGAAAAGGCTATCTTCTGGATGAGCCAGCAACAGGATATGATAACTGCACTGCAAGAAGGTGTGCCCGGGACAAGCGGTTCATTACAGTTTGCAGATGGAGATTGCGATTATAATATCGAGTTTTTTGGGTTTATCGAATCTCGCCCTGTTTACAGGATTATATCCAACGGTCATAGCGGGGCATTTAATAGAACCGTGGATGTTCTGGTAGTGCAGGCGATAGGCGGCTGGGATATGGGAATGTGCAGAGTCCCACTTGGAAGGATTAAAACTTCTGAGGCATACTTCGCCGATGGGGAAATAATTGATATGCCCCTGCATATTAACAACCTCGGTGACAGGCCTGATAAAAGAGATATCTATATATCGGGCAATCCGCAATTTTTACGACCTGTAGCCGTGAGCGAGTCAAGATATGACACAAGCGGTTCTGATAAATACGCATCTGGGATGGGCCTTTTCGCGGGCGGGATTTACTTTGACCAGCCTGACAGTAGAGTAACCGACGAAGCTTCCATCCAAGCCAAGGTCGACCGCTTCAGAAACAGTACGAAAGCCCAATTCCAGTGAGACAACGACCAGAACAAGTACTGAGCCATGCTTTCCGTATCGCATATATCGTATTGCGTATTGCGTATTACGCATCTCGTACCTCGCACAGTCCCGCCTACCCAGAGGCTTGTCCGTCGGGCAGGACATTTTCAATTTGCGATTTTCAAATTTCTTTTTGCTTTACCGCGGCCACATACTTCGCACCAATCCGGCTGTCATCACCCTGACACTCTCATTATCTTCAGGGTCTGTGAGGGTAATATTAATTCTGACGCACCCGGCACCTACGCCGTTTAAGGTCGTGTGGCTAAAAGCGCCGATAGTATTGCTGCCAGTTGATACATTGTCGGCAAGAACTTTTGTGGTTACACCGGAGATATTCCTGGCGCCGCCACCGGCCGGTACCGCCCCGGGCGGATACGGGCCGTAGTCAAGCTTCAACTGGTCACCATCGAGATAAAAAAGTGCATAAACTGTTGCCGTCTTTGTAACATCCATCACGTTGTAGCTGTCGGTTTTGTCGAGAACAACATTCCAATATCTAAATTCCACCGCATCGCCGGAGACTACTTCCTGCGGGTTGGATGTTTTCGGCACAGCAGCGGTAAAGACGTTACCATGTACCTCATAGACTGTGTAACCAAGACGGTTGGTCGTTCTTGCCATATTCTCGAATGTTATCGTAACGACCTGGGCATCCTGCTTTATTTTCTTATGGGCAGAATTGAAGGTCCGCAGCCAGGCCCGATTGCCACTGACAAGCAGGATCCCAACCACTAATGCAAGCGTTGGGCTGATGAGCATAGTAACAACCAGCTCCATCAAAGTAAAACCGGGTCGGAATTGATATTTCATATTTCGCATCTTGTATCTCGTATTGCGTATTGCGTATATCGTAGTGCGTCGAAATGTAATTTATGCGATACGCATCACGCAATACGCTGTTAGCCGCCTGATGCATCATCCCGGACATAAGTAGTCAGAGCAACAGGTGGAATATTCTCCAACTGATTAACCACTCCAAATTTGACCGTAACAGCAAGCTGCCGCAGTTTTACTCCTGCTGTGGTATCGTAAGCAACATCTTCCCAACTGAGCATTACCAACATCGGTAAATCATCAATTGTGACAGCGTATACTGCGCTATTTAGCGGCTCGGCCAACACCATAGCTTTCACGTCCGTCCACCTAGTGGGTATAGGCAAGGGGGATGAAAAGCCCAGTGTCAGGATGCTTGGGTCATACTCTTCTGAGCCACCGGTACTCTTCCAGTCTTCGAGCAGTAACTGTGCAACATGCGTAGCAGCGCTTTGTGCACGGGCTATTCGGGCGTGTCCAGCGGCATGGTATTGATAGCTCAAGGCGCCTAAGGCGGCTATGGTCAGAATGACCATAGCTACCATTACTTCAATTAAAGTAACCGCCCCGCCGAAGGCGGGCCCGCCAGCGGCGGGCAGGATCCGACCCGGCGTTGCCGGGCCCGCCAGCGGCGGGTAGGATCCGACCCGGCGTTGCCGGGAGGCCGGCAGTGCCGGCGCGAATTTGGGTCGCTTTGCGTCCAAAGCCCGTCTCCTCACCTTTCGTATTGCGTATATCGTATTGAGTATTGCGTTTTTGTTTTGCGCGATACGCATCACGCAATACGCACGACGAATCACGGCGTTTCGACCCAATTACCGGCGTGATCCAGTGTAACCTTAGAAGGAGTGCTAATCTCCGCAGGTGCATCGGCCGTAATCAGGAAATCCAGCGGCTCATCGTCATTTATCACCCATGCGAAATCGCCAGCTCCAGACTCACCACCTGTGAAATAAGTGCCATCCAAATCATTAGCTGCAAAACCCAATTGCGCCAGCGTCGCAACAGCCGTGAAAGCACTGCCTTGCTCGGCGACATGGGCACGCAGCCCGGTGGCAACGGTACCCATAATTGCCCTTCCTTCCGACCATTTGGCGGCATCGATACGGCCTCGCATAAGCGGAACTGCCACTGCAGCCAGGATGCCGACGATGAAAATAACCACCATCAGCTCAATTAGTGTAAAACCTTTTCTGCTTTCCATTTTCAACTTCTCCTAAAAATGTTTTGAAACTATATCGTCTATCAGTGAAACCTACTTTAGTTATCAATCGTCTCTATCATTACCATTTCCCTGCGCCTGCCCCACCGGCTACAAGCGGGGGCCTGGCTTTCACGGCGTTTCGACCCAATTACCGGCGTGATCCAGCGTAAACTGAGAAGGAGTGCTAATCTCCTTAGGTGCCTTAGCCGTGACCAGGAAATCGATCGGGTCGTCGTCATTTATCACCCATGAGAACTCGCCCTTTGCACCAGACTCACCACCTTTGAAATAGGTGCCATCCAAATCATTAGCTGCAAAACCCAATTGCACCAGCGTCGGAACGGCCGTAAAATTACCGGCTTTCTCGGCGACATGGGCACGCAGCGCGGTGGCAATGGTACCCATAATTGACTTTCCTTCCGACCATTTGGCGGCATCGATACGGCCTCGCATAAGCGGAACCGCCACCGCAGCCAGGATGCCGACGATGAAAATAACCACCATCAGCTCGATTAATGTAAAACCTCCTTTAGTTTTCATTTTCAACTTTTCCAAAACGTGTTGAAATTGCATTCCTTATCGCCACCACCACCATACCCGCCTGCGGCCGCCAACAACACCGCTATTGGGGTCAGCAGCACCGCCGACGGCAGCAACACTATCGGTAACTACCGACCACGAGCCGTTTGCAGCCAGTATTCCAACCCCGGACGGTCCTTTAGGGTGTGTAGAATTAACCGTAATGACACAGGTGCCATCCACACCGTTGACATCCGATATCGTATAATCGGCCTGTTTGAAATAAGAGCCTTCAAGGGATGTGTCGGTAAAGCCTAACAATAATGCAAGCAAGTCGTTTCCAAGCGAATCTTCTATTACAGCGTAGTCTGTGTAATTTGGGTCCATTGTGGTAACAAGGGAACGGACGGCTGTTTTGATGGTTCCGGCCGCGGTCCTGGCTTCCGACCATTTCGCCGAATCAATTCGGCCGCGCATAAGCGGAACTGCCACCGCAGCTAAGATGCCAATGATGAGAATAACCACCATCAGCTCATTTAGTGTAAAGCCTTTTCTGTGCTTCATACGTTTTAACTTCTTCATAAAAATGTTTTAAGACCGCATCCCTTGCACTTCACTACAATCGGCAAAATCAATAAGCGGCTGTAACCAAAACCAAGAACTAAAACCGAAAACGTCCCTCGTCACTCGTCGGACGACAGACTATCCTGCTACGTTCGACATCGTAAAAATCGGCATATACAGCGCAAGAACTACCGCCAACACAATCGCGCCAACCGTTACAATCATTATCGGCTCAAGAAGACCCAGCATGGTGGTTATCGTAGAATCGACCTTTCGTTCGTAATGGTTGCTGGTTTTTTCGAGCACTATGGGCAGTGAGCCGCTTTCTTCACCGACCTGCATCATCTTAACGACCATATTAGGGAAAAAGCCGGCTGTGGCCATACTCAAAGAGATGTTTGAGCCGTCGACAATATTCTTTCTGGTTTCTATTACGGCCGACTTTATAATATCGTTACCGGTCATTCCGGTGAGAATATCAAGGGCATCAAGCACCGAAACGCCCGCAGCAAGTAAGGTTGACATCGTTCTGCAAAACGTTGCAATGAAGGCCTGGTTGACTACCTTGCCAAACAAAGGGGCGACCAGGATGATTCTGCTGATTAAATAATGGCCTTTTTTGGTTTTGGAGACAAAAACCGCAAAAACTATCAGAAGAAGAACAAAACCTATGATGAAGTGGAGATTGTAGCGGAGTATATCGTAAAACCCCATAAATCCCCTGGTTAAAGCAGGCAGCTCGCCGCCGAGCTGGTCAAATATAGTACGGAATCGCGGAATAATAAAAGCCATTATGAATACGACTATAAGGACAATAAATGTGAATACAAAGATGGGATAAGCCATTGCCCCTTTAACCTTTCTGGCCAGTTTATCGCGACTGTCAAAATGGTCTGCCAGCTTGCTCATCGCTTCTGCGAGATTACCACTGGTTTCACCGGCCAAGATTATTGCACAGGAGAGTCGGTTGAAAACCTTTGGAAACTCCGCAATACTTTCCGAGAAAGACTGACCTTTCTTGACCTTCTCCGAGAGCTGCTGGAGAACCTGCTGAAGCCGTGGATTTTCTATGTCTTCGGCAATGGTGTCAAAGGCTGTGGTAATGGGAATTCCTCCATCGAGCATTGTAGCCAACTGCCAACAAAGTGCTGCCAGGTCTGCTGATTTGATGCGTTTTTGGTGAATTGTTCGCCAGCTTTGCGCGGTGTGCCCTGATATTTCGTTGATAGAGATAGGTGTGAACCCCTGCTCACGAAGCCAGTTAAGTACGTCATTTGAGGAAACCGCCTGTGTAAGGCCTTTCCTCCGTGCCCCCGCCACATCCCGAGCGATATACCTGTAGCTTTTCATTTACCGAACCCTGTTAAGTTCATCCACGTAATCTTAAATTTCAAATTTCAAATTCCACAATGAACCCATAACTACGAACTGTTAAACCTTTCCTGTAAAAGCTGCACTAATGATCTCTTCGGCGGTCGTTAAACCCTGCAACATCTTACTTACGCCACTTTCAAGTAAGTCACAATGTCCTTTTTGACGTGATGCTGCTTTTATCCGAGCGTCGCTGGTACCGGCAACTATCTTTTCGGCTATATCGCTATCCACAACTAAGAACTCAAATATGGGTATCCGGTCCAAATAACCTGTCCCTCCGCAGACTGTGCAGCCTCGGCCTCGGCCGTGATAAAAAACGGAGTCCTTAGCGCGCTCGTGGTCGATCCTCAAACGTTTTAAGACTTCCTCACTTAAGGTTACAGGCTCCCTGCAGTGGCTACAGATTTTTCTGACCAGTCGCTGAGCAATGACTAAATTCAGCGTGGAAGCCAGCAGATACCGCTCAATTCCCATATAGGCCAACCTGCTTATCGCGCTGGGCGCATCGTTGGTATGGAACGTGCTCAAGACCAGATGGCCGGTCAAGGATGCTTTTATTGCAATTTCGACTGTTTCCTTGTCTCGAATTTCACCTATTAGAATTATGTCCGGGTCCTGTCTTAAAATTGCCCGCAAGCACACTGCAAAGCCGAGGTCAATTTCCGGCTTGACCTGAATCTGGTTAATCCCGGCAAGACGGTATTCGACAGGGTCCTCAACCGTTGTAATATTTTTCGTCGGGTCCTTTAGGTAACGTAGCGCTGAGTATAACGTGGTACTTTTACCACTTCCGGTCGGCCCGGTGACAACTATTATGCCATGCGGCCGCGACAATACGGACTTAAACTCTTCAAGAGCTTCAGGTTCAAACCCAAGCTGGTCCAGCTCGTGGTTTACCGCTGATGCATCCAGGATTCGCATCACTACTTTTTCGCCATATATTACTGGAATTACCGATACGCGGACGTCTATAGCTCTACCGGAGATATCCATCTTGAATCGACCGTCCTGGGGCAATCTGCGCTCGGCAATATTCATTCCTGCGAGAATCTTGATTCTGGCAACTATCGCGGCCCGCATTTTTCTGGGCGGCGGAACCATATCCCGAAGCATGCCATCAATTCGCATGCGAACCACCGTTGAATGTTCCTGCGGCTCGATATGAACGTCACTTGCTCTGCTTTTTACCGCCTGGCTCAGGAGCAAGTCAACAAACCGAACCACAGGTGCCTTGTTTGCATCTGCTGCGCTGCCGGCATCTGTCTCGGCGATATCTTCTAAAAGTGCATCTTCGGCGTGTTTGTCTTCTTCACCAACTTCGAGCTCTACCAGGTCGCGAAGCTGCTGTTCTTCGATATCCGAACCGTGATAAATCAACTCAATCGCCCGGCAAATCTCCCGCGGCGAACTAATCGCCGGCTTAATCTGACGCTTCATTTTCAGTGTGACTGTATCTATCGCGATAACATTGAGCGGATCAGCCATTGCAATGACAAGTTTGTTGTCCACCTCGCCGACAATCACAAGGCAGAATCGCTTGGCGATGCTCTCAGGCAAGGTTCGAGCGATATTCACATCTACCTTGTCGATATCATCGAAACGAATGTATTCCAGCGAGAGATGCTCAGCCAGGGTGCGCGTAACCTCCTCATTATTCAGCATCTCAAGTCGAAGCAATATCTCGCCGAGCCGGCCACCTTGCTCACGCTGCTCGTTCAGAACTTTGGCCAAATCTTCGCGGCTTAACAGGCCTTTGGAAACAAGCAGTTCGCCGAAAGGAGGATTGGCTTCTGTTTTAGGGATGTTGAAGATATTTTGGGTAGAGCCCATTCGATTACCATTACCTCCACCTAAATACTTCTGCTTATCAGCTTGCAATCTCCATAAACCGCAAACAACAACGCTATCCGCCGGGACGAACTCCGCCCGGCTTAATAAGGGCAGGAATCTCGAAAATGTGGTTAGGGAGCCCACCCTCTCCAAGTCATATCACTTAATAAATCACCTTTTTATTTAAAATATAAAACAAAAACCACCTAAAACAAAAAAATGGTTCGTTTTGGTTTATTGGCAATAGCAAATGCTCAAACTGATACATTTTCTCGGACAACTGGTGGCAATAATTTACTTAAATCTTATAAATCGACGATACTAAGAAGTCGAACTTCGTTGCATTGTAAAACAGGATGTCTCCAACTTTGAAATGCGATATAACTTCTCGTCTATAAACGGGTTAAGGCAAAAATCGGTCATAAAAAACGCCTAGTTTGAGCAAATCCCGCCGGGAAAAAATGCTGCTTTCATAAAGCTGGGGACACTATTTATTTAGGACGGTTTGATAATTTAATCCCAAAACGGGCGCCGCTGATTTTGGTGACCTTGCTTTTATCGGAGACAAAATTCCTATTCCTTGACTCTGATACAACCCATACTACCGTTAAAATTGTACACAGAGGTATAACTGCTTGCGTTATTAAGACCTCTGTCTTCGTAAATTTAGTTATACAAGAACGAAAGGTGCAAAGAGGTTATTTTCAACACCCCAAACAAATTTGTACTACTCCGCGAAACACAAGTCGGTTGCACGCTGTGTTGCTTTGATAACGCAAAACCCCGTTAGAGACTCCCTTGGGGACACCTTACGGCGCCGAAGGACCCTGGGCCCAAGGACAAAGTCTCTAACGGGGCAAAGCTCAATAAAATTATTGACTAAATGGCGAAAACCGTTAATACTGGTATCGGTTGGGCCCCATCCAGCAAAAAGAACGCAAAATGGGAACCCTTGCGGATGTGGCGGAATTGGCAGACGCGCAGGCTTCAGGTGCCTGTGTCCCTTAGGGACGTGGAGGTTCGACTCCTCTCATCCGCATTGGACTGGCACATCGTATTGCGTATACTTTACGCAATGCCCACCGGTACGGAAAAGAACTGGGGCCTATACCGAACTACTCAGTATAGGCCCCGAAAACCTCTGCAAATTCATTGACTATACCACTTAAGCACTTCAACGCCGACTACGGCCAAATTGTCTTCCTATGCCGGTTTGCCACAATTACAGCAAGGTCGCGCGTATCGATGATATTATCGGGGGAATGCTAATATCACATGCAGCATTCCATCGTTAGACTCCCGGCTCCCTCCGTTCCAACTGCTCTAACACATGGTGATGAGTCCACCTTAAAAACCCCAAGTTTTTGTCTCGACAATGGGTATAGGTATAGAAGAATAAAATCCAAACAGTCTCATAGAGTTTCCAGCGACGACACCGGCTACAGGCTCTGGGCCAAGTATCATTGCTGTGTCGGCATACGGCCCAGCACCTAACACAGTTGAATGGGACGATGGAGGAGCAGATGAAGCAAATGAAGGGACAACAACGGCAGAGGGTGCTGCACCAGTATATGCTACTGGGGTCAAAGCGGGTGTCCCCACAATCCCGGCTCCAGAACAGCCGACAAAAAGGACAACCACACCCGCGAAATCATCAACAACAAAAACCTTACCACCCTCATGATGGACAACTACCTGCACCGTAGATACGCGAGTCTGATCATAGCTGAAAATTGAGCTGCCGTCTACTGTGACCTCGTCTGCGTCCTCGGAGAATTGCTGACGCCGGAATACCTTGGTGGGAGTCCAGATCAGAGCCTCACTAACAGGTATACTGGACCAAGAAGACCAAACAATGCTCTGTACATTACTGATCGAACTGCCGCCTACTGTGACCTCGTTGGCTTCGTTGAAGAATTGCTTATGCCAGAATACCTTCGTTGGAGTCCAGATCAGAGCCTCATTGCCAACACGAGCCTGCGGGTCCCAGACAATTCCCTGAACATTACTGATCGAGCCGCCACCTACTGTGACCTCCTCGGCGTTTGAGCTGGGATCATATCGGATGTGCCGGAATACCTGGGTTGGAGTCCAGATCAAAGCCTCATTACCAGCACCTGACCAAGGATCCCAAACGATCCCCCGAACATTACTGATCGAGCTGCCGTTTGCTGTGACTTGGTCGGCATCCTCGGAGAATTGCTGACGCCGGAATACCTTACTGGGAGTCCAGATCAGAGCCTCACTAACAGGTATACTGGACCAAGGAGAACACGCGACGCCCTGCACATTACTGATCGAGCTGCCGTTTGCTGTGACCTTGTTGGCCTCGTTGGAGAATTGCTGATGCCGGAGCACCTGCGTTGGAGTCCAGATCAGAGCCTCATTACCAACACTAGCCTGCGGGTCCCAAACAATTCCCCGAACATTACTGATCGAGCCGCCACCTACTGTGAGCTTGCTGGCCTCATTAAAGAATTGCTGATGCCGGAACACCTGGGTTGGAGTCCAGATCAAAGCCTCATTACCAGCACCGGCCCAAGGGTCCCACACAATCCCCTGCACATTACTGATCGAGCTGCCGTTTGCTGTGACCTTGTCGGCCTCGTTGGAGAATCGCTGATGCCGGAGTACCCTAGTGGGCGTCCACATCAGAGCCTCATTACCAGGACCAGTCCAAGGAGACCAAGCCAAGCCTGCAGTTACGTCAGGGTACTTGACAAGGTCACCGTTGTCAGGCTCTTGTTTGGCTTTTGTTGTGAAGCTCCAGAGATCGCCTTTGCATAAGACAGTGGCCACCCAACCGGTAACGTTGACCATATCGATCCGCCAGTAATACTCCTTGGACTGCTCCAAACCACCGGGATCGTAGCTGGTGTTTTTAAGAGGCTGGCGGCCTTTGTACACTCCTGCGGTTTTAGTATCGGCATTATTTACATCGCCGAGATTGGTGCCGAAGTAAACGTCCTGGAAACGTGTTCCTTCGAACGGCCAAATACTTCCGGGCGTCCAGCTAAGGACCACATCCAAGGGCACCTTTGTGGCACCATCGGCTGGATCCGGGTTCGATGCCTCGCACCGGATGGGCACAGGCACAGGCACGAATATATGCTGGGTCGTAAAGCTCCAGACATCGCCGGTGTGTTTTGTCGTACCGTCGGCCTCGAACTCATCGATCTTCCAGTAGTAAGTGGTGCCTGGTTCAAGAGTTCCGGGATCATAGCTGTTCACTGCCAGGTTGCCTATGAACGCCGGTGGACTGCTCGTGCCGAAGTACACATCGTGCGTGACTGCATAATCTGGCGGTACCCAGCCGAGCACCACGTCCAGCGGCACATCTGTCGCGCCGTTGGCGGGATGTGGATTAGTAGCTGTGGCGGCAACTGCGCTGATCGTCAATGCGGACCAGTTACCTTCAGCATAACCATCGGAGTCGGCAGTACCTGTAATTCTACCCACCCAGCCGGTCGTTACCAGAGCTGAGGCAACGCTTAACCCAGGAACACTGACGGTGGTTTCAACTCCATTGGCAACAAAGTTTATGCCACGACCGAAAACGTTGGCAATGTAATAAGTCAGACGATAAGTAGTACTGGGAGCCAGACCTATAATCCGCCACGTAAGAGGGTCGTTTGTGACCCCAAAACTGTTGAGTATGATCAGGTAGTCGCCCGTCAGCGGATCGGCACCGGGACCACCGGCCCAGCCATAGGCATCACCGACAATGGAAAACTTCACAAGGGAAGACTTCCCAAGGGAAGACTTCCCAACACCAAAGTTTCCCTCATCGTCTACCAAGTCCATCGACGGGTTAGTCGTATAGTTGGTGGGCCATGGAGCTCTAAGCGCGGGCACTTCAAATATATTCCAGTAGACGCCCCACTCGGTATAATCAACCGGGCCAGTCTGACCATACGTATTGTTATGGTTCCCATCGCCCTGGAAATCTATGTTCCATTGGGCAGCATTGCTTATGGGCATCAGAACGAAGCCCAGCACGAAAACAAGAAAGATTGGACAGGTCAATTTTGTACCCATCACACACCTCCTTCAAAAAAATGCCTTCTTTCGCAAGAAAAACGAATTGTTTGTCCAAGCCTTTAACAAACAGTCCTCCTGAATTAACACTTTCCCGCTCACGCTCTTATTGCGTTCAAGCTATAAGAACAGGCCGGAGTTTCTGTGATAGAAACCTTAGCAAAATCGGGGAAGTGCTCTCGTTGTTCCAAAATTCCAATGTATAATATTCAGACACAAATGTCCAGTAGATTACGGGGCTTGCATTTTTCCCTGATTTTGGCAAAGACTGGCATTTTTGTCTTGGTATCCCACACGCAGGCAACTATTTGGGGGAAATTGTGCCGATAGGCCGATGAATGGTAAGACAGCGACTGTCAAGGCGTCCAAACCATTCAGGTAGTGCTCCTGCTGGAAAACGGCGAACTTCCTGGACACTTCGTAGATTTTGCCCTCAAAGTTATGATGGACTACAGTTCTCCGAATAAACCGGTCGGCTTACCCAGTAGCAAAACCAGGAAAGAAATAATTTAGATGCGTTTGCCCTGGCCCTATTCGGAAACGGGCGGTATAGGTATAGACGTCACGACTAGTAACAATGCGTTGTTCGTTTCGTCCCATTCTTCGATAACATTTGGGTAATCTACCAGGACTATGATCTCCACCCCTTCCATCAGGGCGACATTCGAGAAGATAAGGGTCCTACTTCCCACACACGCGCAGAAATACTCTTCACGGAAAGAGGTAGGATCCCAACATTTCTTGCAAATTAAATATCCCGCGCAGATCCCGTCACAAGAGGGTGGGCGGGTCGATTCGCAAGGATACCGGCTCCCAGTATAGCCAATCTGGATTGTATCCGAACCAACCAGCGCACCCTCCACGAAAAGCTCAACAGACGCGTTAGTGTCAGCAATAGAGGCAACATAACCCATCTCGACGGTCACTTGGACGTCGAATAACCCACCGCCCACGCTGGTATAGCTGATCTCTACCGGCGCTAAATCAACCGGCTCGGCCGGGATATTGGGCGGCTCCGGCTCCGCGGCGGTCATAAAGCTCCAGATAGGGCCCTGCCACGTTGAGGGCGGTTTATTCGGTTCATTGGCCTCCTCGATCTTCCAGTAGTAAGCGGTGCCTGGTTCAAGAGTTCCGGGATCATAGCTGTTGACATCCAGGCGCACTCGGTATATGCCCGTCGTATCGGATGTATCGGCATTAGCAACAGCGTAAAAATCTGTCCCGAAGTACACATCGTGAAAGGCAGCCAAGCATCCCGGCGTCCAGCTAAGGAGCACATTCGGATCCACACATATGGCGCCATCGACTGGATAAGGGTTCGTGGCTTTTCTCCCAGCCGTCGTGAAGCTCCAGACATCGCCTAAAACAGCTTCGCCGGAACTATACATATTGTCATATATCCGGACCTCGCCTGTAGTAATGACCGAATCCACGATAATGGGCGGCTCCTCCTCTTCCTCCTCCTCGATGACCGATTCGATCTTCCAGTAGTAGTCGTAACAGGGTTCAAGAGTTCCGGGATCATAGGTTGTACCTAACTGGCTGCCTTTGAACGTACCGACTCTGCCATACTTCACATGGTCAAAATTAGTACCGAAGTACACATCGTATGACTCTGCTTCTTCTGATTTGGGCCAGCATAATTTCGCATCCAGGGGTATGTCCACCGCACCGTCCGGCGGATAAAAATCTAAAAGGATGAACTCCGGAAACATCTCAGGCAACAACAGAATGGTAGCGTCTTCATAAAAACTGATCGCCGAATGGTAGTTGCCTGCGCTCGCATACACTTCGGCTGAGCTAATAAGGGATTGCGCTTTACTTAACAGTGTTGAATCAAGCCCCATGGTCATTGCCTCAGTAACTGTTGCATCTGCAACGATTTGCGCCATGTCCACAGCCGTTTCGCGGACCGCCTGCTTCGCCGGCTCAACATCCCCACTTTCGCCTGGTTCAATCGTCAAGGCATCAGCCTCCTCAATCGCTTGAAAGAGATAAGCGAATCGCTGCGAAGCGTAACTGGCGTTGCGGGAGAATGGGTGGTCGTCGTCCACCCCGTAGGTCGCATACTCACGATACATATTAGCAATCTCCGGGTCGGAGCTGTATTCGGCGGCTGCCCGGTAACCTGCCCCCATCGTCGCGGAATAGCCTCCTGCGGTCACGGAGCAAGGCCCATCGGGCAATTTCTTCTGGGAGAAGTCATACGTAGTCTTAAAATCGACATTAAGGGTTAACGGATCATCTGGATTGAAAAACGACAGGACTCCTACTATGAAGCGCGCTATCAACTGGCCAGCAGTGCCCCCTGCAGCACGACCAACCAGCGCAGCAATAAGCTTAAGAAGCGGGTCGATTCCTTGGTCACTCTCCCAAGCCCGGACAGAGACAATTGGATCTGCCGCCGGCGTACATTCAATGTGTGACCCGATCATCATCAGGGGTGGGATTGGACTGAAGGGTGGCGGGATCGTGTCAAAATTGTGGTCCCTGGCCCATAGAGCCGGCGTTGTGCCGTGGCCCGGACCCCAATCAACCGTATACATCACTCGGAGTTCCGCCAGCCCGTTAGTCCAGTCGTCCTGATCTGTAAGAAAGGTCAGCTCGTCGATAAACACCTCCGTCAGGATCGGGGGGTCGTCGGGGGGATCCAAGTGGGCAGGCGCGGAGCTACTCGCGATGAGTATCGTTGCCACGACCCAAACCATACTTGGGATACGTATATACTCAAGACCTTGCTTCCCGGCTACCATTGAGAAACGCTTCATTTTAAGTCTCCTCTCAAAAGATTCGAAAGAGCTGCAAAACCATTTATTCGTAACAGGAAGTTGGAGCGTGTATACTTTGAGAATGGCCAAGATCGCTTGTGCGCTTGCCAAAGTAGCCTCAACCTGCTCGTATCTTCCTCTTACGTCCCCCGACTCATCAACATTTTCCCGTTCACGCTCTTATTGCGTTCGAGCTATAAGAACAGGCCGGAGTTTCTGTGATAGAAACGTTAGCAAAATCGCGGAAGTCCTCCTTTATTGCTCCACTCACTATTGCAAAACTCCAATATATAATATTCAGACACAAATGTCCAGTAG
>JABUBL010000274.1_pt1 | contig 14348 bp, 12 predicted proteins | sample 7240371 | NCBI WGS metagenome assembly JABUBL01 (sample SAMN07256343, study PRJNA390944) | subsurface metagenome | isolation source: Methane hydrate marine sediment | place: Pacific Ocean: Eastern North Pacific, ODP site 1244 | collected 2002
GCCATCCTCGAGGCCGGCATAGACATACCGGACCTGAACACGATAATCGTGGACAGAGCCGATCTCTTCGGTCTTGCAGACCTGCATCAGCTTCGCGGAAGGGTCGGCAGGAGCCAGCGTCAGGGCTATGCGCTGTTTATCGTTCCGCGAAGGACTACCGACGACGCCCGCAAGCGGCTTGCCGCAATCCGCGCCTACGCCGAGCTTGGTGCAGGATACAGGCTGGCTGTGCGTGACATGGAGATACGCGGGGTGGGCAACCTGTTGGGAACCGAGCAGCACGGACACGTGAACTCCATAGGTTTCATGCTCTACACGAAGCTCTTATCAGAGGCGGTGGCAAGGCTCAAGGGCGAGGAGTGGTTCACCGAACCTGTGCTGGAGATAGAGCATGGCGCGTACCTGCCTGAGACCTACATAGGCGATTCGGCGGAGCGCGTCTCTCTCTACAAGCGACTCCTCTCAGTGGAGGAGGAGAGAGAGATCGATGCCCTGCATGAGGAACTTGCCGACCGCTTCGGCAAGATGCCCTCCTCTGCCTTAAAAATTCTGGACATCGCCCGGGTTAGGGCATTAGCGAGAAAGAAGAAGGTGAGCAAGGTCAGCTATCGAAAGGATTCCTGGTTCATCCTTGCCGCCGACCGCACCCTTCGAGGCACCGGCCCGTTTGAGACATTACTGGATCAGCTTCGTAGGTTGTAATTCCGTAAGGGCCGATCCAAAGACTGACCCGCAGAAATAGATAAGGGACCGGCTTACGCCGGTCCCTACTGATTATTCAGTTGGGATCAACACATAGTTAGCCTAAGGGCTAGAGGCTGTATGTCCTGCTTCAGTCCATTTACCTGCGGTGGAATATCCCCCTAATCTTCCACGCTGTATGAGCTCTAGGAACGGAGCTATCTCTTTAATTATGTCCTCAAAACTTCTTCTGGTATGAGTCAGTCTTTCTGGTTTTTGGGCGCTTCTAGTTTCTTTGTTGCAAGCTACCCCTTTCTTCATTGAGCCTCCTTTTCATCTACGGATGACACTGAAGATAACACGGACTCGAGAGGGACATAGAATGAGCCCGTTTTGCTCTCTACGCACTTTACGGCGATGGTTGACGTAAAATGATTTAGTCTCACATAAAGTTCATCTATTAATTCCCACAGGTTGCTCTTTAATTCGCTTAACTATATATTTAAACCACATGCCAATGCCTCATCCTTCCATATCGGCCTCCCGTGCTTTTTAGTGCGCTCCGGAGTTAGAAAAATCTGTACGTTCTTCTTTATGCCATTCTCGCTTTTGCCTTTCATCATGCCTGACTTAAGTGATTTGACCACAATATCTTCAGACAACTCCCCCGATGCTTTGAATTCTTCGATTTCTCTAGGATCGTAATAAGCAAGTTGCAGCAAATACGGCTGTATGTTGCCTGTAGTCCTAGTGGCTTCCACGAACAAATTCTCGTAGCTTTTGATTATATTACACACCGATAACCATTTTCGTTCGTTCCTCACGATTTTAACGGTTTGAGGATCAACAGGGCCCAGTTCTGAAGTATCACTCATAATAATCTTGCTCGCCCCAAAACATACCATCGTAGCAGCAGACTTCGCTTTTCGCGGTACAATTGCCCAATAGTTTTCTGTCTTATTACTATAACCACGACAAGCATTTATTATCCGCTCTGCGGCAAGAACACTCCCCCCAGGGGAACTAATCACCAAAGCCAATCCCTTCGACAAATCCATCGATCGCAAAACGCCTTCTAGCATATCGGCATCATCGTCCGAAATCAAAACCGGGTATACAAAACTTGTGAAGAACGCAACAACCGGCCTGCCCAGCTCTTTTTCCAACGCGTCGTATACCTTAAGTCGTGTTGCGTGTGATTGATAGCGTTCAGCAATAATTTGCCGAATCACTGGTTTCAATCTCTTTGCGGCCATAAGTCGCCTCGTAGACCTAACTTAGTTTTAAGGAAGCAAGTTTTATTTGTCCCACGATTCACCACTCATACATTCATTATAGTCTGTCTCCAACTGTTGTCAAGCTACCAAATCCCCCTCAACGCCATTGACATAAGCTCTCTTTAGGCTTACACTTCCCACAAAGAGGAGAGAGCTTGAACTACGTGTTAGACAGCGGCTGAGGGGTCAGGGCAGCCCAACCCCCAGGTTCGCCGCCCAACAAAGGGGCCTAAAACAATCTATACACTGCCCCTCCCTCAATACGGACACGCTAAAGGCTAGAAACCCCCTACCTTATCACCCGATCTTCCACGCCCAAGAGCCGGAACAAACCAGTATAAAATACCTGCCCAACCTCGCTCCGGCCTGCGGAGTGGCCCACAATAGAACCTTCTCCACCCAGTCGCGATCCGGAACATCGTTCGATTCACGGGCATAGGTAGTGCTTGGCAAACTGGCAGCCTTCTCGTCATTAGACCTGAGAAACGGGCAGAATCCATACTTACCCAACGCCTGGGCCGTCTTCCTGTAATGATCGGGTGAAGGGTTCTTAAGGTCAAAAGATATGATAGCAAGTGAAGCCATTCGACCTCCTCCTTTGTTCGGATTGCTATAGCAATAACTTATATTAACTTCCTTTTCAGGCATGTCAAGTCCCCTCTCCCTGCTTGACACAAGCATCCCGCAAGGTTACACTTACTCCAAAGAGGAGAGAGATTGAACTACGTATTGGATAGAATTTATGCCGATGTTGAGAGTCTTGCGGCAACGGAGTTCGGGCAGCCCAATCCTGAGGTACGCCGACCGCCCAAGGGGTCGGAAGCGATCTACGCCGTGCCATGCTTCCAGTACGCGAAAGAGAAAGATACTAATCCTATAAAGTTGGCAGATGGGTTATCTGCTAAATGGAACCAGGGATTGCAAGCGGGCTCACTAATCGAAAGATTCGAGCCTGCACGCGGCTACGTGAACGTGTTTGTGAAGAAAAAAACTCTCCTTGCCCGAATCCTAAAAAACCTGTGGGATTTCGGCGAGGAATACGGCAACTACCCTGAAATCAATAAAACTATCGTCGTTGACTACTGCTCGCCCAACATCGCCAAGCCCTTGTCTGTAGGGCACTTAAGATCAACCATCATCGGGCAGGCGCTTATAAATATACTCAGAGCAAGGGGTTATCGAGTCGTCGGCATCAACTTCCTGGGAGACTGGGGCACTCAGTTCGGCAAGCTCTTATATGCGTTCGAGCAGTGGGGGGATGAGAAAAAGTTGGCAGATGAGCCAATCCAGCATCTCTTGGAACTTTACGTGCGCTTTCACAAGGAGGCCAAGGAAAATCCGGCTTTGGAGGATGACGCGCGAGCCGCATTCAAGAGATTACAGCAGGGAGGAGAAAAGGAGCGAGCGCTCTGGCAGCGCTTCCGAGAAAGTAGCCTTGAGGCCTTCGAAAAGACGGTAGCCCGACTGGGGGTTAAGTTTGACCACAACTGGTTCGAGAGCGACTTCGAAGGCAAAGCTGATGAGTTAGTGGATGAGCTATTGGCCAAAGGAATCGCTGAAGAATCCGAAGGAGCAATAATAATCCGATTCAAACCTTTATGGCCAGCCGAATCTCCTGAGCCTCCACCAGCCCAACCTCCACTTGTAATCCGTAAGTCTGACGGAACTACCCTCTACCCGACACGTGATCTCGCTTCAGCACTGGAAAGAATCGAAAGGTTCCAGCCGGTTCATAGGTTGTTATATGCTGTAGCTTCAGAACAAACCCTTTACTTCTCCCAGTTATGGAATGCCCTGGAGGAGATGCGGAAAAGGGGATTCTTCAAGCATGCGAAGATAAATCAACCAGGGATACTGAAGTATATACCCTTCGGGATGGTCTCACTGCCAACGGGTAAGATCTCCACACGCGAGGGGCGCATCGTTTATCTTGACGAACTCCTGGACGAGGCCGAGCGCCGTGCACAGGAGATAATCAAGGAAAAGAACCCGGATATGCCTGACGCCCGAAGGGCAGAAGTAGCGCGGCAGGTAGGCATCGGAGCGGTTATCTATGCCGACCTTTCACAGGATCGCATAAAGGATATAGTTTTCGACTGGTCGAAGATGCTTGCCTTCGAAGGCAACAGTGATCCTTATCTGCAGTACGCGGCGGTGCGCTGCGCCAGGATACTTGCCAAGGCCTCGCCTGAAGATCGCAAGCGTTTGGAGAAGCCCAAGGATGCCGACATCCCCAGGATGGTAGCAGAGATCGAGGAACCGGAGAGCATCGAGCTTTTGATGCATCTGGGCCGATTCCCCCAGGCGATAGCAGAGGCCGCAGAGCGCTACGCCCCGCACGCCCTGGCCTTCTATCTCTACGATCTTGCCGCCGCACTCAGTCGGTTCTACACCAAGGTGCCTGTTCTTAAAGCACAGACCGATGCGGCACGTCTGGCAAGGCTGACGCTTGTCGAGGCCACGGGTCGGGTCCTGCGTCGAGGCCTTGCGCTTCTGGGGATCGAGACGCCTGAGGAGATGTAGGCAAATCCTGCAATCTTCTACCCTGCAACGAAAAGAACCAGGTTTACACCCTTGACAAATCATTTTAATTGAGGATAGTAAAGGGTATGGCGCGTACCATAGACGAACAGATCAGACGCCTGGAAGAGCTGGGGCCGATTCTGATCAGGGGGTTTCAGTTGATCGGTTCCTCCACGCCATTCGGCAGTGAGCTTTCCTTCTCCCAGTATATGATCCTACAGACGCTTCTCCTGAAAGAAGCGATGCGGATGAACGAACTCGCCTCAACCCTGGGTGTATCAAAGGCGAACGTTACCGGATTGGCGGATCGTATGATACGCTCCCGGCTTCTCGAACGCCTGCGTTCGGATGAGGACCGCCGGGTGGTCTTCGTGAGACTCTCCCCCAAAGGACAGCGTATCGCCCAGCGTCTCTTAAATGCCCAGCGCAAGGATTGGAAACGTATCATGGAGAAGCTGCCACCTCGTAACCTTGAGATCTTCATGAACTCCCTCGATCAACTCGCCCATGCCCTGGCAGAGAGAACTCGTGAAGCCCCTCTGCCCGATGAAAAAGACTAATTTACCCTTCCCCTTCCCAATCAACGCCTCAAGCAAACCTCTTCACAAGGAGAAGACTTTGAGATTGAGTCTCTGGGCAAGGGTTCTGTTGGTACTTGCTCTGAGGGCGATCTCGGCCTTCGCCTACCTTGATAGGACAGAACCACCATTGATACTTGCCCACCGCGCAGGAGCGCTTGTTGTGCCTGAGAACACGATTGAGGGATGGGCCGAGTCGAGGATTCGCTACCAGCCCGACGTCTGGGAACTGGATGTGCATCTCACCGAAGACGACAGCTTGGTGGTGATCCACGACGAGGCGGTTGACCGTACAACCAACGGCTCAGGGTTGGTTAGAGAGATGACATATACCCAGATCCGCTCCCTGGATGCAGGGTTCTGGTTCACCCCGGATTCGGGCAAAACATACCCCTGGCGCGGGAAAGGGCTGCGTATACCGACCATTGGCCAGGTCTTTGACTCTTTCCCGGATGACAACTTCAACATAGAAATCAAGGACTCCGTCCCGGATGCAGCGAATCGCATTGTAAGTCTGATCCGTGAAAAAAACATGCAGGAAAAGGTACTTGTGGCCTCGGTTTATACCGACGTTCTCAAGCGAGTCCGCCAGCTTGATCCGTCCCTGCCCACTTCAGGCTCAGAGGATGAGATAAGGCCGCTCGTAATCCTGGGAAAGATGGGGCTTGGATTCCTGGCCAGGACCCCGATGGACGCGGTCCAGGTGCCCGAATACTCAGGCTCAATACACGTGGTTACGCCGGGCTTTGTTAAACGCTGCCACCGTAAAGGTATCCAGGTGCACGTCTGGACCGTCAACGACGCGGAAGCCATTAAACGTCTGCTTGAAATGAGTGCAGACGGCATCATCACCGACCGCCCCGATGTTGCAGACAGGGTCGCGAAAACCATGGGGTTCCGCGAGTTCCCCCGTAACACCCCGCCCGTAACACCCCACCCGTAACACCCCCACCCGTAACACCCGCCCCTTGACATAAGCCCGTAAAGCCTTATCCTTATTGAAGCTTAAGGAGAGAGATTAATGAGAAGATTACTGCCGATTCTTATAGTTCTTGCAAGCGTGCTGGGGGGGTGCGGGCGCAGGGTTACGGTTACAGGGGCGCTAACCCACAGTGAGACCGGCCGGCCCATCGCCGGAGCGTGGGTTTATGATCCAACCCTTGACACGCTCGCGATAGATTCCCTTGCAACGCCCGATATTGAACCGCTTGATGGCATACACCCGAATAAACAGATAGTCACCACGGACAGCGAGGGGCGGTTCGTGCTTGAAAGCATCTCGGCGCGCAGGCACTTCATCTACTTTGCCGCCAAGGACTTTGAGTGGATCAAGGTGGACTTCAAAGCAAAGGGACGCGACTCAATATTCGAGCTAAACGTCAAGCTCGAGCCCGAACCCATCGAGGTGGTTTACTAGAAAAACCAGGGGGGTGATGGTAGTTTAGACAACCTTTGCCGCCACCGGAGGGACTTCCCTCTTCCCGAAGGCCAAAATGGTGTGTTACGGGTCTACGACGCGCTGGGACGGCAGATAGATCAAAAGGATGTTCGCTCAACCGGTGAGGTGGAATTCTCCTCAAACCTCACGACAGGGGTTTACTTCCTGCAACTTACCTCTCCGGCTGGCCGCACAACCGCGAAGGTGGTAATTCTGAACTAACCAACAACTTGACTGAGCCCGCCCATTGATTATCCTTACCCATGTCAATCTCTGCCTGCGAGTTCATCCGCCGCAAGAAAGAGGGAGGGATAAACGATCCCAAGGATATAAAGGAGTTCGTCAAAGGGTATCTGGAAGATAGTGTTGCCGATTACCAGATGTCTGCCTGGCTTATGGCGGTGTGCTTTAACGGGTTGGCTGAGGATGAGCTGGTGGCTTATACCGAGGCGTTGATTGAGTCGGGGTCCAGATTTGATCTCTCGGAGATTCAGGGATTCAAAGTGGATAAGCACTCGACCGGTGGGATTGGGGATAAGGTGTCCTTGATTTTGGCTCCCTTGGTCGCATCCTGCGGGGTGATAGTTCCCATGGTTTCAGGCAGAGGATTGGGTCATACAGGGGGTACGCTGGACAAGCTGGCCTCGATCCCGGGATTCCGCACCGATCTTACGGTTGATGAGTTCAAGCGCTATCTTTCTGAGATCGGGGTGGCGATGATGGGCCAGAGCGCGGATTTGTGCCCGGCGGACGGCAGGATATATGCCTTGAGAGACGTGACAGCTACGGTGGAATCCATCCCCCTTATAGCCGCCTCGATCTCTGCAAAGAAGATAGCCGAAGGTGCCCAAGGTCTGGTCCTGGACGTAAAGGTAGGCTCAGGCGCGTTCATGACTGACGAACAGTCAGCCGAGCTACTTGCCCATGAGATAATCTTAATCACTCGCAGATTTGGTGTAAAGACGACCGCCGTCTTGACCGACATGAATCAGCCGCTGGGGAAGACGGTTGGCAACGCATTGGAGGTCGCCGAGGCAATTGCATGTCTTAAAGGCCAAGGGCCGGATGATCTGAGAAAGATAGTGCTTGAACTCGCTGCCGAGATGCTCGTGCTCGCTGGACGCAAGGATCGTGTCGAGGCGAGAAAAAGAGCGGAAGATGCTTTGGAGCGAGGCAAGGCACTGGATAAGTTCAGAGAGATGGTAAGGATACAGGGAGGGGATCCGAGGATAGTTGACGACCCCAACCTTCTACCTCAGGCTGGCGGGAAGATCAAAGCAATCTCCGAGCGTTCCGGAATCGTGCAATCAATAAACACCTATCAGATAGGGATGCTTGCAGTGGAACTGGGCGCTGGCCGCAGGCGCAAGGAGGATTTAATAGATCCGGCGGTGGGATTTAGGATCTACAAGAAGATCGGTGATGAGGTTAGGAAGGACGAGGAACTGGCCACTGTCCACGCAAACGACGAATCAAAAGGACTTGAGGTCGCGGAGGAATTGAAGGGCTGCTTTGAGATTGGAGAGGAACCTGTAAGCGCTCCCAGGCTGGTGATCAAAAGAATAACATAGGTCCTCTCGCCGACCACCCACTATAAGAGACGTAAACTTTAAACTTAGCTGGACTTTAGTGGTTTGACTTCCACATCAGGCGGCGTAGAATTAGGGTTATGAACGATAGTCGAATGCAGCCCGTATACATAGAGGACGAGGTTCGCCAATCCTACCTCGACTACGCGATGAGCGTGATAGTGGGCCGGGCTTTGCCCGACATACGCGACGGCCTGAAGCCGGTTCAGCGCCGCATCCTTTACGCGATGAAGGAGCTGGGCCTTGATCCTAACAAAGCCTATCGCAAGTGTGCTACAGTGGTGGGCGAGGTTCTGGGTAAGTATCACCCTCACGGCGACCAGGCGGTCTACGACGCACTCGCGCGCATGGCTCAGGATTTCAGTCTGCGCTATCTGCTGGTGGACGGCCAGGGCAACTTCGGTTCCATAGACGGCGATCCGCCCGCGGCATACCGCTACACCGAGGCCAAGCTCGAGAGGCTGACCCTGTCGCTCCTGGAGGATCTTGATAAGGAAACCGTTGATTTCGCGCCCAACTTTGACGGTTCGCGCCAGGAGCCTGTGGTTCTGCCAGCCGCTTTCCCCAACCTTCTGGTGAACGGAGCTTCCGGAATCGCGGTGGGTATGGCCACCTCGATTCCGCCTCATAACTTCTCAGAGATCATCGACGCCCTTGCAGCCATGATCGGCGAGCCAGGGGTCTCGGATGAGAAGCTCTGTGAGATTGTTCAAGGTCCTGACTTCCCGACCGGCGGTCTGATCCTGGGGCGCGAGGGGATAACCCAGGCCTACAAGACCGGCCGCGGAAAAGTTACCGTACGCGGAAGGGCGCGATTCGAGGAGCCAAAACCCGGACGCCAGGCTATCGTCATAACCGAGATACCCTACCAGCTAAACAAGTCCCAGCTCATCGAGCGCATCGTTAATCTGGCACGTTCAAAGAAGCTTTCAGACATCTCCGACCTGCGGGACGAATCAGACCGGGAGGGCATCCGCATCGTTATCGAACTCAAGCGAGGCGCCAACCGCGAGGTGGTTTTGAACCGACTCTATCAGCACACCCCGCTGCAGTCCACCTATTCCATGATACTTTTGACCATCTCCAACCTGACGCCCAGGATATATCCCTTAAAGAAGATACTGGAAGAGTTCCTTGAGTTCCGCTACCAGAGCGTGCGGCGCCGCACCTCATTTGAGCTTAGAAAAGCCGAGGAAAGGGCTCACATACTGGAAGGGCTGAAGATCGCATTGGACAACATCGATGAGGTCGTGCAGATCATCAAGAAGTCTGCCGATACCAAGATCGCCAAGGAAAGGCTGATGGAGCGCTTCAAGCTCTCCGATGTTCAGTCGCAGGCGATACTTGACATGCGGCTGGCGCGGCTGACAGGTCTTGAGCGGGGAAAGATCGAGGCTGAGTACCGGGCGCTGATCAAGGAGATAGAGCGCTTGAAATCGATCCTTGCATCGCGCACCGGGGTGATGGCGGTGATTACCGAGGAGTTAAAGGAGCTCAAGAAGCGCTTTGGCGATGAGCGCCGCACCGAGATCAGAGCCGAGAAGCCCGAGGAGATCACCCTGGAGGACCTTATCAGTGAGGAAGACGTAACCATCACCCTTACCCTGCGCGGCTACATCAAGCGCACGCCGGTATCCGGCTACCGCAAACAGGGCCGGGGCGGAACCGGACGGGGGACAATAGATCTGGGCAAACAGGATATGGTCACGACTCTTTTAACCGGCTCAACCCACGACTCCATACTCTTCTTCTCCAACCTGGGACGCGCATATCTGCTTAAAGCTTATGAGGTTCCGGAGGGTTCGCTGACTGCCAAGGGAAGGCCGATATACCAGCTGTTTAACCTCTCCGAGGGCGAGCGCATCACTCAGCTCTTGCGGGTCAAGGAGTTCACCGAAAACGCCCATGTGGTGGTTGTAACCGAGAGAGGTGTTATAAAGCGTACCCCGCTTAAGTTACTTGAGAACACCCGGCGCTCAGGTGTGATCGCCATCACCCTCAAGGAGGGAGACAGACTGCAGGATGTCCTTCTTGTGGAGGATGGAACCGATATCTGCCTGTTTTCAGCCGAAGGCCAGGGCATCCGATTCTCGACCGATGAGGTTCGTCCCATGGGCCGGGCCGCCGCAGGCGTGCGAGGAATTAAGCTGGTCCAGGAGGACAAGCTGGTCGCCGCGGTGCTGGTGCGCAAAGATGTCTCGCTCCTCTTCGTCACCCGGAACGGCTACGGCAAGCGCATGAAGTTTGAAGAAATCCGACCTATCCACAGAGGAGGCAAGGGAGTTCGTGCCATCTCAGTAAACGAGAAATCGGGACTGCTGGTGGGCGTAAAGGTCATCAGTGAAGCCGGACACGCCATCATCGTAACCAAACACGGCACCGGTATCCGCATCGCCGCCAAGCAGGTGAAGCCCCTGAAGCGGGCTAGCCTGGGGGTTCGTCTCATCTCACTGCGCGCGGAGGATGAGGTAGCGGAAGTGGCGATCGTTCCAGAAGACGAGGAGTAGATATCAACCCATCGGAAACTAAAACCACGAGCAGGGGAGATGAACAAAGCACCTGAACGAATCCCCTGGGATGCCTATTTCATGAAGATAGCCCAGCTTGTGGCCGAGCGCTCCACGTGCATCCGCCGCAAGGTGGGTGCGGTGATCGTTCGGGACAAACACATCCTTACCACCGGCTACAACGGCGCACCCAAAGGCCTGGCACACTGCACCGACGTGGGGTGTCTGCGGGAGGAGCTGGGCATACCATCAGGTGAGAGGGTGGAGATATGCCGCGGCATCCACGCCGAACAGAACGCCCTGGTGCAGGCCGCGCGGTTCGGCATCTCACTAGAGGGCGGCACGCTCTACTCGAGCACCCAGCCATGCGTTACCTGCGCCAAACTTTTGATCAACGCAGGTATCGTGAAGATACTCTACCTCGAAGGCTACGCGGACAAGTTGGGTAAGGAGATGTTAAGTGAGGCGGGGGTGGAGCTCGAACAGCTCCAGTTCGAGGAGTAGCCATGCCCAGGATAACCGCAGGCGAGTTCAAGGGGCGCAACTTGCGTTATCCCGAAGGCGAACGGTTCAGACCTACCATGGACAAGGTAAAGGAGGCGCTGTTTTCTATAGTTGCCGAAGAGATTATCGACGCACGTGTGCTCGATCTTTATGCGGCAGCAGGTGCACTGGGATTGGAGGCGCTCTCAAGAGGGGCAAGACAGGCGGTGTTCGTGGAGCAGAACCCCCAGGCGTACAGGCATCTTGAGGCAAATATCCGAGCCCTTAAGGTGTCTGACCGCACCATAGTGGTTCGCCAGGACGTGCGCGTCTACCTCAAGCAATCGAAGTTCTTCGCCACCCATATCTTCTGCGACCCACCCTATTATTACAGGCTGGCATCAGAGACACTCGAGCTTCTTGCAAAGAACCCGGGGGTGACCACCGAGACCTTAATCATCCTCGAACACGCAGCCGATGAGGAGATAGCCATACCAAAGGGCCTTGAACTGAGAGAAACAAGGGAATACGGGGAGACCAAGTTGAGCTTCATCGGCAAAAAAGAAAGGAGGGTAAAGTGAGGATTGCGATCTATCCAGGCACCTTTGATCCCATCACCTACGGACATCTTGATGTTATCAAGCGCGCTCTCTCTTTATGCGATAAGCTCGTGGTGGCAGTGGCCGATCGCAGGGAGAAGGCCCCGCTCTTTTCGGCAGAAGAACGCGCCGAGCTGATACGAGAGGTGCTTGCCGACGAGCCTCGGGTGGAGGCAGAGGCGTTCTCCGGCCTTCTTACCGAGTTCGCCAAATCCAAGAACGCAAACTTCCTGATCCGCGGGCTTCGAGCAGTATCCGACTTCGACTACGAGCTGCAGATGGCATTAACCAACCGCAACCTCGCCCCTGAGATAGAGACCATCTTCCTTATGCCTGCCGAGCGCTATATCTTTGTCTCCTCATCGCTTGCAAAGGAGATCGCCCGTCTTGGCGGCGACGTGTCGGAGCTTGTGCCGCCCGCAGTCGAGGCCGCCCTGCGCAAGCGGTCCACGGACAACTACTGATTTCTGCCCGAAGAATTTAGGTAGGGGCACGGCATGCCGTGCCCCTACAGGCTAAATACCCCACAAGGCTGTTACGCATCCTTGCGGGGACCCCGAACAAAATGTCATTGCGAGCTGCCGTAGTCGGCGTGGCAATCCCATAAGAGATTGCTTCGGGTGTCTTCGACACCCTCGCAATGACAGAGGGTTCTGGAGTGCAACAACCGCGTTGTTGCGTTGTTGTTGCTCCATAATTCTGCAATGACACGGTCATTGCACTCCATAATTCATAATTCACCCTTGACATACGCCGTATCCATCTTATCATAGAACTATGGCTGAAGCTTTAGAGCGTATACCGGCTCCTTTGGGAGTGCTTATACAGAACGGTATGTTCACGCCGTCGCAGATAGTCAGAGAGCTTGACCGCTACATCATCGGACAGGACGCGGCCAAGCGCGCGGTGGCCATCGCTTTACGAAACCGCTGGCGCCGACAAAGGGTCAAGGGACCGCTTCGCGACGAGATATATCCCAACAACATCATGATGATCGGCCCAACCGGCGTTGGTAAGACCGAGATCGCCCGACGTCTGGCCCAGCTGGCAGAAGCGCCGTTCGTCAAGGTCGAGGCCTCCAAGTTCACCGAGGTGGGATACGTGGGCCGGGACGTTGAGTCCATGATACGCGAGCTTGTCGAGATCGCGGTCAAGATGGTCAGGGAAGAACAGACCCTGAAGGTCCAGGCCAAGGCCTCCGAGCATGCTCGCGAACGCCTGGTCGACCTCCTCTTACCCAGCATGCCCCAACCCAGGGAGGGCGAACCGGACACTCGCGCCGAGACCCGTGCCAAGCTCAGAAGGATGCTTGACGCCGGCAAGCTGAACGAACGCACGGTGGAGATCAACACCTCACGTGAACCGGCAGGGCTTTTCGACCTCTTCCGCATGAGCGGAATGGACGAGGTCAACGTCGAGCTTCAGGATATGCTTCAAAACGCTTTGCCGCGCAAGCAAAAGGCGCGCAAAGCAACCGTAAAGGAGGCCCTAAGGATACTTATCCAGGAGGAGGCGGCCAAGCTTGTAGATATGGAAGAGGTAACCCGGCTGGCCAAGCAGCGTGCCGAGAACTCCGGGATCGTCTTTATAGACGAGATAGACAAGATCGCGGTGGGCGAGGGCACGCGGGGGCATGCAGGCCCGGACGTATCGCGCGAGGGCGTGCAGCGAGACCTTTTGCCCATCATAGAAGGCTCGAACGTATCCACCAAGTACGGGCTGGTACGAACAGATCACATCCTTTTTATCGGCGCGGGCGCGTTCCACAAAACCAAGCCCTCGGACCTGATCCCGGAGCTTCAGGGCCGCATGCCCATCAGGGTGGAGCTTGACCCCCTTACCAAGGAGGACTTCGAGCGCATACTGACCGAGCCTGAGACCGCACTCGTCAAGCAGTACCAGGCACTGGTCCAAACCGAGAACACAAAGCTTAGCTTCACCAAGGATGGGATCGTGGCGGTTGCGGAGATCGCGGCACTTGTGAACGACCGGAGTGAGAACATCGGTGCGCGCAGGCTGCACACGGTGATGACTACCTTATTGGAGGATTATCTCTACAACCTGCCGGAGTCGGGCGAGCGGGCGATCCGAATCACTGGCAAGGGTGTGCGCGCCAAGCTCGACGCCATCGTCGCCGACGAGGATTTGAGCCAGTACATTCTGTAAAAACTTGATTACACTGGCCTTGACAAAATCCAATCGGTCATTACACTATAACTAGATTCCATCTTGGTTATGCGTTTACTGAGGAGAGGCTTCCCTACATCTCGCCACGCCAGCAAAACCCCTTCGTCAAAACCAGGAGGTAGTGGTTTTTCAACGTCACTTACGACTTTGTTTAGTCCCTGTATACTTTTCTCTATTACCTGCAATCCCGGATCTGTTTCGTCAAACTCGGGTAACTTCGTTGTACGTTCGAATCCCAGAGTAACACTTCCTCTGCCTATACTTACCAAGTCAAGAGCACAGGGTTCCCTTAATTTCTTGGCTCTGCGGCCACGCTTTAGACTAACCGCTTTTCCTCCCAATATCATTGCGGAGCGTTCAATGGCTTTCATCAGCCGGTCGCCTAAAGCCACTAGATCACTTAATGGGATACGCCCGGGCTTGATCTTTGGGCCGTCAAGCCTTATCGTCAGTAGATGTGTGGTGTTGCCTTCAGCCATGAGTTCC
>JABUBL010000276.1_pt1 | contig 14302 bp, 16 predicted proteins | sample 7240371 | NCBI WGS metagenome assembly JABUBL01 (sample SAMN07256343, study PRJNA390944) | subsurface metagenome | isolation source: Methane hydrate marine sediment | place: Pacific Ocean: Eastern North Pacific, ODP site 1244 | collected 2002
CCTGTGGGTATGAAGGCCGGAATCTTCAACATAGGTGCAGAAGGGCAGGTATATCTTGGGGCCGTGGGTGCGGCTTGGGTGGGCGGCTGGATCGCTCTTCCCGCTGGTCTTCACGTGGCTGCCGCCACAGCTTTTGGGATGTTATTTGGCGTCCTTTGGGCCCTTCCAGCGGCCCTCCTCAAGATATGGAGAGGGGTCCACGAGGTCATCTCTACCATTATGTTCAACTGGATAGCTTTTTACTTCGCCATGTTCCTCGTTGGTCATTTGGCAGGAGAAAGGGCCGAGTTAACTAAACCAGCTATGGCAAGCGCGCGTTATGCCGTTTTGGGAGAAAGCCTAACCTCTGTGATATTTGTCGTGATAGCACTCTGTGTATTGGTTTACATACTTTTGTGGCGCACGCGAACGGGTTATGAGCTTCGATTGGCGGGGAGTAATCCGGATGCTGCTCGCTATGCTGGAATAAGCGCCCGGCGAGCAATACTCATCAGCTTCATCGTTGGGGGGCTCGCTGCGGGACTGGCGGGAGCTGCTCAAGTCCTAGGCGGCCACCCTAGTTGGGCCCTTTTCAAAGGCATGGGCAACGTTGCAAATTACGGGTTCATGGGGATCGGGATCGCTTTGATAGGAAGAAATCACCCGATAGGCGGGATATTTGCGGCCATATTTTACGGGGGGCTGCTAAATGGACGCATAGCCATGCAGGCAGAGGCTGGGGTCTATTCTGAGCTGGTGTATGTCATCCTGGGTATAATCATTATATCCCTCGCCATTCCGGATTTGTTGGCCATTGTCAAGAAGAGGTTTAAGTGATGAGTGATGTTCTCGAAGTGTCCAAAGCGATGAAAGCCTGTTATGGGAGAAATGTGTTTGGATTTCAAAAAAGTAAGTAAAATTTTCGCACGTTTCAAAAGGAAAAAATTTTCAGTGCCCCTTATTGGCTTGGCCGCTATTGTAATTCTCCTTTACGGCTTGGAGCAGGCTGGTCTGAAGATACCCCCGCTCATTGAAATGAGTTTGCTCGTGATGACACCATTGGGCCTCGCAGCCGTGGGCGAGTCCATAAACCAAAAAGCAGGGCTCATAAACATAGGGCTAGAGGGGATTTTCCTCATCTCCGCTGTTATTGGGGTTTACGCGGCAGTGAAAATTGGAAGTGGTGTTCTCGGAGTTCTAATAGGATCGTTAGCGGGCGCCTTCATTGGGCTCCTATTCGCCGTAATATGTGTTTACGGGAGGGCAAATCAGATCGTCGCTGGGATGGGTATTAACATAATCGCCATAGGGTTCGTTCCATTTTTCATGATGACCGTCTGGCGTTCTTGGCTTCTAACAATCCCGCAGTACCAGATTTCCGCCATATTTTATCACCCCATCCGCTTGCAGCCGGTGACCATTGTAGCTATAATCATTGCCATCTTAGCCTCCATCCTCCTGTACAAGACGCTATTCGGACTTAGGATAAGGGCCGCAGGGGAGAAGCCCGAGGCTGTCGATGTTGCCGGCGTAAGGGTCGATCGAATCAGATTATTTACCGCCACTCTTGGGGGGGCTCTATGCGGTTTGGGTGGGGCCTTCCTGGCGCTCGGTTGGTTCGGTGGCATCGTGAAGGAGATATCGGCTGGCAGGGGATTCATCGCCCTAGCTTGTGTAGTGTGCGCTGGGCTGAGGCCTTTGAGGGCCCTTGGCTTTGCATTCATGTTCGGCTTTGCTGAAGCCCTCGCCATAAAGATAGCGATTTTATATAAAGATATTCTTCCGGAAAATTTCATATACATGATCCCCTACATCGTCACCCTCGTGGCCGTCATAATTGTTGGCAAGGCAATGTTCCCCCGGGCCATAGGCAAGCCATACGTAAGGGAATAAGGGTGTTTAGGAGGAGGTCTAGACACAGATTACACTTACTCCAAGAGGGTCACAAAGATCTCTGACCCCCGACGAAATATCCCCTTTCAAAATTCCCGAGCAAATTGTCGATAAAAGCCCTCAGGGAACCTTTATTTTATCTTTATCTATCCATTTATAGGAATAAAATAAGAATACGATTGCATGGCGGCGGTTGTACAAATGCCCGCATTGCGGATACGAGTGGGATTAAGGGGAAAGTTCATCGGGGCAACTGTCCAAGCTGCTGCCGTCTCGTAAAGGTGATAAAGGGGAAAAGGAGGTGAGAACACGAAGAAAGTGAAAAGTGTATCTCTAATCATCTCAGCACTGATGGTTCTTTCGCTAGTTTCAGTCATGGTATTTCAAGCAGCGTCCGTAAGCGCGAGTCCCGACCCTTCTATTTCGATATTGTTCACCAACGACTTTCACGGCTACCTCGAGACCGACTACAAAGGTCGCGGCGGCTCGGCTTACATGGCTGGCGTCATCAACAGCATCAGGGACGAACTTGGTGAGGAGAGCGTTCTCTTGCTGGATGCTGGCGACATCTACTTGGGTGCTGCGCCCATCTCGCAGTTGCTGTTGGGCGAGAGTGCCATTGACATCTACAACATGCTGGGGTACGACGTAGCTTGTTACGGCAACCACGAGTTCGACAAGGGGCAGGATGTGCTTATCAGCCGCACCCAACAGTCGAACTTCCCATGGCTCGGCGCCAACATTGTGCTCTCTGGCACCGACTGGGATACCCCCGCGTGGTCCCAGCCCTACGTAATCAAGACCGTGGGCCCGGCGGGCAATGAGGTGGATCTGGGCATCCTCGGCTTGGACACCGACGAGACGCCGGAGGTCACCCTCAAGGGGACTACGGAAGGTCTGGTGTTCAAAGACCTGACCGATACCATACTCCACTACTACGACGAGGTCAAGGACCAGTCCGACGCCCTGATCGTCATAGTCCACATGGGCACCGAGGACAGCGGCCCCTACAAGGGCCTTAAGACCGTAGCTCAGGAGCTGATCGATGCGGGCAAGCCAGTGGATCTGATGATAGGTGGTCACCAACACCAGCCGCTGGACGAGCCGGTGATGGTGGGCGACACGGCAATCGTCGCAGCTGGCTTTTACGGTCGCTGGCTGGGGCGGGCCGACATCACTGTTGATACTTCGACTAAGAAGATCTCAATCGAAAGCTACGAGTTGATAACCATCAACAACCAGCTCACCCCCGACCCTGTGATCGAGGCGCGGGTGGCGTACTGGGCCGAGCAGGTGGCCCCGGTGCTCGAGCAGCCGGTGGGCATCACCACGGTTGATCTGGTTCGGGACTACAACGCTGAGTCCAACATGGGCAACCTAGTGACCGACGGCATGAGGTGGAAAGCGGACCAGTACGACGACAATGAGGTCAACGGCTCAGTGGACATCGCCTTCACCAACCCTGGCGGCCTGCGAGCAGACATCGAGATCCCTGGGGGTGCTACCCTTTACACAATCACTTGGGGTGATACCTTCACCGTCCTGCCTTTCGGCAACATGCTGTACCTGATGGACCTGACTGGTGCTCAGATTAAGGAGTTGCTCGATCAGGCGGCGACCCTGTACAAGGGCATCCTCCAGACTTCAGGTGCTACTTGGTACTGGTACAACGACAGCCACAGCGATGACCCCACGGTCTGGGGAACCTACGGTGTGATGGTGGGCGGCGAGCCGCTGGACTACGAGGAGACCTACCGCGTGGTGACCAATGATTTTCTGGCCGGAGGTCAGGATGGCTGGGTCACCTTCGCCGACGGTACCAACCGCTGGAATACCTACTATGACATGCAGGAGGCGGTCAACGAGTACATCGTCCTCAACTCACCCATCGCTCCCACCGTCGAGGACCGGATCGTTTATTCTGCACCAGCAGGATCAACAGGACCAGCAGGGCCAGCGGGACCAGCAGGACCAACAGGACCAGCAGGGCCATCGGGCGAGCCAGCACCGACAGAAGTGGTGTGGGGCTCAATAGGAATAGCGATCGTTGCACTGCTTGCAGCCTTGTACGCCGTGACCAAGCGCAAGTGAGGACGGCAAAACAAAAGGGGCGGAACGCAACCGCTCCTTTTTCTTATTTTAGGAGCTGAGTGGGGCGGCAATAATGTCTTGCAGCGTAATCACCCTTAAGTCTAAACTCACGGAGCAAGCCCCTAAACTTCTTAAAATGAATTTTAGATAGAAATCGCATTTATTCTAAGTTTATCACAAAGATCCTGTAGCTTGAATGAAATATTCCCTTTCACAATGGCGACATGATTCCCGAGCAAATTGTTGATAAATGCCTTAACCTTGCTATCGAGCCTTACCTCAACTTGCGTGCGGCACATGTGTTCGTGGCCCATATCGCTTCGGCGGATGGTGCCCGTGGCGATCACCATCTTATCCATTTTAAGGCCACCTAGGCGCGCAATGGTAACCTTTTGCCCCTGCTTCAACACCCCTTGAATTGATACACCCTTACCTGATTCGAAATGGCTTCGGAGCGTCACTTTTGAAGCATCTTCGAGCAATTTAGTGGCGATTGTGCAGTGGGCGAACGTCAGCGTGTTCTTGGCTCGATCGATCGAACAAGTATTCGCCAGCCAAACCGGCTCGTTGGTTAGGTAATGCAATACCAACATCGTTAGGGTTGTGTCTATGTCGCCCTCACATCCAGCGATAACCCCTTCGTCTATCATCTTTGAAACGGCAAAACATCCGGTGTTATCGAGCGCGGGGATGAGGTCGAAGCATCTTATCGAGAGAGCGTCCAAGTTATATTTCTTCACCAAGTTCTTCAGCCCAAGGTAAATTTTTGCTGCTTGAACTACGTCCATTTCAGTTGGCTCAACCATTTTTAGAACATTTGAGAGAAATCCCTCAGAAATTTTACGAGCTTCAGAGCTGGATATTTTCCCGACCTCTTTTACTAACTCAGATAGATCCACTTGAACTATTCGTGGTCCTATTTTGTCTCTGATTAATTGAAAATCGGTGCAGATAGAAACCAGCCAAGAGGACGGCTCCCCGATCAAGCCTAATCTTGTCCGACGGAGTTTCTGAATTACCCCAGGGATTTCGTCAATTTGTTTCATTTCGCGTACGGCGGCTTCGATTTTTTCGCTGAAAATTGATTTGGCACGCTTTTCCATGGATTTGAGCTTTGGGAGAACTTCGCAAGCTGCGGCGAAGGAGTTATCTGACGAATTTGCCAGCAGAAAGATAGGCAATGTAACAGTTTTTGCCGACTCGAGTATCATACTCTCGGTCCCGCCCGAGGTGATTATATATGCGAGGGCATCCACTCCCGCTGAAAGAACCTCCTTGACTAGTTCCTCCGCGCTTTCCACATCTGAGGCGAATGTTTGAGGGGACACGACCTCAATCTCAGAATCTTTTAGTTGCTTCAACACATCGCCGACTAATCGCGTGACGTTCGGCTTTTTGCCCCGTAGAGGTGAGGTGACCGTCACGACTCCAAGTTTCATGTGATCCTCCGAGTTTGTGCATATTCATTTTACAGTTCTTTCTGAACGCTCTTTAGGGCAGGCGATTAAAATATAATTGGGGCACACGGAATGTGGCGAGTATTTCGGCCAGACGCAGTTGCCGTGTTCAGGGACGAGCTAGCGAGAAAATCGTTGGAGCGATATTTTGCAGTCATGGAGGGCAAGCTCCCGGCGCGCTTTTTGGTGTGCAAGCGCGTGAAGGTGAAGATCGACCTCTCGGCGAGCGATGAGGAGCTATGGCGCGCCCACGAGCGGGGACTGAAGGAGTTTCAAAAGCTGCTCGCGAATATCGACGAGGGCAAAACGAAACTCGAAAATTTGAAGCAGCCCAAGCCCTCGCTGCTCGATTTAAAGGCGGGGCTCGCCCAGCGGATTCTGAAATCGTGCCACTTCTGTGAGCGCAGGTGCGGAGTTAATCGAACGGCTGGCGAACGGGGCGAATGCGGCGTTGGAGAGCGGTCGCGGATTGCTTCAGAGTTCATGCACCACGGCGAGGAAAGCGTTTTGGTTCCTTCCTACACCATCTTCTTCACAGGCTGTAGTTTCCATTGTCAGTTTTGCCAGAATTGGGATATTAGTCAATTTCCCAAGTCTGGTGTGGAAGTTTCACCCCAAACGTTGGCTAAGCTTATCGAAGGCGCGAAAAGAGACGGGGCAAGAAACGTAAACTTCGTCGGCGGAAATCCAGACCCTAATTTACATACTATTTTGGCCGCACTAAATGAATGCGAAGCAAGTCTCAGTTCGGTGTGGAATTCCAATATGTATTACAGTTTTGAGGCCGCGAAGCTTCTGTTTGGTACCCAAGATGTGTATCTCACCGATTTCAAATGGTATCAGAACAGTTGTGCGCTTCGTTATTCAAAGGTGCCAAAATATCTTGAGGTAGTCACACGGAACCATAGACTTGCATTTGCTGATTCTGAGCTGATAATCAGACACTTAGTCATGCCTACTCATGTGGAGTGTTGCACAAAGCCGATTCTAAAATGGATAGCCGATAACCTCGGTCCGATGGTCAGGGTCAACATAATGAATCAGTATAAGCCCTGTTGCAAGGCTGAGAAATACGAAGAGATAAACAGGCGTATAACTCGTGAAGAATACGAAAGTGCTTTGAGAATTGCCAGCGAGGTTGGGTTAAGGAACCTTGAACCCCAAACTTTCTAAATCGTTGAATAGCATTTGAAGTAATTTATAAACTATTTAAACTCCCGAAGTTTGAGCCTTCACGGTTGCGATCAACATGCAAATCCACCAAATCGGCGGCTTGGGCTTCGACTCGAACATCTATCTGGTCATCGACAAGGTAATCGCACTCATCGACGCTGGCACGGGACAAAACTTCGAGAAGGTCAAGCGGAACCTCAGCAAGTTCAACCTAAAGCCGAGCGATATCGAGCTCATCATCAACACCCACTGCCACTACGACCACGTGGGGGGTGACCGAGATTTCGTGCGGGCTGCAGGCTGCGAGGTGACGATTCACGAGCTCGAGGCGGAACTGCTTCGAAAGGGCGATCAGGTTATCACGGCCGCCGGGGCTCTCGGCAGGAGGCTCGAGCCCCTTGAGGTAGCGCGCGAGCTCCACGGGGGCGATCGGGTCAAGCTGGGCGAACTCACGCTCGAGGTCCTCCACACGCCCGGCCACACTCGAGGCAGCATTTGCATGTACGGGCGCGAGCAGGGGGTACTGTTTTCCGGCGACACATTTTTCTGTGGCGGCATCGGGCGCACGGACCTCCCGACCGGCGATGGCGAGGCGTTAGCTCGTTCGCTGCAGGAGCTGGCAAAGCTTGAGGTGGAGCGACTGTACCCCGGACACGGCCCGCTCGCCGAAAGAAATGCGCGCAGGCATGTGTTAGAGGCGCTCGAGCTCGTCGGTTACATCTAGGCAATTAACTCAAATACTCAATTGGCTAAATTCTACTGACCCAAATGGGACCGCGCGAGATGTTGAACAAGCTGAAATGGGGGGGGCGAGGACGAGTTGCAAAGCGCCAAAGTGACGATCTTGCATCGGGGTGCCCCCAACGATAAACGCGTCATCGAGGGCAACGACATCCTCGAGCTCGGGCGCGGCTTCATGCACGTGGCTTCGCCCGATGGGGAGGTCGAGATTCCCTATCATCGCGTCCTACAAATAGAAGCACGGGGCAAAATTCTCTGGCGGAAGACCTAGACATCACATAACTATCTTTATTAAAGCAGCGATTCCCGCGGTCGCTCCGGCGAACAATACCATCTTCAAGCCTGAGAGCGCGAGGTTCTCCCTCGAGACCCTGCCGATGTAGATCCCTAGGGCAAAGAAAAACGCGAGTGTCACAGCTACCGACCACTCCAACGCCAGAAGCGCGGGCAGAATGAAAAACGGCAGCACGGGGATTACCGACCCGCCGATCGTCGCTAACCCATCTATCACGCTGCTTGAGAGGATCTTCTTCTCGGTCTCTCTGTGCAGCTCGCTGTTCTTGATCGCGCCACGCTTGAGCATTGCTCGCTCGACCCTCTCCAGTTCCTTGTGGGCAACGGTTTTCTCGGCTGCGAATGCTCCGATGATATTTGAGAGCCCATTCGCGATTCCGCCTCCAATCCCGGCGGCTACAATAATTCGAGCCGCTTCCGGACTTAGGCCGATAGCGATGCTGGCGCCGATAACTATACCGAGCGTGGACAGAGAACCGTCGATTAGACCACGGATAAGATATCTGGCCATCGGGTCCAGGTTCCTCCGGTTTAATCTCAGTAGTAGCTTGTATTAGTATCTCGCCGTCTATTTCACCTACGAGAGGTTGAGATGTGGTTCGATTTGCTCGTGATCGTGGTCTGCTTCGTGGTATTCGGACGCGCTTCGAACTACCTTATTAAAGGGCTGGCTTCGGTTCGGGCGGCTGAGCAGCATGGTGTCCCCAGAACTTTTCGCATTGATGGTGGTGACGACACTCATCACGACATTGCTCCCGCCGATATTCTCCAAGTTCGTCTCTAGGGATTGAGCCGATGGTGGAGGAATTTATTCTATACGTCCTCGCGTTCGTGGCAGCCATCGTGCTGATCGCCAAGGCGGCCAATGTTTTCGTCGACTCGGCGTGCGGGATCGCTCGAGCGCTCGGCGTATCCCAAGTGATAATAGCATTAACCCTTGTGGCTTTTGCGACCTCAGTCCCTGAGTTCTTCACCTCCACCATGGCGGCTTGGTTCGGCAACGTCGGCATCTCCTATGGGAACGTTGTCGGCTCCAACATCATCAACATCACTCCAATCTTGGCACTCGCCGCGATATTTGGTGTGGCTCAATTTAGGCGGGAGAGGCTCGGCGAGGGGATCATCATGTTGGCCGTTGGCGGAGCGCTCGCGGCGATGGCGCTAAATGGTGTGGTCGGGCGGGTGGAAGGCTTGCTCATGTTGGCTATCTTTGCGCTTTTCTTGAGGTTCGTGCTGAAGAGGGAGGCGAGAAAGATGAGGAAAAAAGTCCCAAGCGAGCAGAAGAGGTTGGGTAGGTCAATCCTCCTATTCATTCTGGGTACGGCCGGAGTGATTATTGGAGCTAGGCTGCTGATTTACTCCGGCGTAGGAATTGCTTTAGGTGTAGGTGTTCCAGAGGCAGCAATAGGTTTCACGTTGGTCGCTATCGGGACCTCAATCCCAGAGCTGGCCACGATAATCATATCCATTTCCAAGCGGTTGCCTGAGTTCTCCGTGGGCACCATCGTGGGCTCGAACATTTTTAACACTGCACTCATCATCGGCAGCGCAGCGTTGATAAGACCCTTGACGGTGGACTCCCAAGCGCTCTGGTTCAGCAACTCGGTGATGCTCGCCACGATGGCTGTGTTGTTGGGGTTCATGTGGATGGGGCGAAGATTGACGCGTGGTCAAGGGCTGGCGTTGCTCGCCTTTTACGCTTTTTACATCGCCGGGCTCGCGTTTCTGTACGCATCCTAGCCGCCCACCTCGCTGTAATTTTTCCTCCTTTTAAATGACTTTCACCTAAAGGCATGGCGGGGAGATGTCGAACAGTGTGGCTGCTTCGGATGTGATTCGGTCGATGATGCGTTCTGGGTTCTCCCACGATGAAATCTACGATGTGCTCGCGGGCACAGGGTTGCCGGGCGAGCAGATTCAGCTGCTCATCGACCGCGTGGCGGCGGAGTTTCGAGAGGCAAAGTTCGAGCCCCAGACTTCTCGATTGGGGGTCGAGGTCGAGAAGGTCTTCAGCGGGGCTTTTGAGGGACTGCAGCACGATCTGTTTGAGCGCATCGATTCGGTTTCACGAAAGCTGGAGCTCGTGAGGGCGGAGCTCGAGAAGCTTGGTATGCGGGTAGTCGAGCTCCAAACCCTCGTTGAGCGAGGGCTGTTAAGTTCGGTTTCAGGTCTTGGTCGAAAGCGCCACCCGAGAGTTGACAGGGGCGTCAATTTAATCAAGCCATTTTAGAAGGCCATCAGATATGCTGAAGGGCTTCAAGCTGATGATCACAAGCCTGACGTTGAACATGTTGTTTGACACCTCGTGGCGGTACGCGAGCGGCTTATGAGCGATGAACTCCTCACCCATCGCTTCATGAGTCAGCGGCAGCGTTGGATTATCAAAGTCAAAAATCTCCTCGATGGCCCCATCCTCAAGCTCCAGGGTTATGTCCCATTGAGCCCACCAGAGCGTCACTCCTATGAACCAGAGCGGGATCGGGGTGGGTGTAGGTGAGCCGAACCAGCCAGCAGGGTCCTCCCTACTATATCGAACCTTCTTGATATTGAAGTTATGAAACACGGAGAGCCCAGGTTGGGATTGGATTGGAGGTGGGGGCAGAAGTTCGTAGAGTTGCTCGCGATTAATGCTGGAGAAATCTCTAGCGTTCATCTCAAGTTTTTGCCTGAGTGCCTCGTCGATCTCCGCGCTCTTAATCTCATCGAGCGCTGGTTCGGCCCTCCCTGCGAGCCCCTTCATTTCGTCGAGATTATTCTTCGCATTTTGTAGGATAATTTTGAGAGTGCTGATTGTGCCATCCCCTTCACCGTCGATGTACACGGGCGCCATTTTCCCCACCGACTCGGGCGGTTCTCCCTCGTAGCTGCCGGGTTCAGCGTAGCTAGTATACTCAACCCAGCGTTTTGGAGCAGGTTCGGCGAGCAATCCTTGGACGGACGAGGTAATTTTATTGAGTAAATCCGTCATCAAGTCTTCGAGCTCAGCGATGGTGTCATCGGCACCCACCCCTCGTGCAAGGGTGCTAATGATTATCTCGAGATTATCGAGTTTTGCTAAGGTCCCCTTGACCCCCCACGTGACCTGCTCCCGGGGTGATGGGTAATCCCCCCTCGTTCGTTCCACGAGGCTCTCGTGCAGTGCCCCCATTATCATATTTTGACCCGCCGAGCGCGCGATGAAATCGATGAGTTGTTCGAACTGTTGGTCGGCCTCCGACACGTGATTTCGAGCCCAGGTGACGCTTCCGATGGCATCCCCGAGCGCGGCCTGCACATTTTCAAGCGCCGGGCCAATGTTATTCATGTTCTCAGGTTTTTGGGTAAGGGCATCGCTTCCGCGCCGGACATGTTCCTTCGCTTCCATGAGCGCGGTGGAGGCCTCGGCGAGCGCTTCAAGAGCTCGGTCAACATACTCACCCATAGCCTCCACGTCGGCGGTCCTCAGGGGCGTGACGACCACGGTGGTGTTGAAGAGATCGGAGAGGATATCCTCGCTCGTTTCGCCCGTGCCAGCGGTCGTATCGATCAACCCGCCCACGGTTGCCACGTGGTCTGCGGATCCAAAAATGTTGAGTTCGTGCTCCGCCCAAGCCAGCTCGAAGAATGCCTTGCTGCGGGAGGCGCTCATCGTGACTTTTTCCAGCAACCACGCTCCAGCCCAAGCCGCGGTGTACTCCATTACCGCCCACTTCGTGCCGACGCTGCCGAGGCCATCGATGAACTCCCCCATCCGCCGTTGGAGCAGGAAGTACCGGGAATCGATGAACACCTCGAGGTTCTCGCAGGGGAGCTCGAGCACCAAGCTGTTGTCCCAAGAGCTGATCCTCACGCGGGCTCGACTCGGCAATCTGGCGGTCGCCCATGCGTATCCACCATCGCCTTCCCGCAGATCAAAAGCCGGGCGACCACTCGAGATTCCAAGCTCGAGCTCTATGCGCGCGTCGTGTTGTTTGTACACGATTGGCAGCGCGTCCACCCGCTCCGCAAAATATCCGGCCGCAAGGCTTTCGATGGCCAACTCCCTCGCTCCATCGCTCCCGTAATCGTCCGCGTTTTTGCTCACTTCCCAGAGGGCACGGTAAACGGCATACCGCGCCGCAGCCCGCAGGTCGTTTTGAACGCTCATAGCGATTGTTAGAAGCGCCGAACTTGAGGCGTCCTCCACGACATTCAGCGAGCGTTGATACCGCGACCAAGTAGCATGCCCCAGCATGGCCACGACGAGCATCACGATGACGATGCCTGCCGCGCTGAACGGCATAAAACCACGCTCCTTCACGGCGACCACAGCTCCAGAGTTATCTCAACGGCGATATCGGGTTCGAGTTCTGAGGTAGAGATGCCGAGCACCCCCTGAATTAGTCGTGCAAGCTCTTCCTGTGAGATAGGCAGGGTTGAGATGATCGTTTCGGAGCAAAGCTTCTGCTGCGCCATATCATCAAAATTTTTGATTTCGGTTTCGAAGTAAACTCGGGAAAAATCTAACTCCATCGGCGAAGTTTTCACCGTCAGGCGGTACCCAAAGCGCCCGCCGATGAGTTTATCAAGCACTTCTTTCAGGAACCCTCGAAGCCGACTTTCCATGCTTTGGTTCGGCCTAAGCATTTCAAGTTCAATCCCCCCGGCCTCGACGTGCAGGTTAAGCAAAGCATCCTCAACTAAGAGCTGAGCGAGCGTTTTGTAGCGTAGGTCACGTTTTGTCGATTCCCCAATCACCGGCACGTTTAGCTCAAATCCAAAAGCGCTGAGCTGGTATTCAAAACCGCCGAACTCATCCGCGGTCGAGTGCTGGAGCGCTAGTAAAGTGCTCTGCGCGAAGCTCGCGGCGTATCGCGTGCTTTCAATTTTAGGGTCGATGGGGCTTGCCCCGGTTAAAAGTAGGCTGGCGAACGAAATCAAGAGAGCGAAGACCAACATGTCTGCTATGTAACCAACGCCTCGTTCGTCCATTTTACCTTCCCACCCACACGATTAACTCACAGAGCTGCGCCGACCCTTGGCCCCGTGTGACCGCCACCGGTAGGCTCACCGAACAAGGCGGCGAGAAATACCCCTCGAGCGGCTTTTGCTCGGGGCCGTAAGCCAGCAGCACCTCACCCCCAAGAGTTCTAACCTCAACTCGCAGTTCGATGCCCTCTCGAGCGAGCAATTTGGAGTAGTCCTCGAGCTTGTTCGTCGTTAAATCAATTGACCCGGGTGAAGCAGTCAACACACGATTTTTGATGTCCTCGGCGATGTTCAGCGCCTGGTTGAAGCTCTCGTAGGCGTTCTTTCTCTCTGCGTAGAGGTGGTAGGAGTGCATGAGCGCCGCGATGAAAAGGCAGAGCAGGCCGACGATCGTGAGCGTCGCGAATAGGTCCTCGCCAACCGAGAGTTGATCCACTATATCAACTCCAATCGAATCCCGCCCGCTTTGCTCAGGCGTATCACGCTCGGGCTTTCGTGGCTGAGCGAGAACTCTCCACCATTGACTTCGTGGTCGAGCATCAGGGTGCGCTCGACTCGTTCTCCTGAGCCAACGACTATGCGGATTATCTGTATCCCCTCTCTGAATTCGCCAATGATCACCACCTCGGTTTGCTGCGCGAGGGCAGGAAGCGCTCTCCTCAGCTCAATCTCGCCGGGCATGCGTTCGGCGGTCCGAACCGCCCTCGCGATCGTGTCAGCGAGCATCGCCAGGTCCTCCCTCTCAGTGGTGCGCTTGAACCCCGAGGACATCGTGAGCACGGCGCCGAGCACAGCCAGTGCAGCGAGTGCGACGCCGATCTTGCAGACTAAAAAGTCGGCCAGCAATCCGCGTTGGTCCATCCTAAAGCCCCCGTACCTTCAGAAAATATCCACCTTTGTCACCCCGCAGGAGCTCGATCGCGTAGCTTCCGGTGCCGATTTCAAAGCCCCCACCGTCCTGCACAACGGGGAGTGGTAGGGTCTCGCTTCGCAGCACCTCCTCGCCGTAAATTAGCTGCACGAGGTTTGCATCGAAGACGATCTCGCCCCCGGCCAGCTCGAGTTCGACCTGCTGCACGCTGCCGATGCCACCGGTGCTGACCATGCGAGTCCGCTCGACGAAAGTGTTGAAACTCTCAATCGCGCGCTGCCGTTTGCCGAGCCTTTGTACCCGGTCAAGGCAAGCGGTGCCGATCGCCAGCGTAGACGCGGCCAGCACGGCGCCGAGCAGCAGCACTACCGGCAGGGATTCGACGCCCTTAGCGTCGCGCCGCATCATGCTTATTACCCTGTCCGATGGACTGCAGCTTCTCCTTCCCACGGGATGCAGCCGCTATGCGTTACGCGCACCGTTACTATGGTGTATAATCCGCTCTCCATGGGTATGGTGAAGGTGTACTGGTTCGAGTTCGTCCCTAACGTGTGGGCTTTCATGCCACCCAGGTACTTCACCACAACCGTTGCGCCCCCAAGCGCATCGCCGCTAGCCGCGTCGTACACTTTAACGGTTAATTGATTGCTCGAGGTGTTGAACCGCACATCCATGTCGCGCAGCACCGTTCGTTCAGCCGTGCCGACGAACTGCATCAACACGCCCATCGCCATTGTCCCGATCACCAGTGCCATCACCAGCTTGATCGGCACTCCCATGAGCTGCCCTTTGGAGTCCATCTCTCCCGCCGAGGCTTTGGGTGGAGGTTGTTTATAAAGGAAAAATTTCGACAATA
>JABUBL010000277.1_pt1 | contig 14288 bp, 10 predicted proteins | sample 7240371 | NCBI WGS metagenome assembly JABUBL01 (sample SAMN07256343, study PRJNA390944) | subsurface metagenome | isolation source: Methane hydrate marine sediment | place: Pacific Ocean: Eastern North Pacific, ODP site 1244 | collected 2002
CGAATTACGATTGATCATAATTCGACTCTCAGGAGTAAAATTAGTGGTGAGTAAAATCTGCATATTAGAAAATTTTATAGAAAAAAGAATCCTTCTCCATAGAGAGGAGACCGGCATCCCACCATTACCCGCATAGGTACTGTAGACATTCTCATCTCCTTTAGGATAATCAAACTCTTTGGCTTTCGTCTTTACAATTACATAACCTTTAGTTATCTCTCCATAATAAATCTCAGGTCTTGTAATCGTAAGATTTACACTGGAAACCGGAGGAATATCTTTAATCAACAGTTCGGGAAGGCCTTCTCCGCTAATCTTATTAACCGGATTTACCACTACCCCATAGCCATGAGTATAAGTTAATACCTCATTTACCCAGGTCCTGGCCTGTTCTGGTATCTTATCTTTATCTAATTCCCGGGGAGAAACCATCACCTGCTGATAGTTTCCGTTAAAATAATAACGGTCCACATCTACACTATTAAAATCATAATATAACCTGATGGCCTGAATCTGTTTTAGAGTTTGTTTTATAGGTCTCCAATCCCAGAGTCGAATATTTCTAATCGTCTCATCATTTTTTTCAATATCCTCGAAACTTATCTCTTCCTTTACCGGAAATTCTTCCTCCTTAATCTTTTCTAAACCATACGCAACCCGGGTAGCTTCAATATTATTTAATATATAAGGTCTCTCCTTGGTGCCTTCATTAGGCAAAACTACTGCACTCTGAATAATTGTGGGATAGATTCCTCCCAGTAAGATAGAGACACCAACCAACACCGCCAATCCCAAAGCTGGTAATTTCCAATTTTCTTTCCTTGCAGTTACAAAAAACAGTGCTGCGCAAACCAAAGCTAAAACCATTAAAACCCTCAAAGCAAATAGAGTGGCATGGGTATCAGCATATCCTGCTCCGAAGATAACCGCACGAGTAGAGTAGAGAATTTTAAAGGCATTTAACCAATACTGCCAGGACTTTAAAATTAATATAAACCCGATAAGCAAGGATAGATGTACCTTGACCGGGGTTTCAATAATAAGTTTTTTATATTCATATTTTACCGCTCTTTTAATAATATAAATAGCAGCCACTACAACGGTAATAAGGGTAAGAGCAAAGGATAGCCAGTTTCTGACGAATTCCCAGAAAGGAAGACTGAACATATAAAAACCGATATCTTTATTAAAAATAGGGTCAGTTATCCCAAATGAAGTCCTGTTTAAATAGATCAGAATCTTTTCCCAGCTGGCGCCCTCGGAGAATCCCATAAATAGCGCAATAATCAGGGAAAACCATAAAACAAATTTTTTATTTATCTGAATATTTTGCAAACTTTTATATAGTTGAATCTCCGGCTTTTCAAACTCATCCTGGCTTATTTCCACCTGAAACTCAGGAGCAAAACGTCGAGCAAAAGAAAGATTTATAAAAGACAAGATGAAAAATAATACAGCAAAAAACAGCATGACTACCCCTTTGGTCAACAGTATCTTCCAAAAAACCGCAACATATTGTACTGACTTAAACCATATTAAATCAATATAAATTGAGGCGATCGCACCCACAATTATTACAACTAATAAAATTATGCCAATAATTATCCATTTTAAATTTTTTGTTTTAGAAGCCATCTCTTCCCTCCAATTTTTATTTTTTATATCTGTATTATATCATGCTACGCCAGTATTGCAATAAACAAAAACTCATATCGCGTTAAAAGAAAGAAAAACTCAAAAAAAACAAGATAAAAAAACAGAGATGATGACTCTTCTCTTGTTCATCCACCCCCCCATTAAAGTTTATACTAACATAAATGAAGTATCGAGTATTTAGTGTATAGTCAAGAAAGGGGAAACAGAGTGAGTCCTATCTCATAAAACATGAGTTAGTTGGTTGCCTGATTAAATGGTTTAGAAAATAATTCGAGAAAACCAAGAATTATAATATTTTATATCAGGATCGGGTATAGAAATGGTACCGGGCACCTTTCTATACCTTTCTATATATCTTTAAAATAAATCCTTATAGCTTTTAAGCTTAAAAAGGGATCTTGCGTTTTTTATTGCCTTTACTATCGCCCGAGCCATCACCTCAGTTGCAATAGCCCCTACCACATTCACCCCGGTCTCTACCTCACCAGTGGCCATACAAAAGATAGTATCTCCATCAAATATAGTATGAGCCGGACTTATAGTCCGGGCATAACCATCCTGGGCCATCATTGCCACCTTAGTTGCTCCGGCTTTGGTTAGTTTAGCATTGGTAGCTACTGCCCCTATAGTAGTATTTTTTGAAAAATTACTTCCGCTTCTTTGAGGAAAATTTCTCAAGAAAGACATAGTGTTAGCAAATTCTTTTTTGTCCTCACTTAAAACCCCTGCAATAATCTCTCCGCTTTCCGGGTCAACTACATCTCCAAAACAGTTCACTGCCACTATGGCTCCTATTATTAGCTCTTGAGACTTAAAGCTGGCCGTGCCCAGACCGCTCTTCATGCAGTGAAGTCCGCCAAATATTTTCCCTACTGTTGCTCCAGTTCCGGCTCCTACATTGCCCTGACTGACTTCCGCATCAGAAGCATTAAGACAGGCATCATAGCCCATCCTGGCATCAGGTCTTACCCTGTAATCACCTACACCCAGGTCAAAGAGGACTGCACCGGGGACTATAGGAACTTTGGTTAGCACCACATCAAAACCTATTCCTTTTTCTTCCAAATACTTCATCACCCCTGATGCCCCATCCAATCCGAAGGCGCTGCCTCCGCCCAGATAAATAGCGTGGGCTTTATCTACCAAATTTACCGGATTTAGAAGATCAGTCTCCCGCGTGCCCGAAGCTCCTCCCCGCACATCAACTCCTGTTGTTGCTCCTTTCTCACAGATAACTACCGTACAACCAGTCCCGGCTTTTAAATCCTGACTGTGCCCTACTTTTATTCCAGCCACATCTACAATGGCATCTTTTAAAACTTTTGAATTATCTTTATCTTTCATCTATCCATACTCCTTGTCTTTAAGATTATCTTATCTTAAACTCCTATCTAATCCCTTTTTTTAATTATAACTTATAATATTTCTTACAAAGTTAAAAGGTTCTTCTTATTAGAGCAAAATGGCAACATTTATTTTTCCTGTTTCTCCTAATTCATTGGTTACTAACTCGCATTTGGTTCTGAAAAGACAGGCGATTTCACCGGGCACTTTTGACCTGTATTCGGTTAAGGCGTAATAATTTGCCTGGCCTTTGGCAATTACCAGATCAGCAGTCTGAAGTTCCCGTTTTAGTTGGTCAGACATTTCATCAAGAGAAATGCCAAGTGTATCAGGCCCGGCTAAAATAATTTTTGAAGCAGCCTCTTGAAGGCTCACTGTTTCTCCATCTTCTATGGTAGCATCACTGGTTATAGGCCCTCCTCTTAAAGCGGAGGTTACTGAAGCACCATATTTTCTGAGCTCTTTAATCAGTAGTTTATCAAAGGCGATTTCTCCAACATTGTCATGAATATAAAGTATTTCGGACGAGTTTTTGGCTTTCTGGAATATTTCAACCCTCTGGTCTATCCTTAATCCCTCCGAAACGCAGACCCGAAGCTCTTCTATTATCTCAGCCATCTGAAAACCATAGCCTGTCCCTACTGTTCGAAAATCAAGATGGTTGCTGGCAATAGCCCAATTAACCAAAAATGAAAATCTATCGAATTCTTCCATTTCTTCCGCTTCCAAATCAATCTTTTTTGCCATTTTCATCCCAATTTGGTTACACTTATCCCTTCTTTCCTTAAAAGGAATTTCTATCCCTGATATCCTCTTTAAGATTCTATGAACTTCAGTAATGAAGTAAGAGGGAATTTTTTCTGTGGAGAACTCTCGAGCAAGAAATTGAAAAGATTCTCTTAATATCTCCTTTTTAATTTTTTCCTCTAAGGGGACTAACTGTAAAGCACCGCACAAATCATCTATTATGCAACTTGCACAGCTCAAATGTGTACGCATCTGGTAATTACTCCTTACTCTTTTTATTTAGTTGTCTGCATCGCAATTCCCTGAACAAAGCTTTTCCGCAAAACCAAAAGGACTATAAGCGGAGGCAGCATAGCAATCACCGTGCCGGCCATGATAACATTCCACTCAGGAGCTATCTGCTCACTGGCCAAGAGCATCTTAATACCAATTTGTATAACGCGCATTTCACCGGTAGTGGTTACAATTAAAGGCCATAAATACTGACTCCACATAAAGATAAACTCTATAACAAATAGAGCTGCAATATTAGTCTTTGAAATAGGAACCAGAATTTGCAGAAAATAACGCATAGGGCTTGCCCCATCAACCCGGGCTGCATCCGGGAGGTCTGCAGGTACAGTCAAGTAGAATTGCCGAAAAAGAAGTAGTCCTGTTGTGCTGGCAAAAAACGGTACCATAAGAGCATAGTAAGAATTTATCCAGTTGAAGGTTGCCATTAACTGATAAGTTGGAATAATACGGACGGGGAGAGGTAGCATTTGAGTGATCATACATATAGAGAACAACAGACCCTGACCGCGAAATTTAAAGTGGGTATAGGCAAAGGCAGCCAGTAATGCCAGGATAGTTTTCACTATTGCTACAACTACTGAAATCAAGGTACTATTAAAAAAGAGCCGCCCTATATTAACTCGCTCCCAGGCATCTTTAAGATTATTCATAAATTGGTTTCCTGGTATAAGTTTTGGTGGATACTTGTAAGACTCCTGGAAGCTTAAGGTACTGGTAACCAAAGCGAAAAACACCGGAAAAGCCAGGATTATAACCAATATAATAAGTATTGCATGAATAAAAATTTCGTGTCGAGTTTTTCTTTTCATAAAATATTACCTCACCGAGAATAAATAGCTTTTCTTGTAACTATTCTCAATTGAATGATTGCTACCACAGAAATTACAAAAAATATTATAAATGATTGGGCTGATGCATATCCGGTATTTAGATGGATAAAACCATCACGATACAACTTATATACCAGAAGTTCTGTCGCATTTCCCGGTCCGCCCCGTGTCATAATATCTATCAACCCGAAAACCTGGAAGAAAGCATAAAGCATATTAACAAATAATAAAAAGCTGGTAGTGGGGGAAAGCATGGGAAAAGTTATACGCCAAAAAGCTTTCCAGGGGCTTGCACCATCTATCTGAGCGGCTTCTAAAAATTCGTTCGGCACATTTTGCAATCCCGCCAGGAAAAAAATAATATTATAACCCAGCATTTTCCAGGTAGCGGCAGCAGCTACTATAAATAACGCTAACTGGCCGTTTGTCATCCAATTCAGCGTATATCCGCCAGATAGTTTGGAAACAATATAAGGAATAAGACCGGTGGCGGGTGCAAACATTGAAGCCCAGATAACACCAGCTATTGTCGGAGAGATGGCGTAAGTCCAGATAAGAGCGACTTGATAGAAGCCCATCCCCCTGATCTTCTGGTTGAGTAATTGAGCAATCGCCAGTGAAATAGAAAGTCCAATAATGATAACGAAAGCAGCGAATTTAAAGGTAGCTATAACACTGTTTAGATAGTCTGGGGAAGAAAATAAACGGATATAATTGCGAAGGCCAACATATATAGTTCTCGTGCCAAACGGGGTTGAGACAAAGAAAGATTTATATATGCTTTGGCCAAAAGGACCGATTAAAAAGATAAAAATTACAGCAATAGATGGAGCAATGAGTATGTAAGGTAAAAATTTGTGTCCGGGAAATTTATCTTCGTGCATTCTTTTTCCTTTTGGTATATTAAGGGTTTAAAAACTACGGGAGCAAGTTCTAAACTTGCCCCCGCACTGCGGCATACTTTTATTTGCCGTATAGTTCTAAGTAGTCTTTTAATAACAGGTTCATTTTTTCTGCTGCTTCGTTCAAAGCATCTTTCGGAGAAAGCTCACCACCAATGGACTTCTCTAAGGCAGCTCTAAAGTGTTCTCGCATTGCCACAAAGGGGCCTAAACGAACCCCGGTTGCCGCTGCAGTATCCCGTCTCCCGGAAAGAATCTGAAGGAAGGCGGTAAGGAAAGTTTGGTCTGCTGAGAACCAGCCTTCATCTAAGAGAGCTTTAAGCGCGGCTCCGCTTACCGGGAAGTATCCTGTACCTTTATGCCACTGGATAGCAATATCTTTTTGGCCAATATACTTCAGGAATTCCCAAACACCACGGAGTTCTTCTTCACTTTGTCTTTTGGTAACCCAAAGGCTCCCGCCTCCGATTATGGAATTCCCTACCGGATAACCTTCGAAACGAGGCAAGAAGCTGGTGCCGACCTTGAATTCAGAAGCTTTAAGAATACCAGCCAGTGATGAGGTAGACTGAATGAGCATAGCAATTTGACCGGCTTTGAATGCTGAATTCGCTGAGTATTCCGCTCCACCATAGATATAGATCCCTTTGTTATGCAACCTTATCCACGTATCAAAGACCATATGACCAAAGTCATCGTTAAAGACCACTTTTGTTGCCAATTCAGCTCGCCCATTGTCATTATCCGCGTAAAGGTGGTTATGGTAGGCCAGTGTTTGTTCGTAGATCCAGCTGGGCCAACCTGTGGAATAGACATGGTCTACTACTCCGCTTGCTAAGATTTTTTCTCCATATTCTTCCATCTCTTTCCAGGTGGTGGGGGGTTTGTTGGGATCGAGTCCAGCTGCCTTGAAAAGGTCTTTATTATAATAGAGCATAGCTGTAGAAGAGTTGAAGGGCATGGACCAAAGGTTTCCATCTACAGAGTAGTAATGAGTAATGGGGATGACGTATTGTGCCCAGTCCCAAGTTTCCCCTAATATTTCAGGGATTTTATAAACAGGGGTAATAGCATCACTGTCAATCATCGTCTGAGTCCCTACTTCATAAACCTGAACCATGTTTGGGCCTGTTTTGGTAGGATATGCAGCAACGTATTTAGTTAGTGTTTCCGCATAGGAGCCGGTAAATAGCGGCTTAACTTCAAAATCGGGATGTGTGGCATTAAAGCTTTCGATAATCGACTCTACCACCCCAAGTCGCGACCCGCTCATCGCATGCCAGAAAGTTATGGTTACCGGTTTTGCCAGAGCAGTTCCCACTGACAGCAATAAACATAAAGTTAAAATCAAAATAATCAAAAAATTCTTTCTCAATTTCATGGTTAAATTATAACCTCCTTAATAATGTTAAAACTTTATTAATTGACACACCTTTATTAGTTCTATATATCGCCCCCCATCTTAAATTAGTAGCTCATGCAGAATTGCCATTTCCTAAGAGTGTACTAAGAGCGGAGGAATTGAATAACCCTATCAGTAAGTCAGTAAAAGCCCGCCCACATCGTAAACAATATCGAACTGATAGAATTCTTCCTCAAGTATCCAACGCTAATCTAGTAGTTAGTCAGCGAGGAATTTGTAGTTGGTAAATTGCAAGTTAAAGTTATCTATTAAAACTCCAGATTACCTTACTAAAAAGCATACCGGGTTATTTTAATTATAACCTAATCTCTACTTTATTTAAAGAAAATTTACACTACCATAATTCTTTTTTGCTGGTGGATACTGCCAGAACTCCCTTTTTAAATAATTCGTCTATTTCTCTTTTATTGGAAATCAGACCACCGGCAATAACCGGACAGAGTAATTCTCTATATATGTGTTCTATAAAATAAGGAGCAGCTATCCCGGGTAAAATTTCCACAGCATCGGGTTGATTATGTTTTAATATCTGCTCCCCGGTTTTTAAGGCAGCGGAATCAAGTAAAAAAAGACGCTGTATAGCAATAAGCCCTTGTTTTTTAGCTATATTGATTAGATTACTTTTGGTGGTAACGATGCCATTACAAAGTTCTTTCCTGGCCAAATATATTACTCCCTCTCTATCCCGGCCGATCCCTTTGATAAGATCCATATGTAAAAAAACCAGCTTGTTATGTTTTTTGCATTCTTTCATAATCTGGGGAAGATTGAATATATCTCCGAAAAGAATAAAAAGGGCAGCAACTTTACTGTTGAGAGCATATTTAAAATCCGTATCGTTTCTTATGGAGGCAATTATGGGGTGTTCTCTAAAACAGTCTCTGAGGTCTTGCATTTATAGTTTTTCCCTTATTTTATAATTTTATATAATACAAAATATTGATTTTAAAATCACTATAAAAAATAATAACATATATAATTTATTACTTCAAAAAATTTTTATGGGAACGCAGAACTCGTATCGAGTATCGAGTTAAGAATGAGAAAAGATGTAAGCATAATCTTTTTTACCTAACTACCCCACTAAAGCTTACACTAGGAACGCAGGTTAGAATCAACTCTCTTAATATTGCGAGTGGCAACCAGGCTTACGCCTGTTCCCATCAAATCATCTTTAATTACCTGACCTATTTTAACTGGGGCTTTAACTTCAATTTCAACAATTTCTGTCATAGCTTTTAATAATAATCTTTTAGGAATTGCTTTTTCCGTCTTTACCGACACTAAAGGCAATTCACCGCCAAGCACCTTAACCGTAGTAGGTAAAATTCTTAGCGGATTGATAAATTCTTCTTTGGCATATTTAATCCCTTTAAGACAGTCATTTCCGGTGATAGATATAATCTTTTCGCCATTGTTTTGAACAGTTATTCTACATCCTTTGGGACAACTAACACATATTATTTCTTTTCCTTCCATTATTTTTGCTCCTTAGTTTCTTTCTCTATTGAAACAGTTATGTTTTTTAATCTGTCCTCCAATAAAACTTCCGGCAAATAGACGCTCACCATCTCTCCCGGGGTTACGATCCTCTTCTTGTAAGAACCCAATACTCTGCCTTTATCATCTAATAAATTAATCCTGACCCTCTCTGCTGGCTTTTTTACCCTCATAAATATTTTTATTTTCTTCATTCCCGGAACAATAAAATCTATATGTTGAGGGACTACATAAGCAATATTATCACCGGGTACTATTTTTATGGGTTGGGAACGAAACTTTCTATCCCTTTTAAGGTATTCGCCTACAGCTCGACCTACGATCTCTCCCTCTTCTGAAACAAAATCGGCTAAATCATGGACATGGAGCACATTTCCACAGGCAAAAATTCCCTCAATCTCTGTCTCTCGGTTTTCGTTTACTATGGGCCCTCTGGTTACCAGGTCTAATTTAATTCCCGCTTCTCTGGTTAGTTCATTTTCCGGAATTAAGCCAACAGATAATAGGATGGTATCACAGCTTATCTCTTCCTCGGTTCCGGGAATCGCTTGCAAGTTTTTATCCACATGAGCGACGGTCACTCTTTCTACCCGCTTTTCCCCCTCAATTCGGGTAATAGTATGATTAAATTTTAAGGGAATATTAAAATCATCCAGACACTGAACCTTATTTCTTATTAGTCCGGTAGAAAAAGGCATGATTTCCAGGACCGCCTTAATTCTTGCTCCTTCTAAAGTCATCCTGCGGGCCATAATCATCCCGATATCCCCTGAACCCAGAACGACTACCTCACGGCCAGGTATATATCCTTCAATATTAATATATCTCTGGGCAGTACCGGCGGTAAATATTCCGGCAGGTCTGTTCCCGGGGATAGCAATCGCCTCCCTGGTTCTTTCCCGGCACCCCATAGCCAGAACAACCGCTTTAGCCTGAATATGCAATAAACCATCATCTCTGTTTATGGCTATAATCCGTTTATCGGGGGTTATCTTTATAACCATCGTCTCTGTCTTTACATCAATCTGGTTATCATTAAGTTTAGCAATAAATCTCTCTGCATATTCCGGTCCGGTCAGTTCTTCTTTAAAATACTGTAAGCCAAATCCATTATGGATACATTGGGGAAGGATTCCTCCCAGATATTTATCTCTCTCCAGGAGTAAAATATCTTTCACCGTGTTTCTTCTGGCTTCCAGGGCAACAGCCAGACCGGCTGGACCCCCTCCGATAATTACTAAATCATACTCTAACTTCATCTTTAAACTTAACTCCTGTTTCTTTGATCATATCTTTGGTCTTAGTCTTTAAAATTTCTGAGCCCTTTCCTTTTTTAGTTATTTTTAAAGGAGAAATCTTTAATTCTTCCGATAGAATTTTTAAAACTTTAGGACTGCAAAAACCTCCCTGACATCGGCCCATCCCTGCCCTGATCCTTCTTTTGATAGCATCCAGACTTCTGGCTGGTACCGGTTGATGGATAGCCCTGAGCATCTCTCCCTTGCTTACCTTTTCACATCGGCAGATAATCTCTCCGTAATCAGCGTCCTTTTCTACTATCTCCTGCCATTTGCCTGTCTTGTCTAAATAATCTGCAAATCTTGGCTGCTCAGACAGGGTTTCTATAAAATCATCCTTGTAATTTAATTCTAATCGGGGAGAAATTTCTTTAACTACTTCTTTTAAAATACCACTGACCATCTCGGCAATGGCCGGGGCAGAACTTAGGCCGGGTGATTCAATACCTGCCACATTAATAAATCCTCTAATCTTTTTTGAGGCCTCAATAATAAAATCATCTCTTCCTTCAATGTCTGCTCTTAAACCGGCAAAAGAATTTATCAGGTCCTGATAGGGGAGATGAGGAATTAATTTTGTAGCCCCGGCATATACTTCTTTTATCCCGGCCTTGGTAGTAGCCAGGTCGTCCCTTTCTTTTACCCGACAAGAATTAGGTCCTATTAAGAGATTGTCATGAACCGTGGGAGCTACTAAAATACCTTTAGACAATTTAGTAGGGATAGGAAAAAGGATATGGTTAACCAGATTCCCCCACTGTTTGTCAAACAGCTGGTATTCACCTTTTAAAGGACTTATCTTAAAATTGTCTCCGGCAGTTTTGGCTATTTCATCAGCATACAATCCGGCGGCATTTATTACCATTCTGGTTTCAATCAAGCCCCGGTTAGTAACTACACCGCAAACCTGCCTCTTTTCAGTTCTGATATCTTTTGCTTCTGTCTCCAGTAATACTTTAACCCCGTTTATCACTGCATTATCAGCCAGAGCGATAGTAAACTTATAAGGGGAAATAATCCCGGCTGAAGGGGCATAAAGGGCATATTTTGCTTGGAGATTTAAATTAGGTTCTAATTTAAATAATTTAGGACCTCTAATTATTTCTAAATTTTTAATCCCATTCTTCTCTCCATTTTCTTTTAATTCTTTCAATTTATCAAAATCTTCTTGGGTAAAGCCCACAACCAATGAACCTATTCTCTTAAAATCCACTTTCAAGTCCTGGCATAATTCATCAAACCTGGGATTGCTTTTTATATTTAATTGTCCTTTTAGGGTTCTAAAATCAGCGTTATAGCCAGAATGGATAATCCCGGAATTACCCTTACTGGTTCCCATAGCCACATCATCTTCTTTTTCTATTAGGATTAAATTAAGACTATATCTGGATAGCTCTCGGGCAATACTTGCCCCGATTACTCCTCCGCCTATAATTACCACATCTGCCCTCATCGATATTCTCCTCACTTGTACAATAAATAAAAAACCATTTCATCAACCGGCATATCTGACCAAAATCAGATAAACGGGGTTAGCCCCTGGTCAATAAAATGGCTTTCTCTAAAATCTCTACCATTTATATTCAATTTTTTTATTATAATATCATACAGAATTATAATTTACAAATTTACTCTTTCGGAGTATTATATAAAAAGCTGAAATAGATTAGTCGCTAGTGAATAGTGAATAGTCGTTAGTATAAATACAAGATGCTCAATCCAATTCTCGAGCACAACTATTTTATTTACCCTGCTAAGCGAGTATCTACTAAACAGGGTTTTACGAAAAAAGGAAATTTTATTATACAATCAAGTTATTTTGTTTAATTTAGGTTGTTCTATAAAATATATTTAAAATTTCATTTGGAAAGTATATAGAAAGGGAGAATAATATGTTTTTTGTAGTAATGGGTCTAATTGGCGGTCTGGCTCTCTTCTTATATGGGATGCAAATTACCAGTGAAGGTCTAAAAAATACCTTCGGAAACAAGCTGAAACAAATTTTGGCTACTTTGTCCAAAAATAAATTAATCGCCTTATCCACCGGTATTATCATTACCTTAACTGTCCAGAGTAGCACCGCCGCTTCTACTCTATTGGTAAGCTTGGTAAACACCGGGATTATGAGCTTGAGTCAGACCTTAAGCATTTTGCTCGGAACCGGTATAGGCACTATTGTCGCTAATCAAATAATCGCCTTTAAGGTGTACGACTATGCCCTCTTAATAATTGTTCTTGGATTTGGCTTAAAGCTCTTGGGGAGAAAAAGAAAACAGAGATTTATAGGTAATATCTTGCTGGGTATAGGCTTTATTTTTTTAGGAATGAAGGTGATGTCAGAATCAGTTGCCCCTCTTAAAGACCACGCTCTTTTTAAAGAAACATTAACTAATTTAGAGCACATTCCTTTATTGGCTCTGTTATCTGGTATGCTATTTACCAGCCTAATCCAAAGCAGTACTGCAACTATGGGTTTAACTATTTCTCTGGCTATGCAAGGACTTATATCTCTCAATCTGGCTATCCCGATAATCTTGGGCTCACGTTTAGGAACTTGTACTACTGTCCTTTTCGCAGGAATTGGGGCAACCAGGGGTGCAAAGAGAGTTATTTGGGCTAACTTAGTATTTAAACTTGTGGGAGTTATTGTATTCTTCTTGCTTACCCCGTCATTAATATTGCTGGTCCAAAAGACCTCAATAAACCTTGCTCGACAAATTGTTAATGCTCATGCCATAGTTGTTATCAGTAATACTCTGATTTTTCTCCCCTTTACTGGAGGATTCGCCAAGCTTTTAGAAAAAATTATCCCTAAGACTGAAGAAGTAGAATCACTACAAAAACCAAAATTTTTAGATTTAGGTGCACTTAAAACTCCAGAGATTGCCTTCTATCTTGCCAGCAAAGAGATATTGCGAATTTCTAATGCTGTAGAAGAGATGGTATTAGGTATTATGCAAGTATTTATTGATAATGATGAAAGACTGCTGGATAAGATAAGCGCACAAGATATGATTGTGGATAATCTCTCTCGAGAGATAACCAAATATTTAACCAAGATAAGTTTTGAAACCCTCTCTGAGGAACATTCTAAAGAAGTATTTAGATTATTGTATATTGTTGATGACTTGGAACATATTGGAGATTTAATAGATAAAAATCTGATTCCTTTAGTGGAAAAAAAGATAGACCACAGTCTGGTATTTTCTGAAAAAGGTGTAGAAGAGATTAAAAATATGCATCAAGAGGTTTATAACAACCTTCGAAATGCTATCGGGGCTTTTGCTCTCCAGGACCAAAGGATGGCTCAAAAAGTAATCGACCAGAAAAAATACATCGATTCCTTAGAAATAACTTTACGTAAGACTCATATCAACCGCTTAAATGTGGGGATAGAACTTTCACAAAAGACCAGCGGAGTTCATTTAGATCTAATCAATATCCTTAAAAGAATAAATGATCACTCCTTCTCTATCGCCAGGGCAGTGATAGGGAAATTATAAATTAGTCGTTAGTTTCAAATACAAAATGCAAGATAAATTAGTTAATTGGTTTTCTGGTTAGCTAGTTAATATTTAATAATTTATTAACCAACCAAATAACAAACTTAGGAAAATATTTTATATGAACAATATGATAAAAAATCAACCAAAAACAGAAAGCCTTATTCTTATCCCTATCTATAATGAACAAAAACATATTTTTAATGTTTTAAGAGAAGTAAGAAAATACTCACCAGAAGACCTGCTGGTGATCAATGATGGCTCCACTGATGAGAGCAAAGATATTGTTGAGGAGATTGCTTCTTGTGCTAAGCTGAAAGGAAATCTTATCATTATAAATCACTCAGAAAACGAAGGATATGGCAAATCTTTGATCGATGGAATTAATTTTGCCCGGGATAACAATTACCAATATCTTCTCACTTTAGACTGCGATGAACAGCATGAGCCGGAATTGATTCCACAATTTTTTGAAGAGATTAAAAAGGGGAAATTCGAAATAATATCTGGTTCTCGTTATCTGTCTTTCCAGAAACAGATTGATGCTCCACCCGAAGACCGATATATAATTAATCGTAAAATCACCGGGTTAATCAATAAAATAACCGGCTATGGGTTAACTGATTCTTTCTGCGGGTTTAAAGTATATCGGATGGAAGGCTTGAAAAAATTAGAATTAACTGAAAAGGGATACGGTCTTCCTCTTCAACTCTGGATCCAGGCTTATAAAAACAATCTAACCGCAAAAGAGCTGCCGGTTAGTATGATTTATAAAGATAAAGACCGTATCC
>JABUBL010000278.1_pt1 | contig 14265 bp, 17 predicted proteins | sample 7240371 | NCBI WGS metagenome assembly JABUBL01 (sample SAMN07256343, study PRJNA390944) | subsurface metagenome | isolation source: Methane hydrate marine sediment | place: Pacific Ocean: Eastern North Pacific, ODP site 1244 | collected 2002
GATCCGATAGCCTCGCCAGCACCAGCACGGCGGACAATTATTTTTTTGCCCCTGATTTTGTCGTAGTCAAAGGCATGCAGGGGCTGCCCGTATTCCAGCATGACGTAGTTGGTGATATCGACCACGTTGTTTATCGGGCGCATGCCGCAGGCAAGCAGTCGTTCCTGCATCCAGCCCGGGGACTCGCCTATGGTTATGCCGGTAATCAGGCTGGCGCAGTAGCGGGGGCACAGCTCGGCGTCAATTATCTCTACCGATACCTGCTCCTCAATGGTGGGGGCGACTTCTTCATAGCTGATTTCAGGAATATGGGGGCTCTGGCCGGTCAGGGCGGCGACTTCTCTGGCGATGCCGATTACCGAGAGGCAGTCGGGGCGGTTAGGGGTGATATCAAGGTTGAGAATGGTATCACCCAGGTAGTCGGTGAGTTGGGCGCCTATCAGTAATTCCGGTGGCAAAACCATAATGCCTTCGTGTTTGTCGGAGATGCCCAGCTCTCTCTCGGAACAAATCATGCCACTGGACTCGACACCGCGAATCCTGGCCGGTTTCAGGCGGGTTAACTGGCCATTGCGGGGGTCAATCAACTGGGCACCGACCTGGGCGAAGGCTATCTTGTCGCCAACATTGAGGTTGGGTGCCCCGCAGACCACGGTCTGCTCTCCGGTGCCCAGGTTTACCGTAGCCAGGTGGAGGCGGTCGGCATTGGGGTGGGGGTTGACCGCCGTTATCTGCCCGATGACGATATTTTCCCAGTTACCGCCAACGACCTGTATCCCTCCTACCTCGCTACCGGCCATGGTCAGCCGCTCGGCAATATCAGCCGGGGGCAGGGTGATGTCTACGTATTCACTGAGCCATTTCAGCGGAACTTTCATCTTTATAATCCTAGAATTGTCTTAGAAATCTCAGGTCGCCGCCATAGAATAATCTAATATCATCAATACCGTAACGGAGCATGGGCAGGCGTTCAATGCCGATGCCGAAGGCAAAGCTGGTATAAACCTTGGGGTCGATGCCACTGCGCTCCAGTACCCAGGGGTGAGTCATCCCGGCGCCCAGTATTTCTATCCAGCCGGTGTTGCCGCACAGGCGGCAGCCTTTTCCATTGCAGACGGCGCAGTCTATCGCCATCTCCACGCCGGGCTCAACAAAGGGGAAGAAGTCGCACCGGAAGCGCACCTTTCTGTCCTCGCCGAAGAAACGGCGGGCGAACTCGTAGAGTGTTCCTTTGAGGTCAGCCATGGTGATGCCTTTGTCCACGGCGATGCCATCAATCTGGTAGAACATAGGGGTATGGGTGGCATCACTGGCTTCATAGCGGTAGACCCTGCCTGCCTCAATTGCCCTTATCGGCGGTTCCATCTTTTCCAGAGTCCTGGCGGTCACCGAGGTGGTGTGGGTACGCAGCAGCATGGTCATTGCGCCGCTTTCCGCCTGGTAATCAACCCAGGATGTTGACATGGTATCCCGGGAGGGGTGCTCGGCGGGGATATTCAGCGCCTCAAAGTTGTAGTAGTCCCACTCCACGTCAGGACCCCCGGCTACCTGAAAGCCCATGGAGGCGAAGATGTCACACATTTCCTCAACGGTCTGGGTGATGGGGTGCAGGCGCCCTGTGGGGAAGGGACGACCGGGCAGGGTAATGTCAACGGCTTCTTTGCTGGCGCCGGCGGCTAGCTGCCTCTCGCGCAGGGACTGCTCTTTTTGCTCCAGGCTTTCCTCTAAGAGGTTCTTAACCTGGTTTGCCTCCCTGCCGACAGCCTTCCGCTCGTCCAGGGGCAGTGTTGCCAGGCTGCGTAGAATTGCGGTCAGGGGTCCCTTTTTACCCAGGTAATGAACCCGCCAGGCTTCCAGTCCTCCGGCGTCTCTGGTTTCTTCCAGCTCGTTTAGTGCCTTTGACTTCAGTTCTTCAAGTTGTTTCAGCATTTATTGCCCTTGGCTAAGAAGAATTTCCCCGTCCCTGGCTAGAGGGAAGGGGAAGGTGGGTGGTGGGATTTGCCTGATTCTGTAGACTAGTCCTGGGATTTCCCTCCGGCTAAGGTTATCAGATTAGACAGGGCTTCGGGTTCCCTGACCGCCATATCGGCGAGCATCTTGCGGTTAATTTCAACCCCGGCCCTTCTCAGGCCGTCCATAAACTGGCTGTAGGTAAGCCCCTGTGCCCGGCTGGCGGCGTTAATCCGCAGAATCCACAGTCGGCGCATGTCACCTTTACGCTCGCGTCGGTGCTGATAGGCGTAGCTCAGTGACTTGAGCATTGACTCATTAGCGCGGCGGTAGAGGGAGTGTTTGGTCCCCCGGTGCCCCTTGGTCAGGGCTAATAGCTTCTTATGTCGGCGGCGGGTGGTGACACCCCTTTTTACTCGTGACAAAAGACGATTCCTCCCCTCTAACTGACCCCATATGGGATAAGTCTCTTTATCCTTGTCCGGTCACTGGGGCTCAGTGGTATTTTCTCGTCGAAAAGTCGCTTGACGCGCTTGGACTTATTGCGGCGCAAGTGGCTTTTGGGGCCCTTGGCTCGCATGATTTTGCCGCTACCAGTAATGTGGAAGCGACTTTTTGCCCCTTTATGGGTTTTTAGTTTTGGCATGCTCAACTTCCTTTATCTCTTCCTTGGCTGTCTCTTCTTTTGCTTTGGGTTTCTGGCTGGCTGGTACCAGGATAATGTGCATCCGCCTTCCTTCCATTACCGGCTGGAGTTCGGTAGACGCTATCTCACTAAGTGACTCCGCCATCCGCTGCAGTAGCTTCCAGCCAAGCTCGGGGTGGGTGATTTCACGCCCCCGGAACATTATGGTTACCTTAACCTTATCCCCACTGGTCAGCAGTTTCCTGGCAGTCCTGGCTTTAGCCTCAAAGTCATGGTTGCCAATCTTGGGTCGGAGTCGGATCTCCCGCAGCAGGGAGACCTTCTGGGTCTTCTTCGCCTCGTGCTCTTTCTTGGCTTGCTCGTATTTATACCTGCCGTAATCAAGAAGGCGACATACCGGAGGTACTGCGGTGGGAGCTACTTCAACCAGGTCGAGGTTATACTTCCTCGCTGTCTCCCGTGCCTGAACCAAGGGCATAATCCCTAACTGCTCCCCCTTTTCCCCCACCAGGCGAACCTCTCTAGTTATAATCCTGTCGTTGACACGCAGTTTTTTAATTATGTCCTTATTTACCTCCTCCAAAGACAGGTGCCTTACGAAGAAAAACTATACCACATTCTCGCCTAGTAATCAAATCAAGAGTATTTTGGCTAGTCTCGTCTCCTCCAGACTCCCCCGGGCAGGTGCCATCATACTATATCTTTCCCCTGTTGGCAATGTCCGTTCTGATGGTGTCTTTAAAGCTGTCAAGGGTCTGGTCGGCCATTTGTTCCCCGCTGCGCAGGCGGATGGATACGGTGGCACCGGTTACCTCTTTATCACCGACAATGAGCATATAGGGTGTCTTCTCCAGTTGTGCCTGCCGGATTTTCAGGTTGACCCTTTCTGAGCGAGTGTCAACCTCCGCCCGGACTCCTTCAGTTTTAAGCTCGGCTTCCAGCTTATGGGCGTAGTCCAGGTGGCGGTCAGCCACGGGGATTATCTTTACCTGCAGGGGCGCCAGCCATACCGGGAAGGCGCCTCCGTAGTGCTCGATGAGTGAGGCCAGGAAGCGTTCCATGCTGCCCAGTACCGTGCGGTGCACCATGGCTACCAGGTGCTCCTGCCCATCTTCCCCGATATAGGTAACGTTGAAGCGCTGGGGTAGGTTAAAATCAATCTGGACGGTGGGTCCCTGCCAGGCTCTGCCCAGCGCATCCTCAATCTTGATATCTATTTTGGGTCCGTAGAAGACACCCTCTCCGGGGTCTACCTCGTAGTCAATCTCTACGCGCTCCAGAGCCCTGCGCAGGATTTCGGTGGCTTCTTCCCAGGTCTCAACTTCGCCGGCGTACTTATCGGGTCGGGTGGAGAGTAATACCTTGTATTCGGTGAAACCGAAGGTCTCCATCATGAAGTGGGTCAGCTCCATGACCCCGGTCACTTCGTCTTCCAGCTGGTCAAAGCGACAGAAAATGTGGGCGTCATCCTGGGTAAATCCCCTGACCCTGGCCAGCCCGTGCAGCACCCCGGAGCGCTCGTAGCGGTAGACGGTGCCCATCTCTGCATAGCGCAGCGGCAGTTCACGGTAGCTGCGCAGCCTGGTCTTGTATATCAGAATATGCCCCAGGCAATTCATCGGCTTGACGATATACTCCTGCTCGTCTATCGCCATCGGGCTATAGAGGTTCTCGCGGTAGAATTCCCAGTGGCCGCTGGTCTTCCATAAGTCCAGCTTGGCGATGTGGGGGGTATAGACGATATCATAGCCGTGCCTGATATGCTCTTCCTTCCAGAAGTCCTCGATGATGCTTCGTATTACCGCTCCCTTGGGGTGCCAGTGGACAAGTCCCGGTCCAGCCTCCTCATGAATGCTGTACAGGTCCAGCTCCTTGCCCAGCTTGCGGTGGTCGCGGCGGGCGGCTTCTTCAAGCCTGGCCAGGTGCTCGTCCAGCGCCTGTTTGGTGTCAAAAGCAACGCCATATATCCGCTGCAGCATGGGGCGTTTCTCGTCGCCCCGCCAGTAAGCACCGGCAATGTTAATCAGCTTGAAAGCCGTTATCTCCCCGGTGGAATCAAGGTGAGGCCCACGGCATAAGTCAGTAAAGTTGCCCTGCCGGTACACGCCCACCTTTTCCTCAGGGATTTCTTCAATTAGCTCCAGCTTGTAGGGCTGGTCGGCAAACAGCTTTCTGGCTTCTTCCTTGGTTACTTCCTGGCTGATGAAGGGCAGGTTAGCCTTGATTATTTCGACCATCTTGCTTTCAATGACCGGTAAATCATCGGGGCTCAGTGAGCGCGGCAAAGCGAAGTCGTAATAGAAACCGTCTTCAATCGCCGGGCCGATGCCAAACTTGGCGTCGGGGAACATGGACAGGACAGCCTCGGCCATGACATGAGCTGCCGAGTGCCGCACTATCTCCAGCTGTTCCCTGTCCGCTTTATCTATAGCCACTGTCTGAACTCTCTTCTTCCTGCTGCCGGACAATGCAACCTCAGCGTTAAGGGAGGTGCCACTGCGCCCACTTATCTTTATCCACTTCCCCGTTGTAGGCTGATTTAGGCGTTACCCCTCTGGCTACGGCAGCGGCCAGGGCGGCTTTGGTAATATCACCGGCAATGAAGGGAAGAGCTCCCATCGTGAGGAGGCTGGAAACGGTAGCCGGCTCTCCTTTCACCAGATTGAACCAGAGTCCAAGCTGGAGGAGACCGGGTATATAGATAAGGACAAAATTGGCAAACAGCATAAGCCCGAGCATGCTCAGGAAGCTTCTTGACCTGATATACTTATCGGTGAGGTGGCCCAGGAAAAGGGCAGCCAGGATGAAACCGATTATGTAGCCACCGGTGGGTCCGGCCAGGTAACCCAGACCACTGCCCCAGCCGGTAAACCAGGGGACTCCCGCTACCCCAAGCCCGGTATAGATAGCCAGACTGATGCCTCCCCACCACCTCCCCAGGAGGACGCCGGCGAGGAGCACGGCGAAGGTCTGTCCCGTAACCGGTACCGGACTCCAGGGGAGTAGAAATCTGACCTGAGCGGCAAGGCCGGCAAGGCAGGCTATGCCTACTGCCAGAGCTAGCTTTTTCGGTATGCTTAGCTCGTACCTCCATCGGAAGACATCAACTTTGGTTTGGTTGATTCTAGCGGCTGTCGCCATATTTACCTCCATTTTTAGTTATCGGTTATGTGTTGAGTTTGAGCATGGCTTGAAGAGTGGGGAGGGGGTAGTGGATATTCTCTTGGTATATTCGGCCTTAGCTCCTTGGCTTCTCGGTGCCGATAAGGGCAATTTCTATATTCTGACCACATTTTGAGCAGGTTAAATTAAGAACAATCGGTTGCTTCATTACCCGTTCCACAACCGCCGAGACCACCGAGTCGATATTGTCTAAACGCTGGTCAAACATATCAAGGCGCTTTTGCATCTGGTCAATCTCTAGCACCTGTTTCTCATCTACCGGATTGGATTCATCTTTCTGTGCCAAGGCTGCCACCCTCCAGGAGATTATCGTCAGGTTCATTATATGTCTCAGGTGATAGTATGTCAAAAATATGGGTAAATTACCCGGGTTAGCCGACCTAAAATATTTTTTGCGGCTGATATTGATTTATACCCAACGGAAGGGTATAATCCTACAAACAAGATATGAAGTCTGCCCAGTATTAAATTTAAGGAGGAGGAAAGATGCCTGAGGAAGTAGTCGGAAATGTGAGTGACTTCTTTGCCCGGCCTGTAGTCGCCGGTATTGAGATGACCGGGACTTTAAGAGTTGGCGACACAATCCACATCAAAGGTCACACTACTGACATGGAGCTGGTTGTGGACTCGATGCAGATTGACAACGTGAATGTGACCGAAGCCAAGGCCGGGGATTCCGTGGGTATCAAGGTTGACGATCGGGTGAGAAGAGGGGACTTAATTTATAAGGTTACCGACTGAACCACTGCCAGGGGTATGCCTGGCAGCCTTATTCTTCAGTCCCCTTGATAAGCGCGCTCGGCGGAAAATCTGTCCGAGCCGTAACTGCTGCTGCCGCTCGTTGAGTCTGCTGATGATTAGCCCACGGACTTCATCAGGTTAGCCATCTCGATGGCAGTCACGGCAGCGTCAAAGCCCTTGTTGCCGTCTTTGGTTCCTGACCGTTCAATAGCCTGCTCCAGGGTGTCCGTGGTGATGACGCCATAGATAACCGGCAGGCCGGTGTCCAGCCCAACTTTGGCAATGCCCTTAGTAACCTCAGACGCGATATAGTCGAAGTGAGGTGTGCCGCCGCGGATGACCGCCCCCAGGCAGACAATGGCGTCATAATTCTTGGTCTGGGCTAATTTCAGGGCAATTTGCGGGATTTCAAAGGAACCTGGTACCCAGGCAACTTCTATGTCCTCTTCATTGACACCGTGGCGAAGCAGGGCGTCCTGGGCTCCCCCCAGTAGCTTCTTGCTGAAGAACTCGTTGAAGCGGGAGACCACCAGCCCAAACCGCAGACCTTTCCCCAGTAGGTTACCCTCAAAACTTTTGCCCATTGCTTTCTCCTTAGTTTTTATTCTAGTTGTCGGTGACTTCCGGTACTTTTAAGAGGTGGCCCATCTTTTTCCGCTTTGTTTCCAGGTAGCGGGAGTTATAAACATTGGGTGAGGCAACAATGGGCACTATCTCCACGACCTTCAACCCGTAACTCTCCAAACCGATTACTTTTTTGGGGTTATTGGTAAGCAGACGGATGTTCTGTAAGCCCAGGTTCGCCAGGATTTGGGCACCAATGCCGTAGTCCCGAAGGTCGGCATCAAAGCCCAGGGACAGGTTAGCCTCTACGGTATCCATGCCCTCGTCCTGAAGGGCATAAGCCTTAATCTTGTTGTGGATGCCGATGCCGCGCCCTTCCTGCCTCATGTAGAGGAGGACGCCGCGTCCTTCCTTGGCGATATTCTGCATCGCCATGCTAATCTGCTGACCGCAATCGCAGCGCAGGCTGCCGAATACCTCGCCGGTGAGGCATTGACTGTGCACGCGGACCAGCACCGGCTCTTCAGTGGCTATGTCTCCCATTATCAGAGCCAGGTGTTCGTCGGGGTCAATATCACTTCTATAGGCAATAGCGGTAAACTCCCCGTGGACTGTTGGTAGCTTGGCCTCGGCGACGCGGTGCACCAGATTTTCGTGGCGCCGGCGATAGGCAATAAGGTCGGCTACACTCACAATCTTCAGCCCAAATTTCTCCGCCATAACTTCCAGTTGGGGTAGTCGTGCCATAGTGCCGTCCTCATCCATAATCTCGCAGATAACCCCGGCTGGATAGAAGCCGGCCAGCCTGGCAAAGTCCACTATCGCCTCGGTATGCCCCGCCCGCACCAAGACGCCACCCTCTCTGGCCCGCAGGGGAAACGTATGTCCCGGCTGGGCTAAGTCCTCGGGCTTGGTCGCCGGGTCAATGATTGCTCTTACTGTCTCTGCCCTGTCCGCGGCGGAAATGCCAGTGCTGGTCCTGTGTTTGGCTTCCACAGAAACCGTGAAAGCGGTAGTGAATTTCGATGTATTCTCACTTACCATCAGGGGAATCTTTAATTCGTCCAGACGCTTGCCGATTATCGGCAGGCAAATCAGTCCCCGGGCGTGTTGCGCCATAAAGTTAATCGCCTCCGGGGTAACCTTCTCGGCAGCCATGGCTAGGTCGCCTTCGTTCTCTCTATCCTCATCATCAACGATGATAATGAACTTGCCGGCTTTGATGTCCTCAATAGCTTCGCGAATACTTGCCATTCCCATTATTTACTTCTCCTCGCTGGGCACGGGATGCTCAGCTTACCGGGAAGCCGTGCTCCTGCAGAAAATCAGCAGTTATGCCCGTGCTTTGTGTCTGGCTAAACTCAGCCACATATTTGGCGATAATATCCACCTCCAGGTTAACCAGGTCGCCTGCCTGTTTGTCACCCAGAGTAGTGTTCTGACGGGTATAATCAACCACCGAGACCCAGAATGAGCCGCTATCTTTATTCACAATGGTCAGACTGACCCCATCAACGGCAATAAAACCCTTGGCTACGGTAAACCGCATCACTTCCGGGGAGGCGGCAAACCTGATGAGCCTGGCTTCGCCATCACGGTTCACTGAGGTCACCCTTCCGGTGTCATCGATATGTCCCTGTACCAGATGCCCACCTATCTGTCCACCCAGCGCCAGCGGTCTTTCCAGGTTAACCCTGTCCCCGACCTGAAGTAGTCCCAGGTTGGTCCGTGCCAGCGTCTCCGGCATGACATCAACGGCAAAGGAATTACTGTCAACGTCGGTTACGGTCAGGCATACCCCGTTGACCGCCAGGCTGCTGCCGAGCTTTGTCCCCGCCAGCACGTCACTGGCGGCAATCACCAGGCGGTCTGCCTGTGCCGAGATGACCTTGCCTATTTCTTCAACAATACCGGTAAACACCTGCCAGTCCTTAACATAAAAGTCCAGGCTACCTTTATTTTATCACCTGTTGCTGAGCAGGTGCAATATTGGTGGGCAGCCGGTTAGCCATCGCCTCGGCTACCTGATGCTATATACTACCTGCACGGTGAGGCTGATTTCGGTTTCCCCCGGGGCAATGGATGTGGGTGGCGGTGCCGGTGCAGTTATTGGAGCCATTTCCGGTGCCCCGTAAAACCGCGGGACGGGAATAATCCCGCCGCTCTCGTTAATATAGGTCGGGCTGCCCAGCTTTACCCCGCTGGCATCGGCTAGCTGCTTGGCTTTATCTTCGGCGTCAGCCATCGCCTTCTCCCTGGCTTCCTGGTGATATTTGGTGGGGTCATCCACGGTGAGATTGATGCTATTTATTCTGATGTAGTCACCGCCTGCCCTGGTGACGGAGTCAATGACATCGCCGGTATCTTCTATCTTCCTGATTTTGGCGGTCACCATGTTGCTTACCCGGTAGCCGATAAGCACTTCCTTTTCCTCTTTTGGTACCCATTTTCTCACCGGGTAAATGCTGAACTGCCGGGTCTTGACATCCTTCTGGGCAACGCCGTAATTGTCCAGTTCCCCGACCACGGCGTACATAGCTGTTGCCGCCTGGCTCTGTGCCTCAGCCACGGTAGCTGCCTGGGCTTCCACCCCCAGGCTCAGCACCGCCACATCAGGCACCACCGTCACCTTCCCCTCCCCGGTTACCCAGATGCCGGTATTTTGCTGGCTGAAGACCAGGCCTCTCTCAGCAGAGGTTGTGGATGGCGGTGACAGGCTCTCGCAGCCGACTGCGCCCACGATTAAAACCGCCAGTGCCAGCATCAAGCCGAACCGTAATAAATTTCTCTTCATTTTCTATATTTCTCCCCCCAAGTGCAAAGTTTCCCTCATCTGGTGAGTTTATTGAAAAGTATAGCTAATGGCAGGGTTAAAAGCAAGCGGGCTCTGCTTTCAACGAAGGGCGTCCCCGAAGGATATTACGGAAGAGTAAAAGAAACGGTTTTAGTAACCGGGGGTTCATCACTATTTTGGGGTATTGACAAAGCCTTAGAAGGAGACTAGACTCTGGTCACAGCAGGCAAAATGACTTAAAAACAAAAGACGTTACGTGGTGAGGATGACGGGGATGAAACAAGGGTACCGGAACCGTTGAATAATATAGCGGTGGCAGGTGCCCTTTATTAATTTGCTTGCGGTTGGGGAGGTTGACCAATAGGGATATGGACAGATGAACAGGTATACGCTGAGCGAGGAGGGGAGGTCGAGGTTCAGGAGGATAAAGCTCAAAGGAAATACGGAAATGGCCAGGATGGAGGGCTACGAAGTCCTTGATTATCTATATGAGAATGGCCCGGGAACGGTGGAGGAGATTGCCCAATATGCCGGGCTATCTCGGGTGCAGGCGATGGATAGATTATGGGCGTTTATACACCAGAGACTTGTCCAGAAATTGGCTGACCTGTAGGCTGTTTCAGAAAATTCGCAGCGGTTAATTGACTTCCTGGAAGTAATAGCCGACCCCGGGTTCAGTTAGAATATATCGCGGCGTACTGGGCTCAGGTTCTATCTTCTGTCGCAAATGCGAAACGTAAATACGCACATAATCCACATCATCAATATACTCCCAGCCCCACACCTTTTCCAGCACCTGCCGGTGAGTAAGAACATGGCCGCTATTCTTGATGAGGAGCGCTAACATCCGGAATTCCCTCGGGGTCAGCTTCACCCGTTCCCCATTTACCGTGACCTTCCGCTCGGCCACATCCACGGTGAGGAAATCGTCGCCGAAGAAAGTTTTCTCCTTCGCTCCCGTACAGGGTGGTGCCTCAGCACGTCGCAATGCCGCCCGCACCCTGGCCAGCAGTTCCTTGTTTCCCACCGGCTTAAGGAGATAATCATCGGCACCGGCATCAAGCCCACGCACAATGTCATCTTCATTATTCCGCTGACCGGTGATGAGGATAATCGGTATATCAGAGACATCACGGATACGACTGCAGGTCTGCCAGCCATCTATCCCAGGCATGACCACATCCAGAAGCACCAGGTCTGGCTTTTCCACAAACAAGAGCCTCAGTGCTTCCTGTCCATTACCAGCCTTGAGGACCAGGTAGCCTTCATGGGTAAGAACCTGGTCAACCAGTCTAACCAGGGCAGGGTCATCATCAACGACAAGGATTTTCTTAGCCATGGTCATCTCCTTCTGACGCTAGCTGCCGTCCTGTTTCCGTTTCACCAGCAACCCGGCAATAATCTCAGGCAGTTCACGGGTATTGATGGGCTTGGCTAAATAAGCGTCACACCCTGCCTCAATACACTTCTCCTCGTCCCCCTTCATAGTATAGGCGGTAAGGGCGACGATGGGAACATGGCGGAACTCCGGCATCTGCCTGAGTCTTCTGGTCACCTCGAGTCCGCTTATCCTGGGAAGCTGGATATCCATCACGATGAGGTCGGGTCGCTCGCTGGTAACCAAGTCCAGTGCCTCCTCCCCATCGGTTGCCTTGACCAGGGCATAGTCCCCGGCACCAAGGGTCATTTCTATCAGTCGCATATTCTGCGGGTTGTCCTCGACAATCAGTATTTTCTCTTTCAGCTGCCCCGTCCTCCAAGATAGTAATTCCGTTTCCTGGTCACCGTTAATCGGTTTTAGCCAGGGGCAGGGTAAAGTTAAACCGGCTTCCCTGGCCATAGTCACTGTCCACCCAAATCCGCCCGCCGTGTCTCTCTACAATCTGCCGGGCAATAGCCAATCCCAGGCCGGTGCCCCCTTTCTCTTCCGTGAGCGGGCTCTCTATCTGACAGAACTCCTCAAATATTTTCTCCTGGTTCTCCGGCTTGATACCGATGCCATTATCAATCACGCTGACCCGGCACCGCTCATCCTCCCTGGCTGCCTCAATCTTCAGCCTGCCGCCATCGGGGGTAAATTTGGTCGAATTGCTCAGCAGGTTGAGGAGCACCTGCCTTACCTTGGCTTTATCCGCATAAACCTGAGGGAGACCCTCTTCCAGCTCAACATCCAGGCTCTGGTCTCTCGGGGTAAGAATGGGCAGCATGACACTCCTTAATGCCTCTATCACGCCGGATAGAGAGAAATTCCTCAGGCTGAGTTCCATCTTACCCGACTCTATCTTGGACAGGTCAAGAATATCATTAATCAGGTTCAGCAGGTTATTACCACCGCCCAGAACATCGTTAAGGCAGCGCCGCTGCTCCTCGTTGATTTTTCCCGGCACCTCGTCCAGCAGCAACTCCGAGAAGCCAATAATGACATTGAGCGGGGTGCGCAGTTCGTGGGACATATGGGCGAGGAATTCCGACTTCGCCTGAGTTGCCTGCATCAATTCTTCATTGGCTTCAAACAGCAGTTTATTAGACCGTTGCAAGCTGTCCACCAGCCTTTTATTTTCCTGCAAGAGCCTCTGGTGCCGGAGTGCGTTGGCAATGGTGGTCTTTATCTCATCCGGGTCAACCGGCTTGACGAAATAGGCATAGGCACCCTGGTTGACGGCATCAACCGCCGTTTCCACACTGGCATAGCCGGTCATCATAATTACGGCGGCATCAGGGTTTATCTCCTTGGCCAGCTCCAATATCTCCCTACCGCCAACGTCAGGCAACCTGATATCGGTAATAATAATATCAAACGCACTGCTGCGTATGGCTTCCAGGGCTTCAGACCCCCGTTCCAGCCCGATAACCTCATATCCGGCATCCTCCAGTATGCCGCACAGGGTAGCCCTTGCCCCCATCTCATCCTCCACCACCACAATGGTTGCCGTCGCCGACTTCGTTCTCTCTATCACTTGGCTATCTTCTCCACCAGGGTTATTACTTTCTCCATATCAAAGGGCTTGTAGATGCAGGTATAGGCACCCCCGCTTATTGCCCTTTTCACCAAGTCCTCCTCAGTGTAGCCGGTCATCATGATTACCGCCGCTTTAGGGTCAATTTCCTTGACCTGCTCAAAGGTCTCCACGCCGTCTATACCGGGCAGCTTGATATCCAGAAAGATAATATCATAGTGTTTTTCCTTAACCATTTGTATCGCCTCAGCACCATCGCCGGCGGTAGCCACCCGGTACCCCTTGTCCTCCAGAATACCTTTCAGTGTCTCCCGGTCACCAAACTGGTCATCAACCACCAGTATCAGGGTCTTCTCATAGAGCAACTCATCGATAAGAACTATGATTTTATCAATGTCAAACGGCTTGTAGGCAACGGCATAGGCACCCTCCTCCAGAGCCTCTCTTACCAGGTCCTCCACCGAGTAAGCCGTCATCATGATTACCGCCGCCTTGGGGTCTATCTTCTTGACTTCACGGAAGGTCTGCACCCCGTTTATTCCCGGCATCTTGATATCCATGAAGATGACGTCAAAGTGGGCCTGGCTGACCGCTTCAATAGCCTGGTATCCGTCCTCCACAGTAACCATATGGTGCCCTTTATCCTCCAGTATGCCTCCCAGGGTCAGTCGTATGCTCCGAAGGTCATCAACCACCAGAATGTTAGTTTCTCCCATGATTTACCTCCAGTATCGCTGGCAATAAAATCCTACCCCGCTGTTAAGGGCAGCTTGATAGTAAAGGTGGTCCCCTTGTCTACCTCGCTCTCCACCCCGATACTCCCCTCGTGCCTCTCCACGATTGTCTTGCATACCGCCAGTCCCAGACCGATGCCCTTGGCTTTCATGGTATAGAGGGGGTCAAAGATTTTACCCACATTTTCTTCAGCTATCCCATGACCGGTATCAGCAATCTCCAGTTCCAAGAAGCCGTTCTTCTCCCTGGCGACCACGGTCAGTCTGCCGCCTTGGGGCATGGCTTGCACCGCATTGGTCAGAACGTTCACCAGTACCTGGCAAATCTGGTCAGTATCTACCTCAATCTCAGGCAGGCTGCCATCCACTTTTTTAGACAGGTTGACATTCTCCGGAATCTGTGTGTGCGCGATGGCATCATTAATCACTTTCTCGATTCGGGCCGGTGATACCGCCGGCTTCCCCACCCGGGAAAAACCGAGCAGGTCATTAATGATTTTATTGGAGGCTTTTACCTCATCGTCCACAATCTCCAGAAACCCGCTGGGGGCTATCAAGAATGCCGTCTACTATATCAGAGGCAAGGTGGCGGGCAGCGAACTGGCGCAGAGAGAGCCGCGGGTTGCGGAGTTTCTGGAGATTGTGGACGATGAGGTAAAAGCCTCCAATAAAATCATTAATGACCTGCTCGGTTTT
>JABUBL010000279.1_pt1 | contig 14254 bp, 16 predicted proteins | sample 7240371 | NCBI WGS metagenome assembly JABUBL01 (sample SAMN07256343, study PRJNA390944) | subsurface metagenome | isolation source: Methane hydrate marine sediment | place: Pacific Ocean: Eastern North Pacific, ODP site 1244 | collected 2002
GCTTTATCAAATATTAGCTATTGTTCCTCAGGACAGTATTACAAGTTTCAATTACACAGTTTTGGACATCGTTTTAATGGGTAGAACCCCATATTTAAAGGGTAGCTTTTGGGAGAGGGAAATTGATTATGAAGTTGCAATTAACTCCATTAAAGATATAGGAATATACAATCTTAAAGACAAATATGTTTCTCAGTTATCGGGTGGGGAAAGACAAAAAGTTACAATTGCTCAGGCTCTTTCTCAACAACCTAAAATTCTTCTTCTTGATGAACCTACGACACATTTAGATATAAATTCCAAGTTGGAGATAATGAATCTTATCACAAGATTAAACAAAGAACAGAAAATTACAGTAATAACTATATTTCACGATATAAATTTAGCAGCATCTTTCTGTCCAAGGATATTAATTCTTTCTAAAGGAAGGATTTCTGCTATGGGAAATGCTGAGGATGTTCTTACTTCTCAAAATTTAGAAGGTGCTTATAATATACCTGTGGTGGTAAAAAAGAATCCAATTACAAATAGGATATACACAACTCCAATAAATAGAAGATCCTTTAGAACAAAATTAATGGGAAGAAAAAGAGTACATCTTATATGTGGTGGAGGTAGTGGCTCATTAATAATGAGCAGGTTAAAGGTTGATGGTTATCATATTTCATGTGGAGTTTTAAATGTGATGGATACTGATTATGAGACTGCAAAAGCTCTTGAAATTCCAATTGTTTCAGAAGCCCCCTTTTCACAGATAAGTAATGATACCTATAGGGAAAATATAGAAATGATTAGATCTTCTGAAATTGTAGTACTCGCAAATGTAGAATTTGGTTATGGAAATTTATCAAACTTAAAAGCTATTGAGCAAGCTCTTGATATTGGAAAAAAAGTAATGATTTTACAAGAAACCTCAATTACTGAGCGCGATTATACTAAAAGAGAGGCTACTGAGATTTATAAAAGAATTATAGAAAAGGGAGCAATTTTAGCCCATAATGTTGAAGAACTATTCAAATTTTTATATTAATTTTCAAACCCATTTCTTAGAATAATTTTAATTCCTTTAATATAATTATGCTATTTAAATTATTCTATTAATTCCAAACTCGAATTTCATTTTTAGATTTATTTCATATCTATTATGAAACATACTCAATTTAAGCTTCGTCAAATTTTTGCTAATACGAAAATATTAAAAATATTATTGATAATATTTTTATTTTTGATTTAATCTTTAATTTTTTTTAAGTCTAAGGAATTTTAAATGAAATGTTTTGAGATAGATAAATACTTGCCAGCTTTTTTAGAAAAAGAACTTGAATTATCTATCAGGCAGGAAGTTAAGAATCATTTAGATGTCTGTGAAGAATGCAGAAGCAAGCTAAATTGTCTTGAAAAAACTCTACTTGAGATGGATAGTTTAAAAGATACCATTTTTAAAGCTCCCTATTTCTTCACTGGTGGAGTAATGGGGAGTATAAGTAAATTTGGTAAGAAGAAATTCTATACTTCTGCCCTTACAAAAACAACAGAAATTTTGGAGGAACTTATAAAAACTCCTGGAAGAAGGATTGCATTAGGTGCATTTTTAGTTGGAGCAGCTTTACTTATCAGAAATCAAACAAAAAATATTAGAAAAAAAATAAAGACTTCAAAAAAAGTTTCAGCTGGAAAAATTAGTAAAGGGACAAAAACTCTCCATAAATTTGCATCATAAATAAAAATCTTATATCTATGATTTTAAGATTATCTATTTTTTCTTAATTAGGTGCTTATTTTGCTGGTTTTAAGACGATGATTTCTGCAGTTACTGGAAGCTCTTCTTTTGTAGTTTCAAATTCACTTGAATTTAGCTCCCTAACATTTTCTTTCCCATAAATAAATGGTCTCACATCAGTAATAGGAAAATCAAGTTTTGGAGTCTTAAAGTGCATCGGGATTATTATTTTTGGATTTATTTTTTTACAAAACTCTGTTGCTTGATTTGCATCTATCGTATATGTTCCCCCAACAGGAATTAATAATACATCTACTTCACCAATTTCTTCAATTTTATTTTCGGATAAAAGATGTCCTAAGTCTCCTAAATGACAGATTTTTATATCATCAATATTAAAACAAAATATTGTGTTTTCACCTCTGAGTCTTCCATTTCTATCATCATGAAAAGAAGCAAATCCTTTGAAAGTGAAATGCTCTTTTTGATGTGTTCCAACTCCCCTGATAATTATTGGATTTCCTCTGATACTATCTACATAGTTATGGTCAGAATGTTCATGACTAATAGTTACATAATTAGCCCCTTCAGTTATAGAATTATATTTAATTCCTCCGCCAGATTGATAAGGATCAGTAATAATTTTTATGTTAGCATCCGAGGCAATTAAAAAAGCTGCATGCCCTAACCATTTAATCTTCATCTTTTCTCCCTAAATATTAATTTTTTTAAATCTCCTTTAAATCCTTTATTATTCCGATTATTGATTGTACTGATTATATACTTTTGTTATTTGTTTCAAAATTTATTTATTATTGGTTTATTTAATCTTTAAAGATATTCTCATATTTTACTCTTTTATTATTAACTCCTCTAGAGGGATTCTTCTACTCTCTTTCTTTTCTTGTGGCATTTTTCCTAATGTTATAAGAGCCATTAGTTCAAGGTTTCCTGGAAGATTTAAAAACTTCTCAACTTTTTCATGTCTATTTACTATTTCACCTATCCAGCAAGTACCAATTTCAAGTTCATGTGCTGCAAGTAGAATATTTTGTATACATGCTCCTATTGATTGGATGCTTTTGATTCTATCACCTTGAAAATTTTTATCCAAAAATATTAATATATTAACTTTTGACTTTCTCAGGATGTTAGCATATTTTGTGAATTGACATAAATCTTCAATTCTTTGAGCATCCTTCATTATTATAAATCTCCAAGGTTGAAGATTTTTAGCAGAAGGTGCCCATCTACCTGCTTCTAAAATCTGATTTATCTCCTCATCTTTAATTTGTTCATCAGCATAATCTCTAATACTTCTTCTATTAAGTATTGCATTAAAAACTGGATATTCTTTCATGTTTGCTCCTTTAATTTAAAAGCTTTAATTTGGTAAGAGCTAAGTAAATCTTGTGTCATTGCGACCCTGAGTGGAGCGAAGGGGAAGCAATCCCAGAATTTAACAGTTTATTCTAAAGGAGATTGCTTTGTCGCTTACGCTCCTCGCAATGACAATAAGATATTAATCTCCTCGCAATGACAGCATTGACTGAATATTTACATTTTCAGATCTATATTAACTTTTTTTCAATAAACTTTTATAGTAAGAATTTTAATCAGTTAAATTAAAAACAAAAATTGCTGCTGAAATCATTACTATAGCAAATATTGATATAACCAATATATTGATAAAAAATGGATGTGCTAAAAATGTCCTATCTTCTAACATTACATATCTTAGAGCATCTATACTATAACTTAGAGGGTTTATATTAACTAAATATTCTAACCATTTTGGCAATTCTTTTAATGGAAACATTGCACCAGATAAGAAGAACATAGGCATAACTAAAAAATTCATTATCATATTAAAACCTTGCATACTTTTCATTCTTGATGCAATTAATATTCCAAGTGAAGTAAGAGCGAAGGAGGTTAATAAAATTAATAAACAAATTTTAATAATCATTGGAAAATTTAGTTTTATATGAAGCAACGGGGCAAATATAAGCAATATTATTCCCTGAAAAAGAGATATAGTGCTACCACTTAGAGCTTTCCCAACAACTATTGATGTTCTTGAGATTGGGGCAACTAATATTTCTTTTAAGAAACCAAATTCTCTATCCCATACTATTGAGAATGCTGAAAAAAGTGAGGTAAATAGGACTATCATTCCTAATATTCCTGGATAAACAAAATCCATATACCAATCTCCTCCTCTTCCCCCAAACATTCCAAATGCACTAGACAGTCCACTTCCTAAAATAAACAGATAAAGTGAAGGTCTTGTTATACCTGTGATAAGACGAGGTTTATCCCTGAAAAATCTTTTTATATCTCTTAACCAGATTATGTAAATTCCTTTTAAATCTCTTATCATACTTATTTATCCTATTATTATTTATCAGTTTTATAAAAAATTGAGTTAACAGTTTTAACATTTTCTTTAATTATTCAGTCTCTAACTCTCCCGCCAAGAAGGAAAAGGAGTTTTTAAATAAATTATTAAATTTAGAATTTTAGTGAAGCCTTCTCCTCATTTTAAAACGTTTTCTCATTCTATCTAAACCGCTTACAGTTTCCTCTCTTATTTTTTTTCCTGTCAAGCTCAAGAATACATCATCTAAAGTTGGTCTCCTTGCACTTATTGAAATAATCTCCTCTTTAGATTCTTTTATAAACTTGGGTATGAATTTTTCAGAATCATAAACTTCAAACTGGATCTTGTTATTATAAAAAATTATATTTTTTACTTTTTTTTTCTTCAGTTCTTCATTTAAACTTCTATTATCAGAAGTTTCAACAGTTATAATATCTCCTCTTACCCTCTTTTTTAAATTTATAGGAGTATCCATAGCGATAATTTTCCCTACATCTATAATAGCTATTCTGTCACAATTCTCTGCTTCATCCATGTAATGAGTTGTAAGAAAAATTGTAATATTTTCTTTTTCTTTCAAGTCTCTAATGTATTCCCATACCCTATTTCTCGTTTGGGGGTCAAGACCTAAAGTAGGTTCATCTAAAAAAAGTACTTTTGGATAATGTATTAATCCTCTTGCTATCTCCAACCTTCTTTTCATACCACCGGAGAAGTTAAGCACCAAATCATTTTTTCTATCCTTTAGTTCTACAATTTCTAAAACTTCATCAATTCTTTTCTTTGCTATTTTTCTTTCAATGTTGTAAACCATAGCATGAAATTCTAGATTCTCCTTAGCTGTTAGCCAATCATCCAAACTTGGATCCTGAAAAACAAGTCCGATACATTGTCTAACCTTATTTCTATTTTTTGTAACATCATAACCGTTTAGAACAGCCTCTCCACTTGTTGGAGAAAGTAGTGTGCATAGCATATTTATTGTTGTAGTCTTTCCTGCACCATTTGGACCTAAAAAACCGAATATTTCACCTTCATTAACATTAAAACTCACTTCGTTTACTGCAGTTAAATTCTTGAACCTTTTAGTAAGTTTTTTAACAGATATAATTGTATTCAATTTATCTCTTTCTATTAGTACATATAATTATTTTAATATTTACAACTATTTTTCTTTACCCTCTTCTTCTTTCCAGCAAGGGTCATTATATCCCAATGCTCTGCATTTTTCTGGGTGCTCAATTGGATATTTACCTAAATAGCAAATATAACTTATCCTTTCTCCAAAGCATTGTGGAGTAGTTTTATCAGTTGTTACTTTTGAGGGTATTACATCCTCTCTAAAATGCTTGCAAGCCATTTTAAAAAATCACCTCTTAGTAGGAGATCATCCCTTTTAAGAATTTTCCTTTACATTTGTTATAGAAGTTTTATAGAGAATATGAAGAATTAGTAATAATTTATTCTTCTTCTGTTTCCTCTTCTTCAATAAAAGCTTTCTCCCGGATTTTTTCCTCAACTTCTTTTGCTTGTTTTATACCTGCTTCTATTGCACTGGAAATCCTTTTCTTTAAAGTATCAATAGTTGGACCCAATTTTTCTTTTGCTTCCTCGAATTTTTCTCTACCTTTTTCTGTTAATTCTTCTGCTTTTTTCTTTAACTCTTCCCTTGTTTCCTTACCCTTTTTTGGAGCAAAAAGCAGACCAATTATTGCACCTATTACTGTTCCAACACCTAATGCAATACCGGTTATTAAACCAGCTCGACGCCTTTTCTTTTTAGCTTTAACTTCCTCATGAACTTTTTCTCTCTCTATTCTCTCTTCTTTTAATTCTTCTTCCTTCTCTATAACTTTTTTCTTTGGCTCCTGCTTGATTTCTTCTTTAACTTCTTGTTCAATTTTCTCTTCTTCCATTTTGTACCTCCTATGAAAGCATAATTTTGAAAATCTATTAAAATTAAAATATTATAAATTTAAATATTTTTAAAATTTATTTTTAATTCAACTCTAATATTAACAAATTTTATTAACATACTTCAAAATTTATCCAAGTTTATTTTTTTAAAAAAGATGAAAGCACTAAGAGAAAATATAAAAGTGATACTTGTATAAATGAAGGAGTGTTAATCTTATGGGGAAAGAAAAAAAAATTATTACATTTACTAGTGATTTTGGTTACAAGAATGGTTGGGAAGCTCAATGTAAAGCAATAATTTTAAAGATAACTCCATCTGCAACAATAATTGATGTTATAAATTTAGTACATCACTTAAATAATGCACTAAATTTATTAAATCTATTTATTTAAATTGTGTTTATTAACTTTATTTTAATTATTTATACAGTAGTTTATTTTGTAGTATTTTATTTATTCATATGTAATACATTCCATAGGGCATACTTCACTGCAAGTACCACATTCTTCTTCACCATCACAATCTTCAGGTCGAGCTAAGAATGCTATTCCATCTTCATTTAACTCAAGTACATTATTAGGACACTCATCAACACATACTTCACAGCCAGTGCATTCCTCTTCATCTATCACGGGTATTCTTTTCTTTTCACTACTTTCACACATATTTCAAACCTCCTTCACTATTTATAAATTTCTTTTAATTTTTATAGATTATATATTTTAGCATAATTATTATTTGTTTTTAAGTAATTGTTGTCTGATTTATTTTAAATTATGAGATATAACTCCACTTGTGATAGATTTCTTCACCGATTAAAATAAAATGTTATTGATTAAGTAAAAAAATTTATACTCATTTAAAGAGTCTATTAAAATTAATTTGTAAAAAGACACTATGATAAAATAAAAATTATGAAGAATAATTTCAAGAAGAATTTTAAAAAATTACTTAAACTCCCAAATGTCAGGGAAACTCCTATTCAAAAGATGGTGGGGAATGGAAATGTAGAATGTGGAGTTTGTGAGAGGAGATGTGTTATCCCTCTAAACAAAAGAGGAGTATGTAATACTAAAATTAATATTAATAGCAAGCTTTATAGTTTAGTATATGGTGGTATAAGTTCATTGCAAAGTAGACCTATTGAGATAAAACCGTTTTTCCACTTTTATCCAGGTTCAAGAGCCCTTACATTTTCAACGTGGTCTTGTAATTTTAAGTGTCCATGGTGTCAAAATTATACACTTTCAAAGAAAAAACCAAATCCTCTAAAAGCAAATTATATTTCCCCCGAAGATATTATTTCTTTAGCTGTAGATAAGAGAGATAACGGCATATGTGTTAGTTTTAATGAGCCAACAATGTTATTTGAATATTCACTTGATGTATTTAAATTAGCTAAGGAGAAAGGATTATATAATTGTTATGTTTCAAATGGATATATGACAGAAAAAGCGATTGAGATGCTGGCTGAAAGCGGAATAGACGCAATAAAAATTGATGTAAAAGGTGACAGGGAAGCTTATATAAAATATCCAAAAGATATAAATAATGAAGTAATCTGGAGAAATGCAAAATATGCTAAAGAATTAGGACTTCATGTAGAGATGGTATTTTTAGTTATACCAGGTGTAAATAACAATCCAAATGTGATAGAAGAAATAATAAATAAACATATTAAAACTTTAGGTTCTCAAGTTCCTCTTCACTTCACAAGATATTTTCCTGCATATAAATTTATTAATCCATCAACATCTATAAGAACCTTAGAATGGGCATATAATAAAGCTAAAGAGAAGGGTATTCTATTCCCATATATTGGTAATGTTATTGGACATGATTATGAGAATACATATTGTCCAAACTGTGGCGAAGTTTTAATTAAAAGGTTTGGATTTCAAATTATAAGCTATGGGATTACTAAAGATAAGAAATGTCCATCTTGTGGTGAAAAAATTCCGATTATAGGTTCACCATCAAAAAAATTAACCCAGTTAACCTGGAAACAAACATAAAAGTTAAGAAAAAATAAAAATTCTAAACATTTTAATACTATTCAAACAAAAATAGAAAATAAAACCTATAAATGTTATTAAAGTCACTTAAATAGAAATAAAAAATAAACCTCTAAATCATCTAATTATTCCAAATTTCCTTAAATTAAGAAAATGGACAAAAAACAAGAACATAAATATCAAGGAAGAGAATATAAGTACCCCCCTTTTATTAAAGAAAAATTTAACCCTTTTAATCCTATAGAACTATATAAAAAAACTGAAAAGATTGTCTGTAAAGACTCAAATAGAAAATATACAAATTTTTATTGTACTGGTGTATATGGCGGAATTTCAACCGGATACACAGTAGGTTGTTGTCTTCGGTGTGTTTTTTGTTGGGTTGATTGGTCAAGGGATTTCCCATACAGATATGGTAAATTCTATTCCCCTAAGCAGGTTTATGAAAAACTTTTAAGAAATGCAAAATCAAGGAATGTTAAAAAATTGAGAATCTCTGGAGGAGGACCGACTATTTGCAAGGAACACCTGTTAAAACTTTTAAATTTGGCAACTAAAAATGATTATCTCTTTATTTTAGAATCAAATGGTATAATTTTAGGAGATGATGAAAATTACATAAAAGAGCTAAGTAAATATCCTAATGATAGACTTCACATCAGAATATCATTAAAAGCAGGAACCAAGGAAGGATTTCAAAAAAGAACAGGAGCAATTGGTGATTATTATATTCTGCCCTTTTTAGTCATCCAAAATCTATTAAAGTCAAATATAAGTTTTCATGTAGCGTGTGTGAGTGATCCAAGGCTAATGCCAGTAAATGAAAGAAGAGAAATGATTAAAAAATTGAAAGAGATAGGTTATTTCAGGTATTTAGAAGAGGAAATCTGTGACCCTTATAACACCACAATAGTAAGATTAAAGGCAGTAGGTTTTGATATTTTGTGATAAAAAATAATTAATTAAATTTAGGGATACTCTTACAAGTTAAGATTATGAAAAAATAAAAGAATCTTAAAAATTTTTAAGTAATAAATTATTTTTTTATCTTTTCTTAACAAAATGGGAAATTTGGATAGAATGATATCGAAATGGCAGTAAATTTGGATATTGGATTATCGAAATAGTCAAAATAGATTAATAAAAAGGAGGAATTTAAATGAGCGACGAAGGTTACGAAGTTGAAATAAAGGTTAAGGAAATTCTAGGAAAAGGAGTCTGTGCTTTAGGGATAAAACCTGGAGATAATTGGATTATAAAAGATGATAGAGTACCAAAAAATATGTGTAGTTGGGCATTTTATATTATGTATCCTATGCTACAGGTTTTAAGATATGGAGGGGAATTTCCGTGGGAGGAAGATAAGGACAAGACAACTTTATGTTGTATAGATCCCAATAGCCCAGTGGTATTTGAATTAACAAGAATAAGAAGCTAAATTATATTGACTATAAATATTCCCTCAACTGATGGGGAGGATAGACGAGTAAAAAATTAGAAGTATTATATTTGTTAACTTAAATTATATCTTTTAAGATTTTATAAACTAATTATAGGTAAATCTCACTTTTTAGAAATTAAAAACCAGCTTTAAGTAAATCATATGTTTCAGATAGATATTGAGGCATAACCTTAGTATCTGAAATAACTGGCATGAAATTTGTATCTCCCTGCCATCTTGGAACAATATGTAAATGAATATGCTCTAAAATACCTGCCCCTCCAACCTTTCCAATATTAGCACCAATATTGAATCCTTGAGGATTAATCTTTTTCTTTAAAACAGAAATGCTTTTTTGACAAAGTGACATTAACTCATTTATGGTATCTCTATTTAATTCCTCAAGATTTTTGATATGATCATAAGGAGCAATCATTATATGCCCATTATTGTAAGGGTAAGTATTTAAAATTACAAAACAGAATTTTCCCCTATAAAGAACATAATTTTCTTTATCCTGATTTTCTTTAGGTATTTCACAAAAAATACAACCCTCATTTTTTTCTTTTAAAATATATTCCATCCTCCAAGGTGCCCAAAGGTACTTCAAAAAACCTCCTTATTTATTATTATTTAAAATATTAAAATCTTTTTTAAAGATTTCCTCTTTTTATTATACCTGTATTATAAATAGCTTTTGCAATTAACCATCCTAAAAGTCCAGCGAATGTCATTCCACTTAAAATTGCAATTAATCCACCAACAGATAATTCAAATGGTGATGTCATTTTAAATAGGAAAAAATATATTTCAACAGCTACTAAATTTGCTAAAGCAGCTCCTAAAAGTGAACCGAAAAGTTTAGCTTTATCCTTAAACAATTCAAATCCAATATCTACAAGAAGACCTTCCATTCCTGCAAAAAGAATAGCCCAAGGACCCAATCTATTTCCAGCTAACATTTCAACAAACCCTTGTATTAATCCATAAAGAGTTGCTGCTCCCCTCTTTCTAATCAAAAGTCTAATAATTATTGGCCATATAACATACAATCCTGAAAGTGGGACCCAAGATACGGGTCCTAAGAAGGTAAAAAGTGGCTTGAAGGGTTGGATAAAAGTGTACATAAAAGAACCGTTTATTACTCCACCAATTCCTGCGATTAAAGCCATCAACACTAAATCAAAAGTTGAAAAATAATATTTTTTTCTTTTCTTTTCCATCATTTTCCTTTCTTGGAATTTAGATAAATTTTCAATCCCCCAGTTTTTATAGGGAAATTTATCAAATTGGATAAAAATATAAAGATATTAAATTTTATAATAAATAAGAAAAAATATATAAGATATTAAAAGAAAAAATGTAAAAGAGACAAAAACAATATCTAAGTTTCTTACTTTTATTTTATCAACTACTGTTCTTTTTTTATATGCTCCAAAACCCCTGCTATCCATGGCTATTGATACCTCCTGAGCTCTTCTAATACCGCTTATAATAAGTGGAACAATGGAACTTTTAAAGAGACTTATTTTTGAATGTAGCCCTATCTTTGAAAATCCAACTCCTCTTACCAAATGAGCGTTAGTTATGTTTTTATATTCTTCATAAATTAATGGAATAAATCTCAAAGCAGTATATAATGTATAACCAATTCTGTATGGCACTTTTGCTACCTGCATTAAACTCTGCACCATCTTCTTAGGCTCAGTGGTTAATATAAATATTATAGATAGAGAAGTTAAAATCAAAATTCTTAAAGCAACTCCTATTCCCTCAAATAATCCTTCATAAGTAATTTTTATAAAAGATAGTTCATAAATAGACGTAAATGGTTTGGTTGTAGTATAGGGGTAAAAAAGAGCTTTATAGATTAATATGAAAAATGCTGGAGGAATAAATAAAGACATTGACTTTATATATCTTAAAAGTCCTATTTTACCAAGAGTAAAAACAATTATTATAACTAAAATATAAATAATTAATTGATTTATAACAGATAAATAATTTGGTTCTATATTTTTTAAGAAAGCGAATATAGAGATTAAAATAATCCAGAGCATTTTAAAAGTTGGATCCATTTCGTGAAAAAAACTATCTTCTTTAAAATATGCAAGTGCTTTTCTCATTTTTAAGTCACCTCAAAAAGTTTCATAAATTCATCAACATCATCAACTATAGGGATATCTAATTTCCCCTCTGTTTTTAAAAGTTTAGATAGTCTGAAAATTTGCGGGGTATTTATATATCTTAATTTATTAATTTCAAGGAAGTCATAGAGTTCAAATGTTTTACCATAAAAAACGAGCTCTCCATTATCCATTAACATAACTTTATTGAAATATTTTGATGCTATGTGTAAGTCGTGAGTTATTATCAATATGGTTAAATTATTATTATTTATTTTTTGTATTATATCCATTAATTTTGAGATATTTTTTCCATCTTGACCGGTAAATGGTTCATCTAAAATCAGAACTTCCAAATCTTTTACCAGCATTGTTGCAATACTAAGTCTTCTTTTTTGTCCCATACTTAGATTGAATGGATTTCTTTCTGTAAATTCAGTAAGTTCCAATAACTCCAACACTTTTTCCACCCCGTGTTTTTTTTCTGATTCCTTAAATTTTTCACTTTTTAATGAGAAAGCAATCTCATCATAACAGGAACTTGTAATAAATTGGTGTTCTGGATACTGAAAAACATAACCAATTTTTTTAGAAAGTTCGTTAATTGATGATTTGTTTATATCTAAATTTGCAATAACACCTTTCCCAGAATCAGGTTTGTTTAATCCTATAAGAAGTGAGCCAAGCGTGGTTTTTCCAGAACCGTTTTTACCCATTAAGGCAACCATATCACCTTTATTAATACTAAAAGTTACATCTTTAACTGCTCTTGTTCCATTTGGATATTTAAAATTTAGTCCTTTAACATCAATTATTTTTTCTATAACAAATTCAGCCTTTTCTTCAACGCTTCCCACTCTTGACTCTGTATATAATTTTTCTTTCTCTTTGACTTCAATTGTCTTTTCTTTTAGTATGGATTTCACTGCCTCTTTTACTGTTAAGGGGAAAGGACTAATTTTGAATCCTTTTTTATTTAACCTGACAGCCAACTGAGTTATTTTGGGAATTCTAACTCCAATGTTTTTGAAAATATTATCCCCATATTTTTCTAAGATATATCGAGGGTTTCCATCATACATTATAGTTCCTTCATCTAAAATGATAAGTCTATCTGCTAAATAAAGGATGTTACTCACTTCATGATCTATTAGTAATACGGTTAGGTTTTTCTTCTTATTTAATTCTTTTATTACTTTTATTATTCCTCTTGCACCAATTGGATCGAGATTTGAGGTAGGTTCATCTAAAATTATCATTTTAGGATACATAGTTAGAACTGAAGCTATGGCCACTCTTTGTTTTTCCCCACCTGATAGTTCATAGATATTACTATTCTCTTTATGTGATAGAGCAACAAAATTTAAATACTCCCCTATACTTTTTAGGATTTCACTCTTCTCAACTAATAGATTTTCAGGACCAAAAGATAACTCATCTTTCACAATCAGATTACATAATTGACTATCTGGATTCTGAAAAACAATACCCACTCTGGTACTTAATTCATAAACTTCGTGTTCTTTTGTATCTAAGCCATCAATCTCTACCGTACCTTCAAATTCACCACCCGAAACATTTGGTATAATCCCATTTATACATAGCGCTAATGTGCTCTTTCCGCATCCACTTGGACCCATGAGAACTACAAATTCACCCTCATCTATCTCAAGATTAATATTACTTATAGCAGGTTTATCTTCTCCTTGATATGTATATGTAAGATTTGATATTTTTAAAAATTTGTTCAAAAACCCTACCTTAAAAATTCAACCACTTATTAGAGATTCTGAAAATTTTATTTATTTTTAATTTCTTGAGCCTATATACACTTAATTTCTAAATAATATGAATTCCTAAAGTTGAAAACAAGGTTAATTAAACTAAAACTAACTGATATAACCCTATTTTTAAGAGATATCTATTAAAATACAATTTTCAAACTAAAAGTTAATTAATAATAATATAAAATGTTTGTAGTTAATTCCAGAAAAATTTTACAGGAATTTCACTTAGGAGAAATTATACATTATTAGTTTTTAACAACAGCGTAAAAATTTAAAAAAGATATCTATAGGTCTCGTTTGTCTATTAACATAGAAATAGTTAGTTTATCTTCTTTATTTTATAGAGATTAGTCTTAAACGGCTAACTCAGACATGACTTTACTGGAAATATTCCGTAGATTATAAAAATGGAGTCCCTGGTCGGATTTGAACCGACGACACCAGGATTAGGAATCCTGTGCTCTATCCAACTGAGCTACAGGGACTCGAGTAGGAATTTTAAAATACTTAAAATCTAAAATATGATATTATTTTTTGATAATAAATAATATTCTCTATAAATTAATAAAAAATTTTGATTTTTTAAATTAAGTTACACTTTTAATAATATTATATCCTAAATAATTAGTTAAAAGATGTTTTGTTATAAACATTTTCGCTGGTAAGGAAGCATTTGATATTATAATAACTAATTTTTAATAATAAAACTCATGGAAAGCAATCAAATAATGAACCATAATATGAATTTGATATCCAATAATTATTTTTAATTTAAAAACCAAAATTCTTAATTTTTTAAAGAAAGGATTTAGATTGAAAAAAGAAAGTATAAAATTTGCTGATGAGGTTATAGCAACAAATAGG
>JABUBL010000280.1_pt1 | contig 14240 bp, 10 predicted proteins | sample 7240371 | NCBI WGS metagenome assembly JABUBL01 (sample SAMN07256343, study PRJNA390944) | subsurface metagenome | isolation source: Methane hydrate marine sediment | place: Pacific Ocean: Eastern North Pacific, ODP site 1244 | collected 2002
TTTTGTGGATTCTTATTTGATACGCATTTATGCTCTAACTGGTTTGGTTGTGGGGATAGCCGCAATGATCACCACGAGTCGAGCCGTCTCAGCGCAACCGACGGCCGGTGTCGCCCTGGAGCTTGACATAATTGCCGCAGTTGTGATCGGTGGCGCGAGTCTGTCCGGGGGAAGAGGGACAATAATCGGTACATTAATAGGAACACTTTTAATAAGCTTTTTGCGAAATGGATGTACGCTATTAGACATCTCCACTAATGTTCAGCTGATAGTGATTGGGGCCATAATTATTGTAGCGGTTGCGGTTGATCAATTGGCGCGTTCCAAGGCAGCGGTTGGACAAACTGAGTAAACGCGTACACTCCTGCTCTGATGATGTTTACTATGGTCGGCGTGTGAAGATATTGAACAAACGTGTGGAGCTGAAAAGAAAGACAATTCTTGAAAGAAAAGAATATAGCAGTAAAATCATTGAAACAGGAGTTGATATCGTCTCCGCCGAAAGGCGTCCTGTGGACTAATTGAAAGCTAATTTTGTCTCATTTTTGCTTAAGGCATACACGAAATTGTAGATAAGGTTGTGCGAAATGCCTTTGAAGACCGTAAAGAATTACATCAACGCCCGATGGGCCGAAGCGCAAAACGTATCTTACCTCGATGTAGAAAATCCCAGTACCGGCAAGGTAATAGCCAGGACGCCGCTGTCAACCAAAGAAGAAGCTAACCGCGCCATCGAGGCAGCAGCCGAGGCCTACGAGGGCTGGAGCAAAACACCGGTTGCAAGACGCGTAAAACCGCTCTACAAGTTAGTTAGGCTTATAGAGCAGAACGTGGAAAAGATGGCCCGAACATTAGTTGAGGAAATGGGCAAATCACTACCGGATGCCAGAGCGGAGCTCAAGCGTACGCTGGAGAATTGCGAGGTTGCTTGCGGGATGCCGGTGCTTCAGCAGGGCGACATCCTTTCGGGATGCTCCTACGACATTGACGGAGAGGTGCTTCGACTGCCGTTAGGTGTTTTTACAATGATAGCGCCCTTTAACTTCCCCGCGATGGTGCCGTTTTGGTTCCTTCCTTATGCCTTGGCGACGGGCAATACTTACGTGGTTAAGGCTTCGGAACAGGTGCCTTTGACGATGCAGCTGGTTACTGAGCTTATCGACCGGACAGGCTTGCCGCCGGGCGTATTTAACCTTGTCAACGGAGATCGCATCGTCGCTGAGGCCTTCCTTGAGCACCCAAAAGTCAAGGGCGTCTCGATCGTAGGCAGAAGCGCGACGTGCAGGATTATTGCTCAAAAATGCGCCGCGTCCAACAAGCGTTTCCAGGCCATGGGCGGAGCAAAGAATCATCTGGTCGTCATGCCCGACGCAAAGGTGGATCAGGTGATCCGCAACATGGTCACATCCTGTTACGGCTGTGCAGGCCAGAGATGTATGGCTGCTTCGGCAATCGTGCCCGTCGGCGACCAAATGTATAAGACTGTCTGCGAGAAGTTTATTGAAGCTTCACAAGAGGTACTTGTGGCAGACCCACTCGATCCAAACGTGGCTGATGAGTCGATGGTGATGGGCCCCGTCATATCAGCCAACGCCAAAGAGTTTATTCTTGAAATGATCGCGGCCGGCGCCGAAGAAGGAGCGACACTGGCCCTGGATGGACGTGACATTGTTATACCAGGCTGTGAGAAGGGCTATTTCATCGGACCAACCGTCTTCACCGATGTCAAGCCCGGCATGAAAATCCACCACACAGAAATCTTTGGCCCAGTCATTGTGATCCTAAAAGCCCAAACGCTTGACGAGGCGATAAAGATCATAAATGACCACCAGTACGGCAACGGAGCGTCGATTTATACACAAAATGGTCACTGGGTCCGCAGATTTAAACTCGAGGTCGAATGTGGAATGATAGGCGTGAACGTCGGCATTCCCGCCCCCGTAGCCCAGCTACCGTTTGGCGGGATGAAGAACTCCCTGTTTTCCGACATCAAAGCCCAGGGCAAAGCGATAATAAACTTCTTTACCCAAGATAAGATAGTCACAGAACGTTACTGGCCGGAAAACTGAAGTCTTCACCCAGACCCGCCTGCTGCAAAAATCGACGCTGACTATCCGGTTCATACATACCAATCGTAACTTAGCTCGGGAGAATGATAAACTTCGGTAAAAGGCCGCCCCAACGCCTCACAAAGCGATCGTAGTCGTCGCATTCGCTCATATCCGACACTCCGGAGAAAATTGTTTCGCACAAGGCTATCCAGCGTCACCGCTTCTTTCCAGACGGCTCGCCCGGCCATCACTCCACTGGCTCCTGCCTCACAGGCGACGCGCACCTGCTTCAAAAAAGTATCATAAGAAACACCGGCGGACAATAATACCCAGGGAACCGCACTTGCATCCGTCAACTCTTCACATGCCTCGCGCCAGATATTTTCATCCGGTTCGGCGCTCACATCTACAGGAAATTCCGCTTTGAGAATATCAGCACCCAAGGGAACCAGACGACGCGCAGTTTCAATTACCACCTTACGTCTTTGTTCGGGCTGCAACGGCCCATGCGAACCGTCAGAAGCGCACGATAAAGGCTCAAGGAAGAAAGGAATGTCATATTGCACGCAATCCTGGGCCACTGTCTGAACAAGCGTTTGGCGTTCGCCGGCTTCCGGGGCCTGCGGATGATAGTAAAGCAGCATTTTCACGGCTGATGCTCCCATACGAACAGTCTTCTCAACCGACCAGTTCTCAACCAGGCTTGTCGTACGATTTAAAGGGTCGCCCGTCGAACCGGTATCCAAAGCAACAATCAACCCTGTCTCAGCAGGCATCGAGCCATCCGCCACACACTGCCCGGCAGCCGTTTCCGGGTCCAATATGATTGCGGATGCCGCCGGTGCCAACTGCCGTACAATATCTCTTTTAAGGGCGGTTAACGCTTCATTTGTCTTGCCCTGAGGTGACTCTTTTTCCAGCGAACGACGAAGTGGACCCCGGTGGTCGATCGCCAATCCGGAAAAAGTACCTCTCGAACCGGCGGTCTGCTGCAACCTCCGCCATTTACCAATGGTCATTACCATATTCTTCTCCCAAAAGGAATACTGCGTATTAGAAGTAAAATCGCTCCAGTTTACTATTTTGTTCCCATTCCTTGCGAGCTTTTTGAACGCTTTCCATCTCGCTTACTTCAGCCACCGGCACATCCCACCAGCTTTCATAGCCGGGCACACCTACATAACGATCATTCTGGACATAAATCACCGTGGTCCGATCGGTTTTCTTGGATTCTTTGAAGCCTTCAACAAAATCATCATATGTCTTGCACTCAATGACGTGAGCACCCAAACCACGGGCATTCATGGCAAAATTTACCGGAAGTGCTTTAACCTCACCTGATGCGTCATCAGGAAGCTTGTTATTGATGGGATAAGCATAACGTGTGCCAAACCCTTCTTGGCCCAACGAACGGCTGAGCCCGCCGATACTGTTAAAGCCCTGGTTGTCCATCAGAACAATAGTAAGTTTATATCCTTCCTGTATGGAAGTGACAATTTCGTTGCATAGCATCAGGTAGCTGCCGTCGCCCACCATAACAATTACTTCCCGCTCCGGAGCTGCCATTTTAATTCCCAGCCCACCGGCAATCTCATAACCCATGCAGCTATATCCATATTCAAGATGGAAATTTTTCGAGTGCCTGGTACGCCACAATTTATGCAGGTCACCGGGCATACTGCCTGCCGCATTTATCATTACCGCGTCAGGTTCGCTCAATTCGTTGACTACGCCAATTAATTCACCCTGACTTGGCAGAGGCTGATTACGAATCGCGTAAACTCGATCCACCTCTTCCTGCCATTCTTTATGCAGTTGCTGGGCCTTCTTCTGATAGTCCGGCCCAACATGGTGACCTTTCAGCAGCCCCATTAGTTCCTCAAGAGTCACACGTGCATCCGCTATTAATGGCAAGGCAGCATGCTTATACGCATCAAATTCAGCAACGTTAATATTGACGAAACGAACATCAGGATTCTGAAAAGCAGTCTTGCTCGCTGAGGTAAAATCGCTATAGCGTGTTCCAATACCAATAACCAGGTCCGCCTGGCGTGCTATACGGTTTGCGGCAAAATTCCCCGTCACACCTATCGCCCCCAGGTTCAGCTTATTATCATAAAGCAAACTGCCCTTACCGGCCATCGTTACACCTACCGGAATACCCGTCTTCTCAACAAACTGCTTGAGAGCGTCTTGGGCCCCGCTGTAAATGACCCCACCTCCGGCGATAATCAACGGACATTTGGAATTGCGTATCCACCGGGCCGCTTCTGCCAGGGCTGTGCTGTCCGCCCGATTACGTGGGATGCTCCAGACGCGTTTATTAAAAAAACCAACCGGATAATCATAAGCTTCCGTCTGGGTATCCTCAGGAAGCGAAAGAGTCACCGCCCCCGTATCAGCCGGGCTGGTAAGCACACGCATAGCCTCAGGCAATGCCGTTAATATCTGGTCCGCCCGGTTGATGCGGTCCCAGTATCGACTCACCGGTTTAAAACAGTCGCTTACTGATATATCCTGGGTAGTTTCCGATTCCAACTGTTGCAGAACCGGCGCCACGTTGCGACGCGCGAATATATCACCCGGCAGCAGCAAGACCGGAAGATGATTAGTCGTCGCCACCGCCGCTCCGGTTATCATATTTGTCGCTCCCGGACCAATTGATGAAAGACAGGCGAACGTCTGCATTCGATTTTTCATCTTGGCATAAGCAGCCGAGGCATGCACCATCGCCTGCTCATTACGGGTCTGGTAATAGCGAAGCTGCGGGTATTGCTGCAATGCCTGCCCTACCCCGGATACACAACCATGACCAAAAATACCAAAACACCCAGCAAAAAAAGGGTGTTCCTTACCATCACGCTCGGTATACTGGTTGGTGAGGTACTTAATCAACGCTTGTGCCATTGTTAAACGAACAGTTTTAGCACTCATGACAAAACCTCCAAAAGCTATGCCTTATTAAAAACTCATCCAAACTTAGTATCCGACATCAGAAGTCAGATGTCAGAAGCCAGATTTCAGTCCACAGGATGCCTTACGGCAAAGCAAGTTTTGTCCTCTGTTTTCTGCCCTCTGTTCTTATTACTATTCAAGCCCCCCATAATCCTCAACAAAGGCCATTACTTCTTCATAGGTAGGCATAAAATTGGCACAACCATGTTTCGTAACAACAATCGCCCCGCACGCATTACCCATACGTGCGGACTTGTACCACCCCCAACCTTTGACATACCCATAAAGAAATCCAGCGGCAAAGGCATCTCCCGCCCCAAGAATATTTGTCACTTCCACCGGGAACCCTGGTGCATCGATTTGCTCGATTTTACCCTGTTGATCTACCAGATGAACATAAACACCCTGACTACCTCTCTTTTGCAGCAGTGCTTCCGGCCCCATCGAAAGCATGTTGCGAATCGCCTTATCCACATCTCCCCGAACCTGTGTATCCGAAACTGAATCTGTAAGCTCGATATGACTGACATCCGTTAACATTGCGGCATTTATCTCATCTTCTGTTCCAATCACAACGTCTGCCAGCCGAATCGCCGTACGTACCACAACACCAAACGCCCTTGGGTCATGCCACTGGTCGGGACGAAAATCTATATCAAGAACAACTTTTGTCCCCGCTTGGCGGGCCAGCTCAGCGGCAAATAATGTCGCACTGCGACTCGGCTCCAGGGACAAATTTGTGCCGGCAAACTGAAATACTTTGCTATTAGAAACCGGGGCGTTGCGAACATCATCTATCGTCAATTCAATATCAGCACAATTATCACGATAATAAACCAGAGGAAAACTATCCGGCGGTTCGATACCCAGAAGCACTGCGCTGGATCGCTTGCCGGGCTTACGGGAGATAAATTTTGTCTCCACTCCCTCATTTTGCAGAAATTTCAGAATAAAATCCCCCACCGGGTCTTCCCCAAGCCCTGTCAATAAAGCGGTCTTTAGCCCCAGCCTTCGCCCTCCTACGCTGATATTCGTCGGCGAACCTCCAACGTACGCGGCAAAACCGGTAATATCCACAAACGGTGAACCGATATCATTACTGTAAAGATCGATTGATGAGCGTCCCATATGAAGTGTGTCGTATATCCGTTCGGTTTCACTCATATAATACTCCTGTAAAAAACAACTGGTACGCGACCCGGACCAAATTAATATAACGGAAGCCGATTGTCTTTTTGCTTGTAAGTATCTTTAACCCAGGTGTATTTCGGATCATCCTGATTAGCGAGGGTCTGGGCACTGCCTGCTAATACATTCAAATAGTAAGTTGTATATCCCGGGGCACTGGCCACGGGATGATAACCTTCCGGCACCAGAACAGCACAGTTATTTTCCGCCCGAACCAAAGCGTCAATAGGATGACCTGCCTTATGAAGCGGTGATGTTTCATCGGTATACACCCGCTGGTAGGCATAACCGTCAGGCTTGTCAATTTTATAAAAATACACTTCCTCCAGATCGGCTTCGAGCAGATTACCCTGCTCATCTTCCAGGTGGACATCATGTTTGTGAGGTGGATAACTGCTCCAGTTGCCGCCCGGAGTATAAACCTCAACCAGCACCAGACGATGAACCGGCGCCCCCGGAGGCAGCAAATCATTAATCTGACGACTAACGTTATCACCTCCCCGTACCGATATCGCTACATCCTCAGGCTTAATCAGCCATGGTTCATGGTCCTGATCGGTCGGCACCCAGGCTACGGCATACTCACCACTTTCCTCAGTTGTAATAGTAAACTTGCTCCGCCGGGGTAGATACAATGCGTGAGCTGCGCCTTCAAAAACATTCTTACGCGTGCCGATCCCGGACCACTGACCCCGATTCGAGCGAACGGTATACCGCCCGTTTAAATTCACTATAACCAGCTCATTCTCACCGGTCGCAAATGACCAGCTTTGGTTCTCCGCGAGTCGTCTGGCCTGAAAGGAAATATATTCCCAACCCGCCTGTTCCGGCGTAATGGACAAAATCAAATCCGGATCATCTGGAAAAACGCCGGGCTTCATTAAAATATTATCCGCGGTATATTGCACTTATCAAACTCCCTGAATACTTCATACTTAGCTGAGGATCAGCTTTCATATTTCATAACGAATTTCGAATTATCAGTGATGTAGGCACAAATTCCTTTACATTCAGATTTGCCTCCTGACGATCCAAAACGTATTCAGCCGCCCTCAGGCCCATTTGACTAAAATCTGTTGACATCACCAGTATTCCACCTTCGACAAATTCCTTCATCGGTGTATCATTATACGAGACAATCCCCCGTACAGTATAAAAACTAATAAGAGTGGGTCAAACCTTGAATTCACCCTTGCCAAATCAATCACCTATGATATGATCCGGGCCTTTCGGATGCAACAGGTATCTGAGGATTGTGATCAATTCTGATTTTGGCCTGTTACCTCCAGTCGGCACGAGAAGTCCCGTACGCGCACAGAACTCGCTCCGTCGAGGCTCTTATTGATTTTTGCCCTTCGCTATGAATGCCTGTGAATGCTGATGTGATGTCAGTGTCCACAAAACCGAGGAGGCCCATCTCCATATCTATGACCGCTTAGTCTGCTTGAGTCAGCCGTTGCCGGACAATCCTGATTTTCTTTCACATCGTTTGTTGGGTGGCCTGACGGAAGCGACAAACACTTGTTTCTGGCTTCACAGGGGTTTGCTGCGGAAAAGCTTATCGTAAAATCCTTAAGTTTGAGTTCTGACTATTGTAGCCAGGAACCGAATAGGTTATCCTACTCTTTTATAAGCGCAATGGCGTAACTGAGTAGGTTGGAATAGGTGTGTTCGTTCAGATGAGAAGCCTGTACACTATCGTATTCGTTTTTTCGGCATCACTCTTGTTATCGTCGTGCAAATCATATACAGCTGGAACTCACCTTATACCTTTGTCCCAGGCTCATGCGCACAATGACTACAGACACGACCGCCCCTTGCATGACGCGCTCGCTCATGGTTTTAACAGCGTCGAAGCTGATATCTTTCTCGTTGATGACGACCTGTATGTGGCTCACGACCGCCAGAATATAACACGTAATCGAACTCTGCGGTCCCTTTACCTCGATCCATTGAGAAAACGTATCCGGCAAAACAATGGTCGCGTTTACCCGAATGGGCCTCAGTTCACACTGCTCATCGACATAAAATCCGAAGCTGTGTCAACATACGAGAGACTCGACAGTATCCTGGCCGAGTATCGAGATATTTTCACATCCTTTGGCCTCAACGGTCGCAGCGATAAGGCTGTGCTTGCCATCATCTCCGGTAATCGCCCTTACGATCTGATGGAGTCACAAGAGTTCCGTCACGCCGGTTATGACGGAAGACTCACCGACCTGGAATCCAGCGCTCCCGCGGACCTAATCCCCATGATAAGTGACAACTGGACGAACCATTTCAACTGGAACGGGACTGGTGAAATGCCTGCCAAAGAACGCCACAAGTTAAGAGAGATCGTGCAAACAGCACACAGAAAGGGCAGGCGAGTGAGATTCTGGGCGACACCCGACAATCCTTCACCGGCGAGAGAGGCGGTCTGGCGTGAGCTGATTTCATCCGGTGTGGACCTGATTAACACCGATGACCTGAGAGGACTCCAGCAATTTCTTCTTGCAGACCGACCGGAGTAGACAAAGCAGGCGTTAAGGGTTCAAGTGGAATTGGTCTGCCATTGCCCCAAAGCAACGGGGGGCCATATCGAATCAATCGGTACAGGCCCCGAACTGATGTCTATCTTGATGTCGCTCAAGTCAAATCAGTGCTTACTGCTAAGGAGCGATGCTGGGACGGTACAGCCGGATGTCATCACAGTACATCTGAACCGAGCCACCAGCCGCAGGACTGTTCTTGGTGCCGAAGCCAATGGTAATCGTACTGACATTGGCAAGGTTCATGCCCTGGTCCGCAAACGCTTGTAGAGGAATAGTCCACTCCGTCCACGTAGAGGTCTGTGCGGCATTTGGATTATCATGATAGACCACCGCGCTACCATTGTCACAATAGATCATACAGGAGGTGAGCGATGTCAACAGTCACGAAGAAGGAGCTCATCGACCGAATTGCCGAACGCACTCAAACCAAGCATGCATTGGTTAAGGCAACTGTCCAGAACTTCCTCGGCTAAGTCATCGTTGAACTTGCCAAAGGGAACCGCTTAGAGTTTCGCGATTTTGGAGTTTTTGAGACTGCCAAGTGAGCGGCCAGAGAAGCACGAAACCCAAAAACTCTGGAACGAATCCACGTCCCAGCCAAGCGAGCAGTGAAGTTCAAAATGGGTCGGTTGATGAGGCAAAAGCTAAACAGCCAGAATGCAAAAGTATAGCAGCTACTTCAAGACGACCCCGTTCCGAACTGCGTTTGTCCCAAATAGAACGGCAGGCACTAAGAAGACCTGCCGTTCGGAGGAAAAATATGTTTAGAAACTTGCTCTCTAAACCTTTCTTCGTCAGGGGACATTGACAAGGTCAAAGGCTATGCCAATATTGTTTTCGAGCTCTGCGAAAAATTCTTAAGAGGTTTTTCGGCAAATTTGTACGGCATAATCGATATAGGGACAGACAAAGACCACACCTCCATCGTCTAACTGCTCCGTAAACACGGCGCCAAAGAATAACCACCCCACCCTGGGGGCGGTTTGTGTGAGAGACCTGCAACGATAGCCTTGGATGGACGACGGTTGATTCTCATTCCATTTGCAGTGATTCCTATGTAACATTACAATTGTCCAGTATCCGTATTCGTAAAGGAACCAGGAGACAATGATAACAAAATACCAGACCGTTCTGTTGGCCGTCTTTATGATGGCGTTGGCGGATGCCGCTGCCGTTAGGGCGGAATCGCATCCAAACGTAAAGACTGAAGTTATTCAAGAGGGTCTTATCCTGGACCTTGATGCGGATCGAGAGGTCAAAATAGTTGACGGACGAGTCGCATCCTGGACGAATCAGGTGGACTGGAAAGTCAAAGCCTTTGTAGCGACCAGGGACGCCAATCACGAAAAGGGCACCGGGCATCCGACACTAAAGAAAAAGGTGGCAGCCATCCGCGGTCATAACACAGTTGTGTTTAGAAGACACGAACTGATCAACAGCGATGAAGACGCCTTTGACCATCTGATAACAGGCAGTGGCTACACGTGGTTCGCGGTGATGTCGGCTTGCCCTCAGGTATCCGGTCTGAAGGATGTGAATTCATTCTTCGGGAACCTGAAGAACGGTGGGAAATATGAAGGATTCTGGGCGGGGCTGAAGGACGATAACACGCTCTGGATGGGGTCTCGCAATGGTATCACTTTTGGCCGGTGGGATGAGAACAATCCTCAGGTTCTTGGTCCGAAATTGCAGGAGAGTCGCTACTACATCGTCGCAGGTCGCATGGGCGCGGGCACCGGGAACGTTACGATCGAACTGTTTGTCAACGAAACCAAATCAGTGGCCTCGAAGCCTTTTCTGGTTAATCCCCAGGCAGACTCATCCAAAATGGCAATTGGCCAGGAACGTGATGCCACGAACCATCCAGGCCATGAGTCCTTCGATGGGGAGTTGGCCCGTTTTCTCATGTGGGATCGTCCCTTGAATAGCCAAGAGTTTGACAAGACACTATCGTGGCTAAGAGAGACTTATGGGATTCAGGAATCTGAGATAGAATCCAAATAGGCTTCTCTTCACAGTGAATAGACACCACCGAAATCGTTGAACTGCTCCGCAAGCACGGAGCAAAGGAATAACCACTCCCACCCCCGACCTGCGACTGCCGGAATTCCCCACCACCACAAACCCGCCGCGATTCGATGCCGCCCTTTACAGCTTACGACCTCGAATCATTTTAAAAAATTCGGCCTGGCACGGCATTTCCGGCCGAAAAACTTGAATGCGTCCTGACAGGGCTCGCCCAGTCATTTGGATTCTTCGGCTGTGCGGTCCAACAGAACATCGGGCAGACGCTCTACAGCTTGCTTTCTCCACCTTCACTCCGATGGCTGCAAGGCACACGTTGCTTGGTTCAGATAGCTACAGGTGCACCAACTGGCAGCATCGGCCATCAATATCAACCCCCCGGCTGGAATGGCGTTGATCCAGCAGCCTGGCCGGATACCACCGTAGTTCTCTGTACAGCCGGTGCCTCCGGTCAGGTCAACATAGCCAAGCGTGGCGGAACGGAACACCAACATCCCCTTCGAGCCGACCGGGATGCCACAACCGTACGATCTTGAAAACGTAAATGGCAATTGTTTACCACTCAATAGGTCCCACGCTCCGGGTTGGGCGTAGATGGTCTGGTCGTTAAGGATCGGCCGGGATTCATACTCGGCCCTGACATCCCACAATCGTGTCCCATCGCTCGGACGTATGCCAGCCATTCGATCGCCCCACTCGGATAGCCGCGATGCCTGATGGACAGGCTGGTAGCTCATCAGTAGTACGTTGTGCTTGGTGCTGAAACCCAACATCGTGCCGAATATGTCATCGCTGATATTCCACAAGACCTTGCCGGTTTCCACGTCTAACGCAAGCAACCGGCCGGTAGGGTGTTCTCTTAATCGGCGGAGCTCCTCTTCTTCGCTCTCACCGCTCGCAGCGGCTCGCTGTTTTGCTTCCTTCTGACCTCCGGCCAAGTCGAACGACTCGTCTGCTGGCGCATGTGGGCGGTCGATTAGATACACGCATCCCCGACCGATTGCAATGGCATTGTGGCGAATGGAATGTTCCGGCTCAAAAGTCCACTTGAGTGTCCCGGTTCGGACATCCATCGCGAAAAACAGCACCGACTCGGTGAACTGATCGCTTGTATCCCACTTGGAAGCCCACCCCTTGACCAGATATTGTTCGTTGACCAACGTGCCGAACAACGTTCCTTCGTTGCAGGCGATGTATCCCCACTTTCCAGGCTTTCCGTTGGGGAGTGGAGGTAGCTGCAGTTCGGCCGTTTTCCGCCCGGTCTCCACGTCGAGGCAGAGGCAGTTGTCTCTGGTGTGCACGTAGACACGATTGTCGCCTATGCAGAAGTTGCTACCGGTCCAAGCCGTCCCTATGCTGGATTCACCCCTGTGGTACGGCAAGAGGACACCTTCGAGTGGGAACTCCCACAGCGTTCGTCCGTTGTAGATGTTCGTTGCCCGAAGTGCGTTTAGCCCCTCGGCAAACATACGCCCCTTGTCAACAAGCGGTGCCGGTCCACGATTATGGCGGTTGGGCATTACAAAATCGGTGTCGCGGAACCAGAGCATCTTTAGTGGGCCACGGACCAGAGTATCACTGGAACAGAGCGTGTTGGCGGTGTCGGCGTTCTGATGTGTCCAATTTCCGGCACCCTCCATCGGACGGCGGACAAATTGCTGCATGGCACCCGGGAAGCCAAAGCATGCAATTCCACCAGATGGACACTGCATACGCTGCACTTCTTTGATGGAAACCACGTTTGGCCCTTCGGTGACCGACCGGCCTGATATGACTAGGTCGGCGAAGTAATTCGGATACGGCACCTTCGTTGGATCGGTTTGGTGGACCGTCACTCGTACGCCGTAGAGTCCTGCCGAGTCGAACAATCGCCGGGCGGCTTTGACCTTGGCCGGGTCCTTCTCAACACAATAGATTTGAAGCTTCGTACGACGGGCCAATTCGAGCGCTAACAGGCCGTCTCCGCAGGCCAGGTCGAGGCAATATCCTTCGGTAACACCGGTTCGTTGGATAATCTCTTCGACCGCTGTTACATAAACCGCATTCTCAGCCACTTGCGGCTTCGTTTTTCTAACTTCCAAGACTTCCGAACTTCCAGTCCCGCCACCAAAGCAATAGATCATCCCCCGATCCGTACTCACATAAAGCCGGCCGTCAGCCACCGCCAAACCGTAGACGGTGCCGTCCACCTCGGCGTCCCACACCACTTTGCGCGAACGAACGTCAAGGAGCAATACCTTGCTCCGCCCAGCGGCAACGACACGATCGCCCGCCACGATCAGCGCACTTGCCGCGTCGGATAAAAGCGGGCGGCTCCAGGCCGTTCCCCCCATAAGGTCGCCCCTCGGTGGCTCGGTTCCTTTATGAGTGGCTGGTGGTGCCAAGGCGCCGGGCGGAAGATCAATGCTCCACACCGGTGGGGCAAGAGCTTTGACGATCTGCTTGTTACCCTTGCGGTCGGTTACCTCTTTATCGACCAGCAGCCTTCGCCGGTCGAAAGCGATGATTTTATTCTCTCTCGAAGAAATAACAAAATCCGGATGTGTGGCGACCTGAACGCCGACGCGGTCCTGTCTAACACCGTTGCTGACGGCGAACATCTCGCCACCGTTGAAGAAATGACTATCAACAGCCACCACGTCCGATCCGCCCGCATGTTGGTTTTGCTGGAGGTGGAAATAGAGAAGCTTGCCGTCGGCTTGATCGAATGCCGCCGGCACGGCTCGACCGGTCGGAATAAACAGCGAGTTGCCACATGCGGTCAGATACCCCTGGGCGGCGATGCCACTTTTGGCCCGGGCGGTCGGATGAGGTTGATCCATCTCGATCCCTCCGGACGAGTCGTTGCACCAGCACACCTTGCCGCTGGCCGGATCGATCGCGTAGATGAAAATCCCTTCGGTCGGCCAAATGCCGGCACCAAAGTAGAGCATGTTGCCAACCACTACCGGCCCCCCACGCGCCGGCCAGCGTGAGATCATCCGGTCATTACCCAAGAGCATGTCGACTTTCGGCCCACCGCGCAACTTCCAAAGCAGCTGACCGTCGGTCGCGACAAGGCAGTACAGGTAGCCGTCGTCGCTTGCCACGAACAGGCGATCTTGCCAAACAACTGGTGCGAACCGCACGGAGCTATCGGTGAAGAATGTCCAACGGGTCTTGCCCGTGACTGCATCCAAAGCGTATACCTTGCAATCGGCCGAGCTGCCATAATAGAGCACACCGCCGGCGACCACCGGTTGATAGGCACGATCGAACTGCTGGCGGTTGCGCGTCGGCCATGCCGGTGTCGGCGCGTGCGGCGATTGGTAGGTCCACTGCAGCACAAGCCCTTCGGGCAGTTGTTCCGGCGTGTAGTTGCTTCGTGCGGAATCTGCTCGATACGTGGGCCAGTCAGCAGCCTGTACGTCGACAACAAGTAGTAGCCAAACGATCGCTATAAGAATTGTTCTGTTCATGTTAGTCTTTCGTACTTGTCCAAAACAAC
>JABUBL010000281.1_pt1 | contig 14221 bp, 12 predicted proteins | sample 7240371 | NCBI WGS metagenome assembly JABUBL01 (sample SAMN07256343, study PRJNA390944) | subsurface metagenome | isolation source: Methane hydrate marine sediment | place: Pacific Ocean: Eastern North Pacific, ODP site 1244 | collected 2002
ATAACCCCCCGAAGAGCCCCATGTATCCGAGGACAAGACTCAGGATAGCTGAGAACACTATGGATATGCCCAAACCCCAGAATGGCAGAGTGCCCGTGTAGACTTCGTACACGTTTATTATGAGACCCAATGCCCCGAATATCACCCAGATCAGGTCGTATATCTCGCGGGTCTTCATGTCGACCCAGGAGGTGTAGCCTAGCATCACGAGGCTCAGCAGGATTCGTGTAAAGGCAATGGGATCCAGGGAGAATACCTCTCTTCTGTTACTCATCATCCACATTTAAGGGGGTTATCATCACCCCTCGTTCAAGGTCGCCTCAGCCATCACGTAGATTCCCCTCTTGTCGTGAACAAAGAAACGCACCGGGACGTCGCTGCCCGAGATATCGGCTGTGAACGTGTACGTGTAGGTCCCGTTCCCGTGGTCCTGCTCCGCGTAATCACCCAGAGCAGCCATGTCAGCCCACCCAGTGGAGGTCATGACCTCAGGAGTTACGTCCCTGTAAAGGGCCGGCGAGCCGTCCTCAGTGAACTGCATCGTGACCGTCACGGCCTTGCTATCACCGCCCATGTCCTGAAAGGAGCCAGACGCCCGAATCCTCGTAGTCATGTTGACGGTGAATGACAGATCGGCCTCCGCTCCCCTCCCGCTTATGTTGAATGTGTAGTCGCTACAAGCCCCGGTGACGCCTGCGCCATCTGTGCCCCAATCTATCCATATCCCTTCTGAGTAGGGGGCCTGTGAAGCAGGGGTGGAATTGAGGTAACAGAGCCCGTAAGCGTAGTCCCCGCCTACGAAGGACTCCCAGCGAATCAGGTATGAGCCCAGATTTGCCTCGGCCTCTCCACTGTAGTATGTCTCGACCGTCTCCTCCCCCTCAAAGTCGACCAGGGAGTCTCTTTCGCTCTCGAAGGACGCTTTTACCCAGGCATCGCTCCTGCCGGTGCTCGAGAGCCGGATCTCATCCACCATGCCCTCCAGGGGGTAACCGCTCGAGGAGAGGGTCAGATCGGTGAACGTTGTGCCGATGGCAAAGCCGTAGATATCCGAGATGTCCTCGGTGCCATTGATGAAAATCTTGCGCGTTGTACCGCTCCTTGTAGCTACAACATGATATCGCGTCCCCGCGACGAGGGTAGTGTTGCTCGTCAGCGGGTTATTATTTAACCCAAACCTTACTTCACCTGAGGCTCTGAGCCATACGGAGTACGCCTCATCGTAGTTTCCCTTTGTCAGCAGATCTGGAGGTCCAGCGAAGTCATCGGGTCTGACCCATGCCTCGATGGTTATGTTCCCCGTGATATCGAGGGAGGCGTCATCCCCGAAGTCTACGTAGTCGGTGAAACCATCTAGCTCCAGGGAGCCGTCCACTACCCCTCTCACCTGATCATCGCTCGTCATGAGGCCGTGGCTGGTTCCATGGCTGATATCGGACTTGCTGTTCAGCATCTGCGGGGAGGCCCCCGATGGATCCTCGGAAAGATGCCAGACGCCAACATAATCGTCATCCCAGACACTCGTAGCGGCAGCCTCGCCAACATCTCCGATGTAATCCGAGTTGTCCCCATGTTCGTCGTCGAAGTATAGGTAGAGCTCCGTGTCCGATGAGTCTGATATCGATGGGACGCGTACCCAGAGCCAGGCCTCCTCGCTCGTGGCGTTCCACCTCTCGATCTCCGCGTAGCATTGGGTCTCGCCGTCGCTCGTCGTGAGGGCTATCTTCTTCCGGTCCGATTCGGACTGTATCTCGTCGAAGACGAAGGACAGGTTGTCGTTATTACGGCCTGAGGAGCTGCTCAGATAGATAAAAACTGGGAAGTCTGTGAGATTCTCGACGATATCGTTCGAGTCTATGTCAAGCTTCACACGCCTGCCCCAACCTTGAAGCCAGCCCCCGCCGTCGACGAGCGATGTCTCGACCATATGGCCGGATCCCCGCTCTATGCTTAGGATGTAATCGCTCAAGCTGTCGAAGTTTGAGCTGATCGAGGTCTCACTGAGGTCGTACAGGTATACCTGAACCGCGAGGATGGACAGGGCTATCGCTAGGGCCGCTATGACGAGGACCTGCCCCTTCCTGCGCGACCTCATCGCCATGTCATCCCCCCAACTGCAGCCTCAACCGGTACATCGGGCAATCATCGGAGAGTGCGACAACCAGGTAGTCGACAGATTCAACTGTGCGCCCTAGGAGGCCTCCATTGGAGATGTAACAGTCGTTCACGACTGCCCCCTGCTCATCGTATACGGTCACGTTGAAGGAGACGCCCGAGGGGAGGGCGACCCTCAATAGCTCCTCGAGGTCCTGCCAGCTCTCTGAATCCACAAGCCGTCCAAGGGTCCCATTTCTATCGATCCCCACGAGGGCCTGCATCCCCCAGACGTCGAGAGGCCTCTCGCTGGACGTATCCAGCTCCAGCGGAACCTGGGAGGCATAGAATAGGACTGTAGATATGATCGCAGCCGCTAGAATCGTGTCCAGCGTGTGGACCACACCGCGCCTATTCATATCGGTGCGGCCTCCTGAACATCATCTTGAACCTGTACAGAGCCCCCTCAATCTCGACGATATATGATACACTGTACACATCAGAGACGACGTACTCGGCTCCTATGTCCACACCTGTCTTGAGGGGTATCTGAGGGTACGCCGCCCACTCCGCCCAATATTGAGTCGAGTTCTGCCCGGTTACGACGAGGACCCTGGGGCTCCCGTCTAGGAGGCGGGGGATCGTGTAGTTCATGCTGTCCTGAGCTTCACGGGTCTCGACGCCCCCTAAATCCACCAGGTCGTCTACGCCGCTCTCATAGGTCGCCTTGACCCATGCATCGCTCCTCCCACTGGCTGAGAGCCGCAGCTCATCGACCTGCCCCTCAAAGGGATAGCCCCCCGTGGAGAAGGTCAAGAGACCTATGGTGGTGCCTATGGCGGTGCTGTAGGAGTCGGAGATGTCCTCTGTACCGTTGACGAATATTTTTCGCGTACTACCGCTCCTAGTTGCTGCTATGTGATACAGTGTTCCAGCGACCAGGGAGGTGTTGCTCGTCAACCGGTCGTCGTTCAAAGCGAACCTCACGGTTCCATCGGCCCGAACCCACATGGAGTAGGATGCATCGAAGCTCCCCTTCGTCAGGACGTCCGGGGTCCCCGAATAGTCTACGACCGTGAGCCAGGCCTCTATGGTGATGCCATCCGTGATGTCGAGTGAGACATCGTTTCCGAAGTCCAGGTAGTCGTTGAGGCCGTCGAGGGCCAGGGAGCCGTCCACCACGCCTCTCACCTGATCGCTGCTCGACATGAGGCCATGGCTGGTCCCATGGTTGACGCTGGACCTGCTGTTCAGCATCTGCGGGGGGGCGCCCCCAGGATTCTCGGACATGTGCCAGACACCGAGATATTCGTCATCCCACACGCTCATGGCCGGGACATCTCCTACGTCGCCGACGTAGTCAGAGTTATCCGCATGCCCGACGTCATAGTAGAGGTACAGCTTCGTATCCGTGGTGTTCGAGACGGTGGGAACCCTCACCCAGAGCCAGGCCTCCTCGTTCGTGGAGTCCCATGCCTCTATCTCGACGTAGCACTGCGAAGCCCCGTCGCCTGTCGTGACGGCGATCTTCTTCCTGTTCGAATCGTCAAGTTCTTCGAAGATGAAAGACATGTTATCGTCGTTTCTCCCAGATGAGTTGCTGATGTAGATGAGGACAGGGAAATCCGTCAACTCGCTGTCTATGTCTCTATGATCAAGAGTTATGGGGACTCTTTGGCCCCAGCCATGGAGCCAGCCTGGATCGTTGAAGCTGTACTCGTGGGAAAGGTATGCGGCGTTCATTATCGAGTTGTTCTTGTATAGATCAACATCCAGCGAGTAATCGTTGGGGTTCAAGCGAGCGAATGCACCACTGCAGTGAACGCTACCATTGATGTGGGGGAACGGGAGAACGCTGTAGCTGATCACCCCTTCGTCTTCCTTGGCGAAGCCGACGAGAAGCGCCGTTCCCTCGACGCTGTCGGGAAGCGTGAACTGCACGGTCCCGTCACCTGTGCTATCAGTGATCCCTGAGGCGGTGTACGTCGTGTTCCCGAATATGACGTAGTAGCTAAGCTGAGTGGAGAGGGGATATCCATCCCGTTCTGTGGATACCGAGAAGTTGTACGTGGTCTCACCCCCCTGGGACTGAGATGCGTCGAGGTTTAGGGTCGTGTCGAATATGGGCTCCATTTCAATCCTGAATGATACGTCCTCGATCCCAAGGGCTTGCCAGATGCTCCCGTAGTTGAGGGAGTAGGAGTTCAAGGAGTTTAAACGGGTCACCTTGTCGATGTCAAGCTCGTAGGCGCCTCCTGTGGATGCGAGGCCGAGGTATGTGAGGTTGCCATCGACCCCCCAGTCAGCGGGTTCACCCTCCGACAACAGGATGTGCCTGGCTATCTGGTTGTATCGTCCCTCATCGAATGTTTCACTCTTCAGATAGGGCTCAGCCACCATGTTGACGCCGAATATGGCCCCCATGACCAGTAATATCATAGCTGAGGCTGACAGGGTGAAGTCGATAGCAGCGGTGGGCAACTAGAAGAGGCCCCCCATGAAGCTGACTACTAGGGTTTTGGAGATGACGAGAGTGGCGTACGCGGTCAGTATGAGGAGCGCTGAGTACCTGAAGCCCGAGGCGAAGTTCCCCTCGCTTATCTTGCCGATGAAGAAGCCGGAGAGCCAGCTGTGGAACATGATGCCCGCCTCGATTATTTGAGAGTCGTTGGCGGCGCCCTTCAGCATCTCAGCACCGCTCACAGCACCTAGGGCCAGAGAGGGGATGTTTGAGAGGGTCTGGATCGTGAATGTGACCGTGAAGACCATCAGGATGGTCCAGATGAATGGGAGTATGACGTAGGGAGTCAGCATGTCCCTCTGACCCTTCTCTATCGTCTGCGTCTTCTCGCTGAACTCGGCGAGGATGCCCAGCGTATCGGCGTCTCCTCCCCCGATCTCGATGGTCTCCACGAGGATGAAGAAGTTTACGACGACTGGCCAGCTCTTCACCCACGACGACAGGTCGTAGTAGATCTTCCGGAGGGAGACACCCCACTCGATCTGGTTGACTATCCGCCTCAGATCCTCTGTGAAGAAGCCGTAACCCCTGCGACTCGCGGCGTGCACTATCGCCTTCTCCGGCGATAACCCGGTCCTCCTCGCCTCCGTGACGTCTCTAAGAAGGCTAGGTATCGCCGCCTCCGCTGCGTAGTTCTTCTTAGCTATAACGCGATACACTAGCCATGAAGGCGTGGAGATGAAGACCAGCCCCGCCGTGACCAGAAGGGGAGTATCTATGAGTTCGTTCACGAATGAGAGTGAAGGCAGCAGTTGTGATGCTACGAAGAAGATCAGGAACAGTGCTCCGGGGACCAGTGCGACATAGTATGGTCTCCTCATGCCCTTCAGCGTGCCTGGTCGGATGTTATTCGCCATGTACATGAAGAAGAGGGAGAAGACCGGGATGACCACCAGTATGAGAGGGAGGACCACTCCGGAGGTGTCCGGCAGCCCGACGTTCCCCATCATGCCGGTGGTGGGGGAGGTCACCGATGAGATTATGTAGAAGCAGAATATGACGATGAGCATCACCATGTAGGCCTCGACGAGGGTCTCCAGCCTCTCGATGGCGTTATGGGCTTTCGCTGCGTGCTCGTCGAAGATTCCTCTGAGCTTGCTGGTGAGGTAGTTGATGACGCTTCCGCCGCTCTTGACGGAGGAGATGTATCCCTCCAGGAAGTCCGCGTACTGCCTTGAGATCGTCGCGTCGGCGCGCTTCTCCATGGCTGTCAGGGGGTCGTAGCCTAGGACCTCGACGAGGCGGACGATCTCATCCCCCTCCTCCTTGAACTTCTCCAGGACCCCGACGCCCCTCATCCTCTTGAAGCTCTCGTAGGGGGTGATGCCGCTGGCGGCCATGAGGGTGATCATCATCGAGGCGAAGGGGAGCTCGGCCTCCAGCTTCGGATCTGAGTCGCCCTCGAGTATGGCGCTTATCCGAGCCCTGATGCCTCCCTTTTCCTCAGCCCTGACCATGTTTCACCATCTCACAGGCTCTGTATCGCCTTCTCGTGCATGTGCACGGGGTCGTTGTAGTACTGGTTGAGGACGCTGTAGACGCTCCTGTAGTCCCTGATGTTCCGGTTCACCATCCACATGAGGATGTCCTTGCGCCGCTCCATCTCGTTGATCAAATAGTCCACGGAGAGGTCCAGGCTGAGGGCTATCTGGCCCAGAAGGTAGCTGCTCTCGAAGTTGGTGTTGAAAGTGTCACTGGAGGGCACCCAGTTGGCCACCTCGTTGAGGCTGCCCCCCTGCCTGATCTCGGATATGTTCACGAACTTCCTGCTGGAGGAGCGCACGGCGCCCTCGAGGAACACGGGCGACCTGACGTGCTTCACGATTATCATGCAGTTCATCAGGGAGAGGATCGAGTGGGGGATGTTCATCGGGGGCTGTGTGAGCCTCTTCAGCGCTATGTCCGGGCTGTCTGCGTGCATCGTGGTGAGGCCGCCGTGGCCCGTGGCGAGGCTCTGGAATAGGACGTAGGCCTCATCACCCCTGATCTCGCCTACTATGATGAGGTCGGGGCGGTGCCTGACCGCCGACTTGATGAGGTCAAAGAGGGAGATCTCCCCTGTCTTCTCCATCCCAAAGCCGGGCCTGGATATAGACGAGATCCAGTTCTCGTGGGGGAGGTTAACCTCGGCGACCTCCTCTACCGAGATGACCTTGTACCCGGGGTGGACGAGGCAGGCGATGGCGTTGAGGGCCGTGGTCTTCCCGGCGCCCGTGGATCCGAGGATCATCGCCGAGTACTTGTTCTCCATGAGGAGCCAGAGGTAGGCTGCAATCGTCTCGCTGAGGGTCTCACCCTTGATGAGGTCTACTATCGTGAGGGGGTCAGCCCTGAACTTCCTGATGGTGAAGCTCGTGCCGGCCGGCGTTACCTCCGTCCCATACGTGACCGCCAGCCTGTGCCTCCCCGGGAGGGTCGCATCCACGATGGGAAATGCGAGGCTCACGTGCTTCCCCGACTTATGCACGAGCCTCATGATGTAGTCGTTTATCTCCTCCTCGCCGAACTGGATGTTCGTCCTGATGTTCTCGAAGTCCCTGTGGAATACGTAGAGGGGCTTACCGAAGCCGGTGCAGCTGACGTCCTCTATGTTGATGTCGTGCATGAAGGCATCGATCTTTCCAAAGCCCGCGATGTCCCTCTCGAGGTAGTAGATGACCTTTTTCAGGCCGATGGGGGTGAGACCCTTTACCAGCTTCTTGTTCGAGTCCAGGATGAGGGGCACCTGCTCCTTGAGGGCCTCTCGGAGAGTCTGCTCCTCTCTCGGGGCCTGCAGGTCCCTCTCGCATACCTCTCTGAGATTCCCGAGGGTCTCCCTCTCCTCCATGGTGAGCGCCAGCTCGTCGATGATGTATATGTGCTCGGAGTTCTCTGAGTTGCGGGCTATTATACAGTATGAGAATGGAGGGTTGAGGGGATATTTCTGGAGCTCCTCGTAGCCCTCCGGTACCCTGTATCTCCTCATGCCCAGGACGCCCAGGAGGGCCTCGCCGGGCACTCCCGCGTCCTTCTTCTCAGGTAGTTTAATCTTCTTTTTTCCTAGCAGTTGCACCTTCTATCCATCCTCCCATCTTCCCATGACCAGCACGGGTCCTGAGCCCAGATCTGTGCAGTTAAGCGAGAGAGTCCCATATCCCCCTTTGTAGGTGCCTGAGGCCGACACATTCCAGGGCAGGTAGGCTTCACGTAGGAGCGTCCCCGTCCACGGGTCTCCGAAGCCTCCCTCCACCCAAGCCTTGGAGCCGTCTGACTCCAGCCTGACCCAGTACTGACGATTCCCCATCGTTGTGGGTGTTTCGATGCTCACCTTGACGGTTGCACCCGTGGCCTCCGTGATGCTCATTAGCTCGGTTCCCTCTGCGGCCACGGCCTCCATCAGCCTCCTGAGCTCCTTCTTCTCCGCTGTGACCTCGAGGGCGCCCACTTGGCCTTCGAAGGCGTTTGTGAGCATCAGGGAGATGACCCCCATGGCTACCAGGGTGTAGAAGTAGTTGGTGGCTTGGGACGGCATCAGATCTCCACCCCCTGAATCTTGACGTAGCCGATGACGACCTCTATCCTCACGGTCGACCCCGAGGCCCCCACCGTCAGGGGGACCGTTATGGTCCGCTCAGCTCCGTTAAGCACTGCCTTCAGATCGATCTTCGTCACGCCTGCATCCAGGTCGTAGCTTCGGACCTGCGTCGTGACGTTCTCTGACTCCACCTTGACGTGGAATTCCCCGCCGGATTCGATGGACGCTGAGGAGTTCAAGTTGACGACGTAGATTCTGATGTTGTTTATCCTCCGGCCTGAGACCAGGTCGCCCACCGAGGATGAGGCGAGGGGCCTGTATCGGGCCCTCAGCTCCTCGTGCTCGGCGCCTACCCCCACGTTCATCTGGGCCTGGTAGGACGCGCTCTGGTTCACTATCGCTCTGTCGTCTCCCCGGATCCATCTCCCGTAGTGGCCCACAACAGTGTTGGGAAGCTCGTAGATGAAGCGCCCTGTGTCGCTGTCGAAGAGAGTGTAGGTGGTCCCGTCCATCGTCGCGTTGAGGAGGAGGTGGTTAGCGTCGGGTTCGACCCTGAGCTGCCCGTCGTAGTTTGAGAATGCCAGTGTTCGGATGCTGCCTGGGGACCAGACCACCGCTGAGATGGCTGACTCCATGTCCAGCATCTTCTCCTCGGCGGCGACTAGCTTCAGGTCCTGTTTCCTTGAGCCTATAGCTCCGAGGGCGTAGGAGTACGCTATGGTTGAGACTATTGTGAGCGAGAATAGGATGAGGAGCAGACTGACTGATGCTGCCAGTCCATGCCTCGTCCCGAGTATCCCCTGGGGGCTCCTCGCCCTTGTTCTCCTCATCTTTACCACCTATGATATGGACGGCTCTGCCTCCGGTGCCGATGTCTATCAGGGTCATTCGGGGTCTGCTGAGCCTCCCCCCTAGGGATGCCCATGGCGCCATGGCCCCTCGTGCCCCTTATGTGGCCTCCGCGAGGTTGTCCACTCTTGTTTTACTGGGTTTCAGATGCGGGTGGAGGGAATATGTCGATTTGTATGTAGCAGTAATCTACATAACTGATAGTGGTGAAAAAACTGAGTTACCGATACTGGTTAGGGAACGGCTTCTCAGGATACGGGTGGCGCGTCCGCCATTACGGATATGTCCTGGGGCTCCTTCCAGATCATCTTGAATAGCAGAGAATACGACTTGACCAGCGTGTTGTAGTTGGTCCAGATGGCGAATGGCTTGCCGTCTGCCCCTTCCTCTCGCTCCATGAGGAGGAGCATCTGCTCGTTGTCGATGAGGATGAAGCACGGTGCGTTGGAGAGTTGCTTGTAGTTGAAGTCTCCCTCGCCGAGGCTTACCTCCTCGAGGACGTAGGTGCTGGTGGGCGAGTAGTTGGTCATGAGGCGTACGTTCACTCCCTTCTTGTTGACGATCTTCTCCAGGTCGTCGAAGTATGGGGAGTTGTAGAGCCACATGAGGTTCTCGTCGGAGAGGACCATCAGGACGTCCTTCTCGCAGCTGTCGAGGAGCTGTGTGGCCTTGACGCTCACCTGCCTGCGACCCTCCAGGACTTGGAATGTCTCTCGTCTCGTCTTCTTGGCCGTGGGTTTTGGGAGGGACTGCCAGGTCTCCATGAGCTGCTTCTTCCACTGCTCCATCTGGTAGACCTTCTGGCGTCGCTCCTCGATTAGGTTCTCCAGGGCCTTGTCGAAGGGTATGGAGACGAACTTCATGGGCCGCTCGAACACGCATGAGACGAGTCCTTGCTTCTCGAGGCGGCGGAGGATCTTGTAGGCCTCTGTCCTGTGGACGCTGAGGGCCTCGGCTATCCTCTGGGCCTTCTGGGCGCCGAATCTGGCGAGGTAGAGGTAGACCCTGACCTCGTTCTTGGAGAGATCGAACTTTGAGAGCGCGTTCTTTATCCGCTTGAGGGCTCTGAGGTGCTCGGCGTCCTCCTCGGTCACCCTGGTCCTGCTTGTGTTGCGGGTGTGTGTCGTGAGGAGCTCGATGTTTGCCTCGAGGTTTTCTGAGTCTTCCTCTGCCTCAAGCTTGTTTAAATGACCTAACTGCATGTACCTGTCCCGGTCTAGGGTTTGAGATTTGCTTAAAAGATAATATGGAAGAATGAGATAGGATATTAATCCATTAGTTTTGCCATGTTTGTTGCCGTTCTCGGGCTATCCATGGCACTGATTTTATCTCGGGGGGCGGTGTATTGGATGTGATCTCCGGGTTGGCGCAGCTGAGGTTGGGTTATCATGTCTCCATTTCGGGGGGCGTGGACATGGCGGTGGACAGGGCTGTCGAGCTTGGGTGCGATACTTTTCAGATTTTCACGCGTAATCCTCGGAGCTGGAGGTCGAGGCAGCTGGCCGATGAGGAGGTGGCTGCGTTCAGGGCGAAGCGGGCTGAGGCGGGTCTGGACCCCGTTGTGGGGCATATGCCCTACATCCTGAATCTGGCCTCTCCCCAGGATGAGGTCTATGGGAGGTCCGTGGGGTCCCTGGCGGTGGGGCTTGAGAGGTGCTCCGCGCTCGGTATAGGGTTCCTGGTGACCCACCTGGGTAGCCACCTGGGCTCCGGGGCGGAGGCGGGTCTGAGGCGTGTCGTGGGGGCTCTCGACGGGGTCCTGGGGGGTGATGGCACCGATGTGGTCGTCCTCCTTGAGAATGGGGCGGGGTCTGCTAATGGTGTAGGGTCCAGCTTTGAGGAGCTGGGGCGGATCCTTGATGGGGTGGGGTGTCCCGGGAGGGTGGGGGTCTGCCTGGATACGTGTCATATGTTCGTGGCTGGTTATGATGTGAGGACCCGTGAGGCGCTGGGGGAGACGTTGGATGCCTTTGATTCCTCGGTGGGCTTTGGCAGGCTCGGTGTGGTCCATCTGAATGACTCGGTTGGGGCTCTGGGCTCGGGGCGGGACCATCATGAGCATATCGGATTGGGGGAGATCGGGCTGGATGGGTTCAGGGCCATCGTGGGTAGTCGTCTCGCTTGTTTGCCGTTGATCTTGGAGACTCCTCTGGATGGGAGGCGGGGGGAGGATCTGGGGGTGGTGAGGGGTCTCCTGGGTCCGTGAATGGTGGCATGTGGTAAGCGTTTTTCCGCGTGCGGCTGGCTTAGGATAAGCGTTCTGGGGGGTTGAGGTCGTGTTTTTGGTATGAATAGGTGCCCCTTTTGGTATGAACGGGGTCGGGTTGGGGGGTTTTTCGCGTTGCTTCCTGTGTTTGGGGGTCTTTTCATAAGCCGATGTATGACCCCCCCCTCCCCCCCTTGTGGTTGTGCGGGGTTTGTCGGTGTGCTGTGCTTTGTCGGGTTGCTTGTGGTGTTTGGTGGTTTGCCGTTGTCTGATGGGGGGCTCCTCTTTTTGCTGGGGTGGGGGTTAGGCGAGGTGGGTGAGGAGGGTGGTCTGGGCTGCTGGGGGGTTGGGTGTGCCGTTGGTGATTATCTTGAGGGCGGTGCGGGCGTAGTCCCGGATGGTGGCCTCGGGGAGGTAGGGGTACATCCTGTTGGCGTAGATGACGAGGGGGTCCACGGTCCTGACCTGTTTGCCTTTTCGGGAGGTCGCCTTGGTGGTCACCCGTATCAGTGCCTCGATGTCCGCTCGTCTTCTGTTTATCCTTGACATCGTGAATCAGTCTACTAAAGGATGTAATTTCGAGGTATATAAGCGTATTCCATGTTTTCGGAAATTAATTTCGGGTTAAGTCGCAATAAATTATACTATGCGGGTTAGTGCGTTATTTTTGAACGTTTAATATTGGTTATTTTTCCATTTAGGTTGGAAATAATGGTTAAATTCTTTCTCGTTAAATGGGTTCCCCTCTATCTCATTTAAAATTTGGTGAATGTGTGCTTTCGTTCTTTCATGCTGGGGTGTCTTCAGGGTAATATTAAAATTGACGTCGGTGTTATCGTAGTGTTGCTTGCCCTGGTGGCTTAGACTGGCTAAAGCGTCTCCTTGGTATCTCCCGTTGGGGGGCCAAAGAGGAGGAGATCGCGGGTTCAAATCCCGCCCGGGGCTCCACATCACCTTTAATTAATGAACCACCTAGAGTCCAGAACATGAAATATGGTTTCGTCCTCCCATACGGCGATGCCCGAACGACTGCAGAACTAGCATCCGAGGCTGAGCAAGCTGGGTGGGACGGATTCTTCGTGTGGGAACCAGTGTGGGGTATCGACGCGTGGGTTTCACTCACTGCAGCAGCTATGAAGACTACCAGAATAAGACTGGGCACATTGCTTTCACCCATCTCACGGATGAGACCATGGAAACTTGCCTCCGAGACAGCCACCCTCGACAACCTGTCAAGTGGACGCGTCGTACTCTCGGTCGGACTGGGGGCTGTAGACACTGGATTCGAAGAGTTCGGCGAGGTAACTGACCGTGTTGAGAGGGCTGAACTAGTTGATGAAGCATTGGAAGTTATTTTAGGTCTCTGGCGGGGGCAACCATTCAACTATGATGGGAAGCACTACACCATCAGAGAGACCAAATTCTACCCTCCACCCCCGCCGATACAGAAGCCCCGCATACCGATCTGGGTTGTGGGGGCATGGCCAAGGATGAAATCCATGAGGCGGGTTCTGAAATATGACGGGATACTCCCCACGAAGATGGTTGGAGGGAAGCATGTGAAGGTCGAACCCGAAGATATCCGCGCTATCAAGTCCTGGATAGGGGAGAACCGCTCGGAGACTACGCCTTTCGATATAGTCGTTGAAGGAAAAACCCCAGGCGGTGACTCAGATGACCGGTACGATATCGTCCATCCTTGGCTTGAGGCCGGCGCTACATGGTGGATAGAAGCCATGTGGGATACGATGGATAAGAAAAACGGTGATGAACTGGTAGCGAAACGCATCCGTCAAGGGCCGCCTAAAATTTAACATTGGACATTATGCGCAGTTACACATATATCCATTCTAGAGGCATTCAAACACATAGTCGAAACCCGCCCGGGGCTCCATTTTACTAGTAACACGTCATTTGAAATACGGTTTTTACAGAATTCAGGCGCACACTTATTCTTGTTTTTTTACTCTTGTTCTCATGTAAGCAGGACTGGGAATTGAGACGCCAATAACCATATCTTTGCTGTGCTTTTCTAGATTATCTCTCTGTTTACGTATCAGTTCTTCCCATGTTATTTCTTTATCTTCTTTGTCATATGGAGTAATTTCCGCTATTTTATTAAAAACGATTAAGCTAGTACTGTCTATGAAATTCAAAATTTTGGATAACCAATCTCTACTTGTTGTGAGAATATCAATTTCGCGCTCCGTTTTGGGATTAATATCATCATTATTAGGATCATCTGGATAAAAGAACTGATTCTCTTTTCCTTTCCAAGCAAAAGGTAACCTATGCGTCAACCTATTTCTCATTTTCCTAAAATACTGATGAGTATCCGAATTAAAAAAATCACATAAAACAAGAGTGATTTCTTCATTAGGTAGGTTTTTTTTACAATAATAAACTACACTAGAAAAACCAATTTTTTTCAAAGGAATCTTAAAGTTATATGCGATGTTAATTTCACGAGATAAAAAATCCAATAATGAACCTAATTCAAAAATAAGTACATCAATTTCTCTCCAAGCTGGCACAAGTACTTCAGGTTTTATTATATAACCATCATCAATTTTATCAGCAAATGTTGTATATCCTTGCTTAAATATTCGAAAAGCTTGTTTTGCGAATTCTGCTTTTAGAAATATTGAATTATTTAATAATAATAATTTGTCCATTATTTCATTTGATTTTTTATCAGGCATGGTTATTTTAGCGTGTTGAATGAGGCTAACAAATGGCATTACTGGTTTTGTATGAGGTAAAATTAATGTGAATAAAACTGGTTCCATTAGAGTTCAATTAATATTATTTACTTATATCTAAAGATATTTGCGCGCGCAGTATCATCATTCTGCTTCAAGGATTATGCTCTTTTCATCTTTAGTTAATTCCCATCTTCTTCTATTCATCTTTGACAGCAATCTCAAGTCTTTAATTGAAAGACTAGGCACATAATATGTTCCACTTGTGGATTTTCTGATCTTTAACCTCATAAAACCACCTAGTGGTATATTCGTTTTCATATAAAAACTGCGCA
>JABUBL010000282.1_pt1 | contig 14195 bp, 13 predicted proteins | sample 7240371 | NCBI WGS metagenome assembly JABUBL01 (sample SAMN07256343, study PRJNA390944) | subsurface metagenome | isolation source: Methane hydrate marine sediment | place: Pacific Ocean: Eastern North Pacific, ODP site 1244 | collected 2002
TACTGAATTGCTTCGTTTGTCTTCGGGTTTTCGTCCAACTCAACAACATCGAAAACAAACCATGAAAATCCTTCGTTAAGATACTCAGCAATCACTTCTTTCATTGCTTCTGGAATTAACGGATTTTCGACACCGGCAGATTTCAAGTATTTTTCAACCCACTCTATAAAGCCATCGCTGTCCAGTACATGTGTAACCGATATGTCATGTGCTCCTATCTTCTTATGAAAGGTTACTTCACCAGCGGGTGGTTTTACAACTCCTTCTGCACGCCCTTTACCCAAAGCCATGGCATGTCGCTCTCGAAGCTTTCTATTGATGAGCTCGGTTGCTCTTTTGAATACTTCAATATCTCCTTTCTTAACAACCGGTTCTGATGGCAAAGGTATAACCTCAAGAACTTTGGTTGAATCAGATGCCTTCAGGTCGGTCGATAATAAAAGAATCTCTTCTTGACCATTCCAGGCAATCATTGCCCTTTGAACCGGTTCAAAGATTTTTATGTTGGGCTTAAAAGGAATAGAGCCTCGATCTGCATAAACTGTCTGTGCATGGAAAGCAATCAATAAAACAAACATAAGAAAAATCTTTTTCATGGCATGCCTCCTTTTATAATATCCAAGTATAGTTATGTATTCATTATACCTATTTAACTCCTCTTTATTCCATTTTTTATAACAGAAAAATAAGATTAAGTCAAGACTTTTAAGAACAACAATCTCTCTTGCATGACTTCTCTCCTGCAACCAGTAATACAACGATCTCCTAATTCCCAATCCCTCATTTGAGAAAGACCAACAAAACTCCGGCAACAGCGAGTATGATTGCCACGACTTTCCGCAAGGTAATCGACTCTCGCAAGAAAATGGCTGCGAAAACAAAGATGAAAATTGTGCTTGTCTGGTTCAAGGCGGATGCAATAGAGACCTTCGTAAATTTCATGCCTGCCAGCCAGATGAACATTGCAAGATACGCTCCAACAAAAGACCCGCTGATCGTGTAACCCCAGCCTTTTGGATTAAAAAGTGATAAAAGGACTCTATGGCGTAGTGGATGAAACAATGTGATGAGGACAAGACCGGCTAAGCCGCCGAACAAACGGACCTCTGTTACCCAGAGCAAAGGGCTTCGTTCGAGTAAGGGTTTTATCATCACAATACTTACAGCAATTGCGGCTGTCGCAAGCACTCCTAAGGAAATTCCCCACAAAAGGTCACGTCGGCTTATTTTACCTCTCTGCTTTACATGAACTGCCGACAGCACAGCAGAGATGACCAACAGTACACCCACAACCTGTAAAAGAGTCAGACTCTCCCCGAGCCATAGTACAGAGAGACCTATAATAAAAGGACTATACATACATTCAACAATGGCTGATAAACCTGCTCCTATAAGGTTTAAGCTTTTAAAAAAGAGCGTGTCAGCTATTGCTATGCCTACCATTCCACTAATGATAAGGAGTAAATAATCATTGTAAGGAACCTGGCGGAACAGCGGTTCTTTAAATATCAACATCGTAGGAAGAAATAAAATCATTGCGAGAACGTTTTTGAAGAGGTTCAGTGCAATGGGATGAACCGTTTCGCCGCTTTTTTTGAAGAGTATGACAGCAAATGCCCAGGTAACTGCGCACAGAAGTGCTAAAATTTGTCCGAAGTAGGGAATGGTTCCATTCATGATTATAGGTTTTACAAATCTTATTATCAAAAGTCAAGAAAAAAATCAAGAGTTTCCCTTTTGTAGCCGCACCTTTTAACCCCGTTAGAAAGTTTTTCTAACGGGGTTAAGGTGCGTAAAAGGCAAAATAAGAAAAGAAAATGGGAACAAGTTTCAGGTAGATCTAATATATGAAATCTAACAGATAGGTTTTTTTCATTTGGGTTTCCTACGATGATAATTTCTTATCTCACACCTTTTCAAATCTGTCAAATATAATTGCTATTTTTAAGTCTTACCCCCATTGGTCATAATTACTTGACAAAGAAAACAATATGTTGTATTTTTAATTTATTGCACAGGAAACAAAGATTTTTTCCTGACGGATTCCAACACGTGACTGCAAAAGACATTTGAAGTGAAAAGATATTTCAGGTGAGGAGTATAAAGAAGGGGTAGTTGACATAAATATGAATATCAAATTATCAAAGTTTACCTGCCGAAGCTATACCCACCGAAGTTTTAACGAAGGAGGGCTTCAGCGTAGGTATGGCCTGACCCCGAAAGCCCTCCGAAATTCTGTATATTTTAACGTAACGATTGGATACCAATGAACGTCTATAAAGATAGAGACATAAATAATGCAGAGATTGCAACTCTGGTAAAGGCGGCGAAAAATCAGAAATTGGAAGCACTATCAAAACTCAGTACGTACTTCTATCCGAAAATATACCGACACCTTCTGTATAAAGTCAATAATCGTGAAGATGCGGAAGATTTAACAAGTGAGGTTTTTGTCAGAATGGTAAAATCACTTAGAAAACAAAAAGGTTCATTCAATGCGTGGCTTTATCGTATTGCAAACAACCTTGTTGTTGATTACTATCGCAAGAAGGCGCGACAAAAAGAGGTGTCCCTTGTTGAAGATTACAACGAACACATCGAAGATAAAGAAGACACAGCAGAGAGCATCCTTCAACATCAAACACTTAACGAAGCAATTAGCAAATTACCAGATGAGCAACGACAGACCATAGTGTTAAAATTCTTGGAAGGATACAGTAACAAAGAAATTGCAGAGATTCTCAGTAAATCTATCGGTGCCGTAAAGGCATTACAATTCAGGGCTTTAAATAATCTTAAAAACGTATTGCAAAGCGAGGGATAAATGGCAAAAAGGTTAGAAGAAATCCTGGATTCATGTCTAAACACAATCAAAAAAGGCAAGAGCATCGAATACTGCCTTGGCTTGTATCCTGAGTATGCTCAAGAGCTTGAACCCTTGCTCAGATTGGCATTAGAGATAGATGAGATTCCCAAACCTGAACCGAGAAAAGAAGCTGTAAATGTAATGTTGATGAAAATCGGTGAAGCGGTTATTGAACAGAGTGAACGAAAATTAGTTTTGGGGAAGTTCTTCAGCAGACCATTTCTCACAAAACCTGTTCTGGTAAAATCACTTGCAACTATTCTCATCGCAATTGTTGTTGTATGGGGCATGGGAATGGTTTCAAGTCGCAGTATACCGGGTGACATTTTATATCCCATCAAAACAACAACTGAAAGAGTCAAATTTACGTTAACGAGAAATACTGAAGGACGGGCTGAACTCCGCCTTGTATTCGCAGATAGACGTCTTTATGAACTGTTAAAAGTACTGGAGAGAAGAGGTAAGCTCGACGAATACGCTCTGAAAGCGTTGTTAAGGGAAACAGAACTCGCCCTTGATGAAGCCCAGACAATTGATGAAAATGAGTTCAAGCTCTTCCTGACTCATCTTGATCATTTTAACAACTACACAGAAGATGTACTTAACCAGATGAAACCACGGATTTCTGAACATGAATGTAGAGCTGTTGATAAAGCAATCAAGGTCTGCCAGTCTCGTTCTAAATGTATGATGGAAATGAAACGTCGTCGTGGAAAGAATGGGGGGAGTCGTCGATGGGAATCAGGATGCCGCTGGAAGTAATCTAAAAGACACTCATAAAAAATCCTCTTTAAAATATTATAAGAGTTTTTCATCTCGACCGTATCTTTCCGGTTACTCATTCGTCTATATGAGAAAGAAAGGAGGTAATGAACATGGTACACGGAATGATGGGATGGGGAATGGGAATCGGATGGTTCACGATGATATTCTTCTGGGGAATAATCATAGCAGGAATTGTACTAATGGTAAAATGGATTTCAGTTCAGGGACAGGCTCATCCAAAACAATCATCTGATTCTGCGATGGATATACTCGGAAGGAGATACGCAAACAGTGAAATAACCGAGAAGGAATTCAAAACAATGAAAAAAAACCTAAGAGGAGGTTGAAACAATGAAAAAAGTATTAATCACTCTATCAGTTGTCTTTCTTACCCTCATCATCAGCGTATTCGCCTACGGATATAAAGGTAATCGCGGAAACTATGGGAATTGCGATTATAAGGGCACGATGGGGTATGGAATGATGAAAAGATATGGAGGGATGCACGGCGGTACTAATCACATGATGATAAACCATTATTTGAAAGGTGCAAATTTCTACCTTTTACACGAGGAAGAACTCGGTCTGTCAGAAAAGCAGGTAAAAGCACTCAAATCAATAAGAGATGATCATAGAAAAGATATTATAAAAAAGAGGGCTGAATTGGAGGAATTACAACTTGATTTCGATAACATTCTGAGCGAAGACAACATCGATCTTTCAAAAGCTAAATCTCTCAATAAGAAGATTGCACTCTTCCAGGCAGAACTACGATTCCAGAGAATCGAGACAAGAATCAAGGCAAAAAAGGTACTCAGCAAAGAACAGTACAATAAACTCGAATCAATGGATGTAGATTATTACCGCAAAGACAGAAAACACGGTCGGGGCATGATGAACTGGTAAGATTAAAAATTTTAATTATGTTGAGCGTCGTCTAATTTCTGGTTAGACGACGCTTTTAAATTTTGGAAGGTCTCCTTTTTCTACTCTTATTAATGTATAGAGGAAATGTATGAGCACAATGTTTCATCTTCATGTTTTTTCCCATCGAACAAACCATTCTCTTTTCTTTTTTACAGTACAATCTGGGGTCAAGCCTGCAAATAGCTAAACTAACGCTTCGGCTGTAAACAAACGCTGTCGCTGTAAGATTTCACTTTTAACTTTTTACTTGGGTGGAATCACATTTTATCTTGACTTTACATTTATGGGGTGGTATAAGGGGGTATCGCGCCTGTAGCTCAATGGATAGAGCGTCGGACTTCGAATCCGCAGGTTGCGCGTTCGAATCGCGCCAGGCGCGCAAGAACCGCTGGAAGTAATCAATCGCGACAGGGATGTCGCTCCTACATTAATGGAAACACCACAACAAGGGGACTTGTTGCACTCCAGAATGAGAGGCTGGAAGCCTCTCTGTTGTTTAGTTTTGCAGACCGAACCCTGTGTAATAACATATTATCTCGCAAGTTTTGTATTACACGGGGTAAAGCCTGCGGCTACCTAAAAGTTAAGAGTGGAAAGTGAATAAATTGTTTCATTAGTTTGATTAGCTTGGTTGGTTTAAAGGAAGTTACTGCAGAACAGCAGCACTGCAAAACCGCAGAACTTCTGGAAGAATGAGATTGCTTCGTAAAAGCAGAGCGTGAAGAGGAACTCGCAATGACAAATATGATAAAAGTAATATATAGTGTTATTTTTCAACAGGAAATGCTTTATCTAAGTTTATCTTAAAGTTATTTGGAAATTTACTCTGTAACTAAATTATCCTGTTCTCTGTTCCTTCGTTATACAGATTTTCCTTTTATGAATGCTTTCAGATTAAGTATATATTCTTCAACGTGAGGTATTGCTTCAGTAACAAAATCGATATCAACTCTGTTTGCTCTTGTCATAGTAAGCAATTTCTTCAAATATGGAACAGTCTTTCCAGAAATTATTTTAACCTCACCAAGTTTTACAAAAACATCCATCACATTTACAGGCTCTTCAAGTATTACGTTATTAAACATCTTTCCTTGATTCATTGAAACAATCTTTTGACCAATTTCAGCAGTTGAATAAGATATACCAGAAACGAAATATTTTACTTGGTCAATAACGTGTTTCTTTGAACTCTCCTTCGACTTCCATGATAATTTTTGTAATTTTAGTAAATTTTTCTCAAGTGAACGTAATTCATTCAACAGATCTTCTTTATACATTATTGGCAATTTTTTGAAATTAGATAACCTAATTAATAATTATTTATATAATTTAATTTTTAATTTGTCAAGTGAAATCTTTAAGATTCTTCGGAAAACTAATCAGAGATATCTACAGTTTTGATGTTGCACAGTGCTGCCGTGCTGCAGAAATTTACTTTTAACCAATTAGACCAATTAGACTAATAAGACAATTGAAAACTTTTTGCTATTAACTGTTGATTGTAATTTTTACTTTATACTCAGACTATGTCTTGTGGTACCAGAAATAAATTGCACATATAACAATATATAATAATATGATACTGAGCATGGTTGTTCTCTCACTTTTTAGTGCCTTTTTGAAGTCGGGTCTTACCAAACCTCCCTCGAGATACGCTTTCAGTTTCGGGAAAAAAGACGGTACATTACGTATGTATTTCATGTAATCTTCCCCAAATCTCTCTTTAAGAAATTCTTCTTCGAAGCGTATGATGAAAAAATATTGAATGCTGAAAAGCAGTATATACAATATAATAAACCATGGGAAGAATGTGTTTGCTGAGATTACAACTCCAAGCGAAATAAAGAAATTGCCAAGGTATATGGGATTTCTCACATAGCCATAAGGACCGTTTGTAACAAGGATATCTGACTGAACATTTTTTGAACGGGTTGTGAGTCCCGTATAACCTACACTTATGAGTCGAATTATCTCTCCACAGATAGAGATAAAAAACCCTATACTTATTGTTACTATAGAAGGTTTTGAAAAGAGAAAAAGAATGATAATTAAGAAAAGAGGAGTGAGACTCCTGTACCTGTAAAGAAATGCTCCGATTTTCACGCTCTTTTTTACTATAACAGTTTTTCATTCAAGACAGAGGACATGAGATCAAAAGCATATAGACGAAATTATGGAATTAATAGATTGTTTCTGAAGTTTATAAATTTCATTTTTTGTCATCTTTTTGTTTCGGAATCCGTCACTTCTTCATCCTTAAGACGTTTCCCTATTTGCCCCTCTCTTTCTATAATATTCTTAACTATCATATTTGCAACCGATAATGCTTCCCTTGCTTCATCTGCACTCACCTTTGGGGGAGTTCTATTTCTTATGCTCGAAAGAAACGATTCAATCTCCAATTTTAGTGGCTCACCAATCGGAACAGCAAGTTCATCCCTTTCTATGTAAGGTTTCCCATTCTTAAAGACCCTCTTATAATATTCAACTGAATGGTCAAGATAGTTAATGGAAATATACGAATCTGTTTGGAAGAATCTGATTTTCCTCATCTTCTCTTTCGAGACCCTGGATGTGGTAAGGTTGGCAATAGTTCCATTCTCAAATTCAATCCTTGCATTTGCGATATCAAATTCTTTACTCAGTACAGGTACACCAACAGCCTCAATCCTTTTGATCTTACTCCTAACCGAAGAAATAACAATATCAATATCATGAACCATAAGGTCATAAATTACTGGAATTTCAACCCCTCTTTTCTTGAAAGGTGAGAGCCTGTGAGATTCAATGAATAATGGGTTTCTTATCAGTGGCAAAGAAGCAATAATTGCAGGATTAAACCTCTCTATGTGACCAATTTGGAAAACAATATCCTTCCCCTTGGCAATCTTGATGAGTTTTTCTGCCTGTGATAATGTTTCTGAGATGGGTTTTTCAAGAAGAAGGTGTTTACTTCGCAAAAGTACATCTTTAGCAACCTCAAAATGTAAAGGGGTAGGAACAGCTATGCTGACAGCATCAACATTTTCAAGTAGTCTGCCTCTTTCCTTATAATATGTTGTGTTATATCTTTCTGCAATTTCCTTTCCTTGCGGACCAGAAACATCACATACCCCAACAAGGTCAACATCCTTTATAGAACTGTAAAGTCTGGCATGATGCTGCCCAAGGTAACCAACTCCTATTACTCCTACCGATAACTTACCCACACCACCCCCTACATCTCCCAAAAAACGAAATTGGGAAATTCATACTGACAGACTCCTTTTTGATTTTCGTATTTTCCTATTTTCGTAATTTCGTAATTTCGGACTCTGAAAATTTCGATTTTCGCATTTGCGTTACTTCAAAATATAACTGCTACACCTTTTCTGTTGCTACACCCTTTGCTATTTTCTCAAAAACAAGCTTGTTGTCTTTTCTCTCGACAAGAATTGTATCTCCCCGCATGAACTTCTCTGAGAGGATTTCTTCAGCAAGGGGATCTTCAAGCAAACGCTGGATTGCACGTCTAAGCGGACGTGCTCCATATGAGGGATCAAATCCTTCCTCTACCAAAAGCTCCCTTGATTTCTCACTAAGTTCTATATCAAAACCTCTTTCTTTAACCCGTGATTTTACCTTTGAAAACATAATATCAATAATTGACAGCATCTCTTTTTTACCAAGAGTATGAAAGACAACAATATCATCAACCCTGTTTAGGAATTCAGGATTAAAACGCCTATTCACCTCATCAAGCAATCTTGTTTTCATATTTTCGTAATCCCCGTTTTCACCTGTCTTATGAAAACCAAGGCTTGTTCCATGTTTAATCTCCTTTGAACCAATATTTGAGGTCATAATCAGAACAGTATTTTTGAAGTTTACCTTTCGGCCAAAACTATCAGTAAGATGACCGTCTTCCAGGATCTGAAGCAGGATGTTAAAAACCTCTTGGTGAGCCTTTTCTATTTCATCAAGAAGAACCACAGAATAAGGACGTCTCCTCACCTTCTCTGTCAATTGTCCTCCTTCATTATAACCGACATATCCAGGTGGTGCTCCCACAAGCCTTGAAACGGCAAATTTTTCCATGTATTCACTCATATCGACCCTAACAAGTGCATCTTCACTATCAAAGAGAAACTCGGCAAGTGCCTTCCCCAGTTCTGTTTTTCCTACGCCTGTTGGTCCAAGAAAGATAAAAGAACCGATTGGTCTCCTTGGGTCTTTTAGCCCTGTCCTACCCCTTCGTATTGCTTTTGAAATCACTGCTAAGGCTTCATCCTGTCCAACAACCTTTTTTCTTAAACCATCCTCCATTCTTAGAAGTCTTATCTGCTCCTTCTCCTCAAGTTTGAAAAGTGGAATCCCTGTCCACATTGATATTACTTCTCTTATAACTTCAGCTGTTACCTGTATTTCCTGAGTACTTATCTCCTTTTCCCATTTTTTCCGTACTTTTCTTATCTCTTCTTCGTGTTTATCCTGTTTATCCCTGAGTAGAGCTGCTTTCTCATAATCCTGCTCCTTAACCGCATCTCTTTTTTGTTGTTCAAGTTCCTCCATTTTTTTCTCAAGTTTGTTAATATCCGGTGCAGAAGGAAAATTGGCAAGTTTCACCCTCGCACCTGATTCATCAATAACATCAATTGCTTTATCAGGAAGGAAACGATCAGTAATGTATCTCTCTGAAAGAGACGCTGCAGCAACAATTGCCTCATCCGTATACTTTACTCCATGATGTTCCTCATATCTGTATTTAAGACCTTCTAATATCTCTATAGTATCCTCCACAGATGGTGGATTAATCATTATAGGCTGGAATCTTCTTTCCAATGCACCCTCTTTTTCAATGTACTTCCGGTACTCTTCTAAAGTAGTAGCTCCTATGCATTGGAGTTCTCCGCGTGCGAGTGCAGGCTTTAACATATTCGATGCATCTATTGCGCCTTCTGCGGCACCAGCACCTACTATTGTATGAAGTTCATCAATAAAGAGTATTATAGTGTCAGAGTTTCTTATCTCATTGAGGATAGCCTTCAGCCTTTCCTCAAATTGACCTCTATATTTTGTACCTGCAACAACAGAGGCAAGGTCGAGACTCAGGACTGTCTTTCCCCATAGGACTTCAGGAACATTCCTTTTTATTATCTTCTGTGCAAGTCCTTCTGCTATTGCTGTTTTGCCAACACCCGGTTCTCCTATCAAAACAGGATTATTCTTCTTTCTTCTCGAAAGCACCTGAATGACCCTCTCTATCTCCTTTTCCCTTCCAATAACCGGGTCAAGCTTATTTTCTTTAGCAAGTTTTGTCAAATTTCTGCAGAAGTAATCGAGTGCAGGTGTCTTTGATTTCTTGTTATCTTTTGCATCATAAAGGGTTGGTGGAAACCCTCCAAGCAGTTTTATAATTTCTGTTTTAGCAATATCATATGAAACCCCATACTCGGAAAGAATCCTGGCAGGTGAGCTATCCCTCTTTCTTAGAAGCCCAAGCAGTATATGTTCAGTTCCCACATGTTTATGGTCGAGTTTCTTTGCCTCATCTATAGCTAAGCTAACCACGTGCCGAGCATCCTGCCCGAGAGGTATCTCTCCTGAAGCCAGACCTCCCACTTCGCCTTCGCTTATCAATTTCTGAAGCGATCTTGAAATTTTCTCAAGATTCACACCAAGGTTTGTTAGTACCATAACAGCAACACCGTTCCCTTCCTTTATCAATGCAAGAAGAATATGTTCTGCAGTCACACTATCATTACCATTTGAAGCAGCTTCCTGTCTAGCAATATACCATAATTTTCTCACCCTTTCTGTAAATCTCTCATCCATCATTTTCTCCCCCTATTCTCAAGAGATAAATCTTCTTTTACAAACAAAGCCCTGGCTTGGTCTCTCTCATAATTATCCATTTTTTTATTGTATAAGAGTTGCAGATGTGCAGGTTGTATATATATAAGTAATTTATTCAACTGTTTAATTCCTATATTTCTAATTATTCCAAGTCCAACACCGAGCCGTACCGCAGACGACAAATTTATGACCTCTTCAGACGTAAGCAGCTGTGCATAATTCAGAACCCCATATGCTCTCCAGATTTTGTCCTCTATCTGAACCTGTGCATTCTTTATTAGAACCTCTCTCGCATTTCTCTCCTGTTCCACAATATCTTTTACAACCTCTGTAACTAATGAAATGATTCTTTCTTCGCTTCTACCAAGGGAGACGCTGCTTGATAGCTGGAAGAAATTTCCCTTCACTTCGCTTCCTTCACCATAGAGACCTCTTACGAGAATCTTTTTTGCTTTTAGTTTTTTAATAATCTTTCCGACCTCACCCGTTATAACAAGTGCAGGAAGATGAACAAGAGCGGATGCTCTCAAACCTGTACCAATATTTGTTGGACAAGATGTTAGATAACCAAATTCTTTATCAAATGCATATTGAACCCTCATCCCTATCTCATCATCCAATAGACTAAGAAAATCGTATATCTCAAATAGCTGTAGACCACCTGCAAAACCCTGGATGCGTAAATGGTCCTCTTCATTAACCATTATAGAAACCCTTTCCTCTTCATCTATCATTGCACCACTCATATCGTATTCGAAACAGAGATCAAAACTTACAAGATGTCTTTCAACAAGAAAATCTTTCTCTAGTGGTGATAGTTGGTGCATTTCAAAAAAGTAACCATTTTTAAAGTTGTCAATGCCCAGTATTTCATCTGATAATTCATTAAAGAGTTTCCTCTTTTCCTCTTTTGATGAACTAATAGTAAATCTATGATTTTGTAAATTTCTTGCAAATCTGATCCTTGATGAAAAAACAATCTCTGAGTAAGGACCTTTGGAGTCCATCCACCGACTTGGTTTTTTCACCATCCTATCGATATTATTGCTCTTATTCATTCTCTTCTATTTTGAGAGAAAGGGTTTTTATCTCATCTCTTAACTCTGCTGCAAGTTCGTATTCCTCTTTCTTTACTGCATCATCCAATGCGTTTTCTACTTCCCTTATCTTCCTTTTCAAAACTAATTTTCTTTTATCAACGACAGGAACCTTTCCTTTATGTTTCCCTTTTCCGTGTAATTCTCTTACAATAGTGTAAATATACGGTCTGAAAGTACTATAACATTGAGGGCATCCGAGTTTACCTTTTTTTCCTACATTGTACAATTTCCATCCACAAAGAGGGCATTCAGCATTACGAGGAACCTTTTCTTTCTTCACTGTTTCTATATTTTTCTTAGATGGTTTCGTGAGTGGCAGGAACCCTTTTTTCTTTGCACATTTCTCACAGATATAGAATTCTACCTTCTCGCCATTAATAACTTTCGTATATTTAATCCTACCCTCCTCCATTCCACAGATCTCACACATCATTTTCTACCCCCTGAATTTTTCCATCTTTCATTTTTATTACATTACCAATTTTGTTAGCAATATCCTTATTGTGGGTTACAACAATAAGAGTGATTCCCTCACTGCGATTGAGTTCCAAAAGCATCGATAGAAGTAGATCGCTGTTCTTACTGTCAAGATTCCCTGTTGGTTCGTCAGCAAATATAACAGATGGATTATTCACAAGTGCCCGTGCAACTGCTACTCTCTGTTTTTCTCCGCCTGAGAGTTCATTTGGTTTATGGTCAAATCTGTCCGAAAGGCCAACTTTTACAAGTAAGTTCTCTGCAACCTTTCTCGCTTTCTTTGCATTCATTGCATCAATAACAGAAGGCATCATCACATTTTCTAATGCACTGAACTCAGGCAAAAGATGATGGAACTGAAAGATAAAACCTATTTTCTTATTTCTTATTCTTGAAAGTTCCCTATCTGGAAAGTCGTACAGACTGCTGTTATCGAGGATAACCTTTCCCTCTGTTGGGCGATCAAGGCCCCCAAGGATATGAAGAAGCGTACTCTTTCCAGCACCTGATGGACCAACGATTGTGTGTATCATACCTTTCTTAAAAGTTACATCAATCCCTTTAAGCACCTCAAGTCTCTCCTTACCTGTCACAAATACCCTTCTTATATTAATCCCTTTAATCAACACCTCATTAGTTGGCATTCTTCATCTCTCCTTCATACCTTATTCATATCTAATTGCCTTCACAGGGTCAAGTCTTGAAGCCTTCATTGCTGGATAGATGGTTGCAATAAAACTAATCAGTATGGAGGCGATTGCCACTATTAAAAAATCATCAAATACCATATGCACTGGTAGGGTATCAATAAAGTAAACATCACCGGGGAGCGAGATGAATTTATACTTTCCAAGGAGAAACGAGATTATGAAACCAACAATAATACCGAGTGTAGTTCCAACTGCACCGATAATAAGTCCTTGAAACATAAAAATTTTCATTATCTGTCTACTGGATGCACCCAAAGATTTAAGAATGCCAATATCTTTGGTTCTCTGGATCACAATCATTATAAGAGTTCCAATAATATTGGATGCTGCAACTACTATTATAAGGGTGAGGATAATAAACATAACCGTCTTTTCGAGTTTTAATGCAGCAAATAGACTTCTGTTCATTCGTATCCAGTGGTTTGTTCTAAAAGGAAAACCCAGTTTTTCTTCTATTTCCTGTGCGATCTCAGGAGCTTTATATATATCATCAACTTTTACCTCAATGCCTGTGACAGCATCTTCCATTCCAACAAGTTTCTGTGCACTGGAAAGGGAGACATATGCCAACGCAGCATCAAACTCAAACATCCCTGCCTCAAAAATACCAACAACCCTGAATGTCTTAAATTTAGGTATGGGACCCATTGGAGTTGGGGTAAAATTGGCAGTTGAAAAGATTCTTAATTCATCGCCTGTATGAACTCGGAGGTTATCAGCAAGGATTGAACCGATAACGATACCTGGTGTATCCCCACCGGTAAGATTGAAATCGCCGTATTTGATCTTCGACTCTATATCACTCACATCTGAGAGGTTATTTTTATCCACACCTCTCAGAACAATTCCATCTACATAATTATCGTGATTTATCATAACCTTAGTATAAATAAATGGCGATGAACCAGTTACATGTGGGGTATTTCTAACAACGGAGAGTACTGAATCATAATCCGTCACAGGTTCATTAAAATATTTCAAGACTGCAATATGTGCATTTGTTCCAAGTATCTTATCCCTTAAATCCTTTTGAAATCCACTCATAACGGAAAGAACAATGAGGATTGTTGCAACACCAATGAATACACCGCAAATAGATATTATCACTATAATCGTCTGAAATATGGTTGATCTTTTCGCTTTTAAGTATCTTCTTGCTACAAAGTATTCAAACTTCATTCTTTGCTTTTGAGTTGCGGGAAGACAATTACTTCCCTGATGGATGGAATATCCGTTAAAAGCATTACTAATCTGTCTACACCTATTCCCAGTCCGCCGGTTGGGGGCATACCGTATTCCATTGCTTTAAGGAAATCCTCATCTAACTCCTGTATCTCCCCTTCTCCCATCTCTTTCATGCTCTTCTGCTGCTCGAAACGTTCCCTCTGGTCAAATGGATCATTCAGTTCACTGAAGGCATTACCGATCTCTATCCCTGCTATCACAGGTTCAAATCTCTCTACGAGTTCGGGGTTTTTTCTGTGCTTCTTTGCAAGTGGTGAAATTTCGAGTAGC
>JABUBL010000283.1_pt1 | contig 14182 bp, 9 predicted proteins | sample 7240371 | NCBI WGS metagenome assembly JABUBL01 (sample SAMN07256343, study PRJNA390944) | subsurface metagenome | isolation source: Methane hydrate marine sediment | place: Pacific Ocean: Eastern North Pacific, ODP site 1244 | collected 2002
ATTGCCGGGTTGACTGGGACCCGAGTGATGCGCCTTGAGCCGCTTTGTCCCGCTCCCAATCTGATAGTACGTGGCTCACTTGCCAGCCCCCCGGTGAAAGCGCCCCGATGACGGCAAACTCGAACTTCAGGAAGGCGTTTTGAACCAACGACCCGAGCTGCCCCGGGTTATGGGTCTCCGCGACCTGGTCCTGCTTCACGTTGTCGCCATTGTGGGCCTGCGCTGGCTGCTCACAGCCGCCAACATCGGACCATCATCCATCATCCTCTGGCTGCTGGCGGTCCTGCTCTTTTTTATACCCCAGGGGCTGGCAGTCCTGGAGCTCTCGTCGCGCCTGCCAGAGGAGGGGGGCATCTACGTGTGGACCCGCGAGGCATTCGGTCCCCTGCACGGCTTCATCTGCGGCTGGGCCTATTGGGTTAACAGCCTCATCTACTATCCTTCCGTCATCATTTTCGTGGCTGGGAATGCGGTCTTCATCCTCGGCCGGCAGTACGCCGGTCTGGCCGACAACACCATCTACCAGGTTATCTTCTCACTGGGCATTCTCTGGCTGGCTATGGGTCTGAACATCGTGGGCCTGAAGACGGGGCGGTGGGTCCAGAACACGGGGGCTTTCGCCAAGTGGGTCGTTGTAGCCCTGCTGATTATTCTGGGTGCCGCCGCCTGGAGCCTGGGAATGGGGCAAAATCCTTTCACCGCCGGCGCCCTTGTCCCGGACCTGAGCCGAAACAGCCTGGGACTCTGGTCGAGCCTCTGCTTTGCCCTGGCGGGTCTGGAGCTGGCCGTGATCATGGGTGGTGAGGTGCGCGATCCGGCCCGCTCGCTACCCCGCTCCATCCTCGTCGCTGCCCCACTAATTGCGGGCATTTATATCGTAGGCACCTTGGCAGTGCTGACCGCCTTCTCCACTTCGGGTGTGGACTTGGTGACCGGTGTGGTAGAGGCAATCGGCGCCACCGGGGAGCGCCTGGGGCTGCCGCTATTCCGCATTGCCGGCTTCCTTATCGTCCTGGCTGGCCTGGGCGGCTTGGGTGCCTGGCTGGCCGGTACAGCCCGCATACCGTTCGTTGTGGGCCTGGATCGCTACATGCCACAGGTCCTGGGGCGCATCCATCCCCGCTGGGGAACCCCCCACGTGGCGCTGATGGTGCAGGGGGTGGGCGCCTCCATCTTCATCCTGCTGGGGGCCTTGGGGAGCTCGGTGGAGGAGGCCTATATGGTGCTGGTGGACACCACCATCATCGTCTACTTCATTCCCTACCTGTACATGTTCCTGGCCCTGCCGGTCCTGCGGAGGCGCGGCGTTGGCCCGGAACGGCCTACCTTCACTATCCCCGGGGGTATGAAGGTAGTTTACCTGGTGGCCGCAAGTGGTTTTGCTACTACCGCGGTTTCCATCGTCCTGGCCACCATCCCTGCTGAAGTGGTGGCATCGCCCCTGCGGTTCTTCGTCAAGGTGGTGGGCGGTGCGGCGGGGCTGATCGCCATCGGGTTGGTCTTCTACTTCAGAGGGTTGAGGAGCCACCGCTGAGGGGGATTGCCGTACCGACCGGCGTTTCCCGGCCAGCGTTGGGGCGTACTCCGATGCGGCTGGTCGTTCACATGATAGATGGACGTAGCGACGTAGAACCTGGGCATAATACCAGCTGGTTTTACGTGCCAGAATATAGGAAATTACATTGTTGACGATGAAAGTGAGCATATGAACCTGATTACTATCCTCAAGAGCAAAATCCACCGGGCCACCGTGACCGAAGCCGATCTGGACTACGTGGGTTCCATCACCCTGGACCCCGTCTTGATGGCGGCTGCGGGCATCCTTGACCATGAAAAGGTCCTGGTGGCCAACATTACTAATGGCAGCCGGTTGGAAACCTACGCCATGCGGGGTCGTGACCGGCCCGGCGAGGTCTGTATCAACGGAGCGGCGGCCCACAAGGTTAACGTCGGCGATCTGGTGCTTATCATGACCTTCCGGACCGTGGAGGAAGCAGAAAGGCCTGAGTATCCCCCGACCGTTGTGTTTGTCGACGAGAACAACGCCGTGACTTCCATCAGCAGGGACGAGCCATGAACAATACCATAACCCTTTTCCGGGAGGCCAGGGAGTCGGGCCGTCCCCTGGCGTTGGTAACCGCCTACGATGCTACTATGGCCGCCCTGGCCCGGGCCGCTGGCGTGGATGCGTTGCTGGTCGGCGACTCCCTGGGTATGGTAGTCCAGGGGGGCGACAACACCCTGTCGGTCACCCTCGACGAGATGATTTATCACACCAGGCTGGTGGTTCGCGGGGCGCCGGATATGTTTGTCATCACCGACCTGCCTTTCATGTCCTACCAGGTCTCGCCGGAAGATGCGCTGCGTTCCGCCGGGCTGGTGCTGAAAGAGGGGCGTGCCCAGGCCGTTAAGCTTGAGGGCGGAGAAGAGATCACGCCCCAGGTGCGGACTCTGATAGCGGCGGGCATACCGGTCATGGCCCACCTGGGACTGCAGCCGCAGTCCATCCATATCTACGGCGGCTACGGCAAGCGGGGTAAAACGGCGGCGGAGCGCCGGGAGCTGCTGGCCGGCGCACAGGCCCTCCAGGATGCCGGGGCTTTTGCCCTGGTCCTCGAGAATATCCCCCACGACCTGGCCGCGGAGATCACCAGGGCACTGGAAATGCCTACCATTGGCATTGGTGCCGGTCCGGCTTGTGACGGCCAGGTGCAGGTATTCCACGATCTGCTCGGCCTTCAACCCGATTTCAAACCACGCCACGCCAAACGCTACGCCGAAGCTGGCCGGACCATCATTAAGGCCCTTACCCGATTCGTGCAGGAGGTGCGGGAGGGCTCGTTCGTCTCCCGGTGAAGGTCCTGCGCAATATCGAGGATATGCGTGATTTCCGCGATGATCAATCACGCAGCCCCCTCGGTTTCGTGCCCACCATGGGTAATCTGCACGAGGGGCACCTTTCCCTGGTGCGACTGGCCGGGCGGGAGAACCGGACGGTGGTTGTCTCGGTGTATGTGAACCCCACCCAGTTCAACGGTCCTGAAGACCTGGCCGGCTACCCCCGCACCTGGGACGAGGATCGCTCGCTACTGGAGAGTCTGGGGGTGGATAGCGTTTTCCTGCCCACTGACGAGGTGATGTATCCCCGGGGTTGCTCCATCATCGTCAATCCCGGCGCTGTGGCGGCCCGGTGGGAGGGAGAGCATCGACCGGGGCACTTTGAGGGAGTCTGCACGGTGGTGGCCAAGCTGTTGGACATCGTCCAACCCGATGTGGCCTACTTCGGCGAGAAGGACTACCAGCAGCTCCAGGTCATCCGGGCGATGGTCGGCGATCTGAACCTGCCGGTGACCATCCGCTGCGGCGAGACCATCCGGGAGGCCGACGGCCTGGCCCTGTCCAGCCGCAACAGCCTCCTGTCTCCGGAGGAAAGGAACCGTGCGCCCCGGCTCAAGCAGACCCTGGACCATCTGAGGGCCGCCATCCGTGCCGGCCGGGACGCCGCAGCTGCCCTGAACGAGGAGCGCAGCGCCCTGGCGGCGGTGGGCTTCCAGGTGGATTATCTGGCTCTGGTTGACGGTGCGAGCCTGGAGCCGCTCACCGCCCCGGGGGAAAATGCCCGTCTTCTGGTAGCCGCCCGCATCGGCGCCGTCCGCCTGATCGATAACTGCGCTCTCTACCCACCCTGACAGACCCTTTTCCTATAGAGACACTTGGGATTATTCTACAGGCCAGCCCGCCTTTATAAGATCTCTCCGGGGAAGAAGCGGCGTCACATTCGTTGCGACTACCTGAAGCATGGGTCGCGCTGACCGACGCTTCACGACCAGCTGGAAAGTGGTCTTATACCGGTAGGGGCACAGCGCGCTGTGCCCCTACAAAATGACAATTTACTGACAGCTGAATGCTGACCGCTGACGGCTATTTTTTCACGAACTTGTATCCCGAGGCGTGGGCTGTGAGCAGGTGTTCCGGTTGGGCGGGATCGTCCTCCAGCTTCTTACGCAACGTCAGGATGTAATTGTCCACCGTGCGGGTAGCGGGATAGGCCTCGTAGCCCCAGACCTCGTCCAGCAGCATGTTCCGCGTAACCACCTCCCCCTCGTGCTGGACAAAGTATTTCAGAACCTCAAACTCCTTCGCTGACAGCTTGACCGGGGTCCCTGCCTTATCGGCCTCCTGCCGTTTGAAATCAACGTGCACGTCGCCGAACGTGTACTCGTCCACCTCCTTCCTGGCTCCCTTGTGCCGCCGCAGCAGGGCCCGGATGCGCGCCTGCAGCTCGCGCACGCTGAACGGCTTGGTCATGTAGTCGTCGGCGCCCAGCTCCAGCCCCAGGACCTTGTCCATCTCCTCCTTTTTACTGGTCAGCATGAGAATCGGCGTCTCAATTCCTTCGGCGCGCAGGTCGCGGCAGATTTCGTCGCCGTTCTTCCGGGGCAGCATTATGTCGAGGATGATCAGGTCGACATTCTCCTCCCTGGCCAGCCGGTAGCCCTCCTCACCGTCCATGGCTGACAGAACCTGGTAGTGTTCTTCTCCCAGGCTGGCTTCCAGGCCCTTCAGGATGGCCGGATCGTCCTCAACTATCAGTATGCGCCTCATGGTCCACCTCCAATGGGAACAGCAGGGTGAATGTGCTCCCTTTTCCAGACTCGCTGCTCACCTCGATTTTCCCCCGGTGCGCCTCCATGATGTGTTTGACCAGGGCCAATCCCAGCCCGGTCCCCGCCAGCTGCTGGGCCATATCATCCTTCGCTCGGTAATACGGATCAAAGATATGCTCCAGGTCATCCTGAGAGATTCCGATCCCCTGATCCTCAACCGCGACGCCGGCGAAGCCTTCCTGGCGGAAGGTTGACACGGTCACCCGTTTCTTCTCCCGGGAGTACTTCATGGCGTTGGAAAGCAGATTCGTGACCGATTCGATGACCGCGTCAGGGTCGGCGTGAATGAGACTCTCCCGCCGGTCCTGGAGGAACTGAACCGGCTCAAGTCCTACTTCGTTTCCAGTGTTTCCCACGAGCTGAAAACGCCCCGTTCCACCTTAGCAAAGTCAAGGACGTTTTCGATGAGCGCGGTCAACCGTTCGCTTTCGCCCCCGATGATTTCCAGGTATTCCTGCTTCTGTTTGGTGGTAACCTTTTTCTGCGACTGGAGCAATTCAGCAAACAACCTGATTGAGGTAAGGGGCGTTTTCAGCTCGTGGGAAACACTGGAAACGAAGTAGGACTTGAGCCGGTTCAGTTCCTCCAGGCGCTGGGTCTCCGCCCGTTCCAGCACCAGCTTCTGCTGGAGGGTGATACGTGCGAGGGCCTGACCAGCCTGGGAGGCTACGGAACTGAGCAGATCCATATCTTCGATATTGAACCGCGCTCCCGACTTTTTGGCTCCCAGGACGAGCAGGGCCAGGGTCTCAAAACGCTCGGATGGCACCGAAAAGACCAGCGCGAGTCCCCGCTCGTGGAACAGGTCGGGGTCTGCTGAGTCGTGGGGCACACCGGGTTCGAGCCGGTCATCCAGCGCCAGGGGGAGCCGCAGAGGGGGCTGCAACCCGCTTACCCGGTCCGTAACATCTGTGGTCAGTAACCGGTTGCCATTTCTGTGCGCCAGCAGGACCGGCCGGCGGTCAGGACCCTCCATGCTGAAAAATCCGATCTGCTCCAACCGGAGTAGATCGTCCGTCCGGCTGACAATGAGATCGGCCAGCTGCTGGATATCCACGCAGTGGGTAAGCTCTTCGACAAACTGCCGTTGGGCTTCCCGATAATTGTACCTGACCCGGAAAAAAGTCCGATCTACGAACTGCTGTACCGTGCGCCGTATAGGTTCGAAGAGCAGCGCCACAATCGTCGCTGCCAGGCCCGAGGCAATCAACGAGGCTTTAACGGTGAAAGTACCGATCACCACTGCCGCAACGCCTACCAGCAGCGCGTATATCGCGAGCAAGGCACCCAGTACAATGGTGTAGACGGTGCCGCGGTTGAAAATAAGGTCGATGTCCAGGACGTGATAGCGGACGATGGAGATGGCGAAGGTAACCGGCACCACGGCGGAGATAAGCACGATAATGTCCGCCGCTACCAGGGCCCGGGAAAGGATGATGTATGGGATAGCCCAGAGAAAAATGAAACCGAGCGGCCCCACGCCAAGCCCTAGTATGACCCACCGGAGTTTACGGCGCTCCAGTTCCTCAATGGCGGTGAAATACGAGTGGAGCAGGTTCGCCACTCCGAAGATGATGCACGCCGAAAAGAACCAGCGGAGAATATGGAACACCGTCAAGAAACGATGGTAACCGGCCAGAGAAGGCGGGAAGGTGGCACGCAGAAACATAATCCCCGACCAGACAAGAAGACCCGCCGATACGGCATACAGTATCGGTATCAGCTTCCTCACTGCCGTTATCTTATTCCGGGGGAAAACAAAGCCGAGGTGTACAAATAACACTGGAATTGCGGCGTTGGCTGCCAAATCAAGTACCTGAATAGCATGTCCAAGACCCAATGGCTTGATGACATAACTGGCCCAGGTGGTCATCACCATGACTCCCACGGCTACCGATGCCCAATGAAAGACAGGCGCCGCCCTGTCGCCGGGCTTTTTCAGCAGTACCAGGATGCCCAGGAAAAAGTATAAGCTCCCCACCAGACATTGGATGATCAGGTACCGTGTGTTATAGAACCTGACCAGGGGAACCGACGTTGTCAGAACGGATCCAGCCCTTTCGACCTCCAGTGATGTGATATCCCCGATCCATAAATGGTCGATGAGGAATCCCACATCTTCTAGTATGGAGACTGCCTGACCATTGACAGAGCGGATCGTGTCTCCCGGACGCAAGGTAGTGCCCGATGCCTGATCGCCAATTTCCCGCACGATTACCCTACCCCGGTCCATGGTCAGCTTCGCAGGCAGGCCAGCCCTGAGTGCCACGCGATACGTACCCAACATGCCCATAACAAGTAGCAGTGCATCCACCGCGAGGATTAGCCTTATCCGCCGTTTCTGGTGTACCATTTCACAACGCCTGATTGGTTAGCTGGTAGTGGGGGTAATATATAGCCGCCTGGCCGAAAAAAGAAACGAATCTCGAAAAGCAATCTTTGCCCGGGTTTTAAGTCACCTTCTCTCGGGATATCACGGCTACAGCGCCGTACTGTCGCGGAGTAGCTTTTCACGAGACGGCATAAATTCTCTTGGCATGGAATAAATTTGTGATTATAATTGTATTAGTGGATGGAATCGGGCAGCAGATGTGACCAGTGTCACGTCTAGCAAGGCATCGGCTAAAACTAGAACAGATTATGCCGATGATTGTAATGAAGCTGCCAACGGAAAGATTTGTGAAAATACCAGCGGCTATGTGTGTAATGAGGCTGGAGCTTTTCGGCTTGTGATCAATGTCACACGTCCATAATTCTGTGATAATTATCACAGCCTATTGTCGAGAACCTGGTTATCATTCAGCGGATTTTCGGAAAGAATTAATTGGAGAACAAACAGCGTTGGGAATTAAATAATGAATAAGCTTCTCCGACATACTATTACGCTTGCGTTTTTTGTGGGTCTTATGGGTGCCCAGATTGTCTGGGCCGAGGAGAGCGACCCGCTCACCGCCCAGGATTTAGCCGTGACCACCGACGAGGACACCCGCGTCACCTTTTCGGTTCCCGATGGCGCTATCACGACTGGCAGTGGTAGGCGACACGGAGAAGCTCATGGTGGCCTCATCAGGAGCATAACACAGCCCTCCCACGGCAGAGCTTACAAACACGGAAACGGTACGATAACCTACAACCCCAGTCGCAATTATAACGGTTCCGACGAGTTTACCTATACCATCACCGATGATGGCCAGACAACCACTGGTACGGTGTCGGTTACGGTGAACCCGGTAAATGACCGGCCAAGGGCTCGTTTTGATCGCGCCTGGGTCAGCCAGGGAGACAGTGTCATCATCCCGGTGCTTGCCAACGACTACGATGTAGACGGAGATATGTTAACTGTCGAAGACGTCCAGTCCGAGACCGGCGTCGTAAACATTCTGCCTGATGGTAGTGTGTCTTATACTCCCCCAGCCAACTTTACCGGTCGAGATTTCTTTCGCTACACCGTGAGTGATGGTCAGGGGGGCACGGATGTAGCCCTGGTTGCTGTGCGTGTCAGCGGCAGTCCACTCGGTGACAATCCCATGGCCCAGGACGACGAGGTTGACACCCTCGAAGATACACCCGTCACCATTGACGTCTTAGCCAATGACACCACAGGGACTGTTGGTAGAGGCAGGCGAGGTTGGCGCAGAGGTAGGCGGGGACAAAGGGGTGATAACGCGCTCACATTAGAAAGTATTACCCAGCCCTCCAACGGTACCGCTACCATGAATGGCGACAGCAGCGTTACCTACATTCCTGATGCCGATTACAACGGCACGGATGAATTTACCTACACCGTCAGCAATTCACAGGGTCAAACCGCTATCGGAACGATAACCGTCGCCGTGATTCCCGTGAACGATGACCCGGTGGCTGCTGACCTGGCCATCGAGACCAACGAAGACATGGCGGTAAGCGATCGCTTAAGCGCCCAGGACGTGGACGGGGACGACCTTACCTATAGCCTGGTAAGCGATGGCACCAATGGAACGCTCGTCGTTACTGATACCTCCACAGGTGCGTTTACCTACACCCCCTACCCCAACGAAACAGGCGCAGACACCTTAACCTACCATGCCAGTGATGGGGAACTTGAGTCCAACCTTGCGACCATTTATGTGACCATCCATCCCGTCAACGACGCTCCAGCCGCCGAGGACCAAACCGTGGCTACCCTGGAAGACCAGGGCGTGCCCATCACCCTCTCCGCTACGGACGTGGACGGTGATAACCTCACCTATCAGGTCATTACTGATCCGGTCAATGGTGTACTTTCCGGGAGCGCCCCGGCGTTGACCTACACGCCCAATGCCAATTTCAGTGGCGATGACGGCTTTACTTTCCAGGTCAGTGATGGGACCTTGACTGATGTAGGAACGGTGACCATTTCGGTGCGTGCCACCAACGACCCACCGGTGGCGGTGGACGACGCCTACAACGTGGACGAGGACAATACCCTTGCTATTGACGCCCTTTCCGGGGTGCTGGCCAACGACAGCGACCCGGATGGTGACCCCCTCACGGCGGAACCGGTCTCCAGCCCCTCCAACGGCAGCCTGACCTTAAATGCCGATGGTGCCTTCACTTACACGCCGCAGGCTGACTTTAACGGCACGGACTCCTTCACCTACGCCGTCTCCGATGGTATCGCGTCCGACCAGGCGACGGTGACGGTGACCGTTAACCCGGTCAACGACGACCCCGTGGCCCTGGACGACGAGGCCACTGTCGGCCAGCGCCAATCGGTTTCCATTGCAATCCTGGACAACGACACCGATGTGGACGGCGATGCCCTCACCGTGAAAAATGTCCGGCAGGCCAAGGGCGTGGTGCACATCAACTCAGATAGCACCCTTATAACCGTGGAATACACTTCTACGCCCAACTTCGTGGGGCTGGATGAATTTTTCTACACCATAGAGGACGGTCACGGTGGGCAAGCCAGCGCCACCGTCCGGGTAACCGTCTTGGATGTGAACGATCCTCCGGTCATCACTTCCCCGGCCACGGCCCAGGCCACCGAGGACCAGCCGTTTACCTACGTCGCCACGGCCACCGACCCCGAGGGTCAACCGATCACCTTTGCCTTTAGCAACCTGTCCGCCTGGCTGGAGGTGGACGCCAGCGGCAACTCTGTCTCCGGCACCCCCACCGAAGGAGTCACATCCGGCAGCTTAACCATCACCGCTTCCGACGGCGAGCTCACCGCTGTACTGGACGTTACCGTAACTGTCGGCCAGGTCAACGACCCACCCGTGGCGGTGGACGATGCCTACAGCGTGAACGAGGATACCGACCTCGTTATAGGCGCGCCCGGTGTCCTGGACAACGACAGCGATATTGAGGATGATCCGCTAACGGCGGTGCTGGTTGCCGGCCCCTCCAACGGCAGCCTGACCCTCAACACCGACGGCTCCTTCACCTACACTCCCGACGCAGGATACAACGGCACCGATACCTTTACCTACAAGGTCAGCGATGGTAAACTGGAGTCCAGTCCGGCCACCGTTACTATTACCGTGGATGAGGTCAACGACGCTCCCGTAGCGGTGGATGATGAAGCATCTACTGATGAGAATAGCCTGGTCATCATCAATGTACTGGAGAACGATGTCGATGCCGATGTTGGCGATGTTCTTTCAGTGGCGAGCGTTACCCAGGGGGCCAATGGTTCGGTCGTGATCAACCCCGACGGCACCGTTACCTACACACCCAACGAGAACTTCAGCGGGTCGGACAGCTTCACTTATACCGTTAGCGACAATAACGGCGGCTCGGCCACCGCCACGGTAACTGTCCTGGTGAACCTGGCGGGCGACCTAGCCGCTGACGTACCGGTGGACCCGGCTGAAGGGGACACATTGACCACCGACATCGGGGTCTCCATTGAGATCCCCGCTGGCTCCCTCAGTGAAGCGGTGAACATCCAGATCGGGACCTACAATGAAGTGCCACCCGGCGCTCCTGAGCTGGCAGGCATACTTTATTTCTTTGGGCCGTCAGGCACAACCTTTGATCCACCGGCCACCATCACGGTACCTTATGATCCCTTACGCCTCCCTGACGGGTTCGATCCGATGGACCTGGTCCTGCTGATCTACAGCGAAATTGACGGGACCTGGGCTGAGGCCCTTAACAACGTGGTTGATACCGATGCACAGACCGTCTCGGGCCAAACCTATCACTTCTCCGGCTTTGCGGCGGGCCTGCCGTTAAACAAGGCACCCCACAGTATAGGCCTGCCTCCTGTATCCATCAACGAGGACGCGCAGTCTACGGTCATTGTTGAAAACCTCGATGATTATTTTGTCGATCCGAACTTCGGTGACCAGATCGAATTCGATGCCGACACCCTTGATGAAGGACTGCACGAGCTGGTTATCACCCAGGTGCTGTCTCTCCGTGCCGAACCTATTCTAAACTTCTTCGGCGAGGTCCGCATTGTTGTCACGGCCACCGATTCGGCCGGACTATCGGGAAGCGATACCCTGTTCCTGACGGTGACATCAGTCAATGATCCACCGGAGTTTACTCACTATCTTCCTGACCTCGTCATTCCTGAAGATGTAGCCGCCCAGATTTCTCTAGCGGACATCATAGCGGCGGTCATCGACGTGGATGACGATCCTCTCAGCTTTAGCGCCGCAAGCGATACCTCAGCGGTGACCGCTGCCATGGGAGATACCGCCCTGGCGCTCACACCCGCAGCCAACTGGAACGGCAGCGCCCAAATCGTGGTAAGTGCCCTGGATGGGCAGGCGGCGGCTCAGGATACCTTCACCCTCACTGTAGTGCCGGCGCCCGACCCGCCATCAGCGTTCGCGCTGCTGACACCGGATCCCAATGCCACTATCCAGGTGGAAACCAGCCAATTGGATGATTCCCTTGCGTTTACCTGGAAAGAGTCCGTCGATCCTGATGATGGTGACCAGGTGAGATACACCTTTGTGCTGAGCGACACTGGCACCGTCTATTTCGAATACGACACCACCGTTACCGAAGTGCGCGTGTCCTACGCCGACATCGCGGCGGTCATCAGTGGCCTCGGCCTGACCAGCGCCACATTCCAGTGGAATATTATTGCCATCGCGGGGCAGGACACGGTAATGGCGAGCAACGGCCCCTACAACCTGACTATCGATACCAGCACTCTGGCCGTGGTGGACCAGAACCACCTGCCGCAATTCTTTGCGCTCCATCAGAACTATCCCAACCCCTTCAACCCGGTAACCACGCTGAGATATGAGCTGCCGGCCCACTGCCAGGTAATCCTGATTATCTATGACATGCGAGGCCGGGAGGTTGTCCGGCTGGTGGACGGCTACGTAAGTGCCGGGTATAACAAGGTAGTCTGGAACAGCGGCGACGCCTCCGGTCGTCCGGTGCCGTCAGGGATTTACTTCGCGCGCCTGATAACGCCCGAGTACACCCACGTCATTAAGATGAGCCTTATCCGGTAACGAGGAAGGAACTGGGCAGCCCGTGAGCTGTCAGAGCCGGTAATCCAGCAGCGCTATTGCATTAAGAAGAATAAGCCCCCTCGACCAGATATCTTAGCAGGTAGATGATGAGCGAGGGGGCTCTGATCAGGTGCGGGAATTACAAACCCGAAGGCTCTTTGCAGGCGGCGATGATCTCCCGGAACACCTGCTCGGCATCCTCCACGCCGGGGCGGCAGGCCCCCACCGTACGATGGCCGCCACCACTATACCAGCTGCACAGCTCGCCCACATCCACCGCGGAGGTACGGTTGAAAATGGACCGCCCCACGGCGATCTCGTCCCACACCCCAAGCTCGCCATCGGCAATCTGGACTGAGATGTTCCCGTCAGACAGATCCGGCAAGGTATAAAGGATAAACCGGTTCACGGGTGCCAGCTTTCTCCCGCGGAAATCACTGATGATGACATTACCGTCCAGGTATGAGCATTCCTGCAGGATACGGATAGCTTCTTCCTGGCACTCCTGGTAGATGTGATGCCACTTGCGGGCTTCCGGCAGGGCCAGGATTTCCTCGGGGGAGTGCTCCAGGAGCAGGTCAGGCATCTTCAACTTCCACGCGAGGTAATCGTCCTTGTAATTGGAGTCTGAGTCCATGCGGGTGCGCGGGTCCAGCAGCAGCCCCAGAAGAACAGTACCCTGTGGATTACACACATCTTCCATAGTCAGGTCTGCACTGTCATACATATCCGTATCCTTGACCAGCTGGGCAAAGCGCTTAATTTCCGGGTTGGTGGGTAGAAGATATTTGTAAGCCACCCCGGCGGTGCTGGGTGCCAGGGCGAAACTGCCGCGAAAATCGTCCGGGAGAGGCGGCAGGTTCTTTGTCTCGCTGGAGTGGTGATCAAACCACAGGTAGGCGTCAGGCTGGAAGGGCAGATTGCAGACGATGTCCTGGTCGGTAGCCTTTACCTTGCCGTCCAAGATATCTTTAATGCTTACTATATTGACTGTATCGACCAACCCCGCAGCCTTCAATAAGGTCGCACAGACATTACCATCCAGATCACCCCGAATAATAGCCTTCACTGCAATTCCTCTCAGATTATTTCACCTGCAAATGCACAACCTATGATAAACTTCTAGAAAAAAGAAATTCTCATTTATAATGTATAAAGTTAAGGTAAATCAGCTTAAATGACCACCACCGTCTTGCATAAGAGCGGGAAAATGGCTAGTTTGCGTCTTAAAGACCTTGGGCCTATATCTCTTTATAAACGTATTACATAAGTATTTTGCAATCAATTTCAAAAATGGGGAAACGCCGTATTCAGCTCCACATCCCCCCCGCCCTGGGGCCGATAAGCCTCATGCTGGCTATCGCTTTCACACCCTGTCCCGGCTGGAGCCAGCAGGACTTGTGGGAGCAGCTTATTATCCAGGGCAACCGGGCCCGGTCAAGGGGGGCCCTCTCTGAGGCGGAAAGCCGCTACCTGCAAGCCGTTGAGGTGGCCGAACAGTTTACCCCCCAGGACCTGCGAAGATCTACCGCCCGGCGGAACCTGGCACAGACGCTGGTGCTGCAAGGCCGCTTCGTGACTGCTGACTCCCTGTACCGGGAAGCCATCGCTACGGCAACCATTGCCCTGAAATCCCGACATCCCTATGTACTCTCCCTTCAGGATGAACTGGCCCGGCTGCATGAAACCATGGCGGAAACAGACAAGCTCGATGAAAACGACCGGAGTCCAGCCGCCTCTATTCAGGACATCATCAGGGACCGGGCGGTGTGGTTGGCTCGAAGGCTGACTTTCCAGGTCGGTACCATTATGCCACTGGTTGGCGAGCTCGGCAATACTCACCACCAGGGGCTCATCTACGGGTTGAGCCTGCATATCCCGCTTGCCAGCCTGGGTCCCCTGACCGTTAATATTACGCCCGGACATATCATTACTACCCTGCCGGTCACACACGCTCTTGGTGAGCCTCTTAAACTGAAGGGAACCGGTCTGGCCCTGGCACCGGCTATCGGCCGCGTAACCCTGGCCCTGGGCGCTGGAGTCTATACTATCGAGACCGGGCGGGCC
>JABUBL010000284.1_pt1 | contig 14177 bp, 17 predicted proteins | sample 7240371 | NCBI WGS metagenome assembly JABUBL01 (sample SAMN07256343, study PRJNA390944) | subsurface metagenome | isolation source: Methane hydrate marine sediment | place: Pacific Ocean: Eastern North Pacific, ODP site 1244 | collected 2002
ACCGGGTAAATGCCGCCACCAAGTCAAGTTGGGCCTGGGATAGCTCAATGTTAGACGGGACAAGGTCAATATTGGGGTCGCCGGTGGGGAGAATAACATCTCGTATTGAGTGGCTTCTTTGACTCCGGAGAATGCCCGCCAAGACATCATACCCGGTGCGCTTGAGGTTGTCAGGATTCATCCCCAGCGTGATGGTCAGGCAGGCCTGCGGGTCCCAGTCAATCAGCAGTACCCGCTTGTGGTGTTCGCTTAAGCCCTCAGCAAGCGCGGCGACAGTGGTGGTCTTACCGACGCCACCTTTCTGGTTGGCGATACAGACGACCGGCATAACTTACCCCTTTGTTGATAACTATAGCGCAATTGCGCAACTGCGTCAATACTCTATTGCGCAAATAAGTAACGCTTTAGCTATCCAAAGGGGTTCGTAGCCTTATTGCCGAGGCTGCTATTTCAACCACTAAAACTTAGTGGACGTGCGGGATAACTCAGACAAAGCGGAGCGGCTCATTACCTTTATTCACAAAGCAGTGCTTCTCCTCAGGAGCAATGTAGATAACACTATCCTTGGCTATTTCCGTTTCTCCCTGCTCACCCTTCACCACAGCTTGACCAGAAAGAATAAATACCTCGTGTTCCCACGGGTGAGTATGAAACGGGCTTGAGCCACCGGGTTTAACCTCAATGACGCGCATGGCGAAATTTGGCGCCCCGTCTTTGGCGGTAATAACCTCACGCTTAAGTGAGCCGGGCACTTCCTCGGTAGGTTCAGTCTCAAGGTAATTACTTACTTTCATTAGCTGCCTCCTTGTTTTTATGGCTCTCATAACTGGCAATTGCTCTGGTCTTTATGCCACCTCTTTCCCGGTATTCCGCCTCAACCACCATAGAAACGGGCTGTAACAACTGCACCAAGTCATGAAGGATGCGGTTTACGGCGTGTTCCTGCAATATGCCCACATTCCGATAGGAAGTCAGATAGTATTTCAAGGACTTGAGTTCCACCAAAGAGTTACCCGGGATATAGCGTATCAACAGTCGGGCAAAATCAGGTAAGCCGGTCCAGGGGCAAACAAAGGTGAACTCATCGGTCTCATAAACTACTTCAGTTGCCGAGTCGGGATAGTCAAAGGGAACGGCTTCGAGCACCGCCAGGTCAATGACGTCTTTCGGCTCAATATCAAATCGCCTTGAAGTATATTTATCCACGACCACTTTACCTTCCCCTTTTGCAAGACATTTTAGCACTATTTGAAATCTGGCGACAATATGTGTAAACTCAAATGAAGCTGAACAGTTAATGGGCGGAAACATGAAAAGGGAGGCAAAGCCAAGAGTCGGGGCGGTTATTGTCGCTGCGGGTAAGAGCCAGCGGATGGGCGAGGTGGATAAGTTGTTCGCCTTACTGGGTGGCAAGCCTCTTTTAGTGCGGACGACTCAAGCCTTTCAAAAATGCCGTCTGGTCGAGCAAATAGTAGTCGTGGTGAGCGGGGAAAAGGAGGAGCTGTGCCGGCGGTTGATGACCAGGGAGGAGTGGTCCAAGGTAAGCAACGTTTGTCTCGGGGGCAGGCGGCGCCAGGATTCAGTCGCCGCGGGGCTGAAGCAGCTTAATAATTGTCGATGGGTGGTAATTCATGACGGCGCTCGTCCACTGGTAACCGTGGACTTGATTGAGCGCGGGCTGGAGGCAGCCCAGGAAACCGGGGCCGCTGTCGCTGCCGTCCCGGTTACGGATACCATTAAGGTGACGGGAGACGATAGAATAGTGCACCAGACGCCACCACGTCAAAATTTATGGGCAGTGCAGACTCCACAGGTCTTCCGCATTGATATAATAACTGAGGCCTATCAAAAAGCAAATGATGACGTCACCGATGACGCCTCACTGGTGGAGCAACTGGGGCACCCGGTTAAGCTCTACATGGGCTCGTACGATAACATAAAGATAACCACTCCTGAAGACCTGGCTTTAGCCGAGGCCCTATGGCAAAAATATGAACGGTAAATTACGTATTGGTATCGGCTATGATGTTCATTCCCTAGCTCCGGGGCGCCGGTTAGTGCTGGGGGGGTAGCTGTGGGGGGGATAGATATACCCTTTGACAAAGGTCTCAGTGGCTGGAGCGATGCTGATGTCTTAACCCACGCCATTATGGATGCCCTGCTGGGGGCGGCAGCGCTGGGGGATATCGGCAGCCATTTCACGCCCGGTGACCTTCAGCTTAAGGATATTTCCAGCCTGGTCCTACTGGCAAGAGTAAGAGACGAACTAGCCGAAAAAGGCTGGCAGGTGAACAATGTTGATGCCACCGTTGTTGTCGAGAGACCTAAGCTGAGAGATTATATCGACCGAATGCGACAGCAACTCAGCCAGACGCTGGGGATTAACATCAGCCGGGTGAGTGTCAAGGCGAGCACCTCAGACCAATTGGGTTTTGTTGGTCGAGGCGAAGGAATCGCCGCTTACGCCGTCGCTACCTTGAAGGAAAAGTGAATGAAAGTATTTAATACTTTATCAAGGCAAAAGGAAGAGTTTTTGCCCCAGGGCGACGAGGTAAAGATGTACGTCTGTGGCGTAACTCCCTACGATGATGCTCACCTGGGTCATGCCATGAGCTACATCATCTTTGATGTCATCCAGCGCTATCTCCAGTTTCGCGGCTACAAAGTGAAGTACGTGCAAAATGTTACCGATATTGACGATAAAATTATCGACCGGGCGAATAAACTTGGTATTTCTCCCCGTGAACTGGCCGAAAAATTTACCGCCAGCTATTTTGTTGACATGGATGCCCTGAATATCGGGCGGGCGGATATTTATCCCCGGGCTACGGAAGAGATACCAAAAATCATTGAGATAGTGCAGGGCCTGGTCAACAAAGGGTATGCTTATCCTTCGCAGGGCAGTGTCTATTTCCGGGTCAGAAATGTTTCTGATTACGGGAAGCTATCTCACCGCAGCCTGGAGTCGATAATGGCCGGGATGTGCGCTGTAGGCGGAGAGGAGAAGGAGCACCCGATGGACTTTGTCCTGTGGAAGGCATCCAAGCTTGGTGAGCCTGCCTGGGAAAGCCCGTGGGGTCCGGGCCGGCCGGGGTGGCATATCGAGTGCAGCGCGATGTCGCTGAAATACCTGGGAAATACCCTTGACATTCACGGCGGCGGGCAGGATTTGGTCTTCCCTCACCACGAGAACGAAATTGCTCAGTCGGAAAGTTTTACCGGCGTCAAACCATTTGTTAAGTACTGGCTGCATAACGGCATGGTGCAGCTTGGCGAGGAAAAGATGAGCAAGTCCCTGGGCAACCTCATCACCATCAAAGAGGCACTGGAGAAATACAGCGCCGATGCCATCCGCATCTTCGTCCTTGGTTCACACTACCGCAGCCCCCTGACCTATTCTGAAGAGATACTGGGGGCCGCGGAGAGGGGGGCTGACCGTTTACGGCAGACAGCGAATAATCCGGTTAGTGGTCAGAAAACGGGTAAGAAAATAGATGCCGGGTACTATCGGCAGAGATTTATCGAGGCGATGGACGATGATTTCAATACTGCTCAAGCAATTGCGGTCCTTTTTGATTTAACCAGAGAGATTAACAAGTATGATAGCGAAAGCATTGAAGCTGGTGAAGCGCGAGATATACTGAAAGAACTGGGTGGGGTGATGGGGTTAACTTTCAGAGAGCGAGAGGCACTGCCACTTGAAGCCGAGTTATTTGCCCAGATGGCAGCCTCGATTTATCAGGAACTAAACCGTGCCAGTGCTCCCGATGAAAAGCAGGGTACCGAAAAATTAATTGAAAATCTGATTGCGGTTCGCAATGAAATGCGTGAAGCAGAACAGTGGCAGCAAGCGGATATGATTCGGACAAAACTGGATGAAGCCGGCATCGCCCTCGAAGATACGCCTAAGGGGACGGTGTGGAAGCAGAAACGATGACCGTTTGGCTTGTTACATAAAATTTAAATAATGAAAAAATTCAGCAAATATAGCTTCATCGATTGGATTGCTTATATCTTATTAGTTCTCTGTTTTCCGATTAACCCACTTGTTTTACTAAACGTTATAGAACCCAATCCTGACAAAATTGAAGTGCTATTTTTTCTTGGATGGGTAATCTGGGCATTTGGTATGATGCTGGTAATGGCGCCGATAATTACATTCCCGCGCCGGGGTGGCGTCGCCAAAGGGAAATCATTTGTCCATACCACCCGCCTAGTTAATACCGGAATTTATGCTGTGGTCAGACATCCTCAATACCTCGGCGGCATTTTAGCGATATTTTTTGCCACACCTCTTCTGTACCAACACTGGCTATTTGTGGTTCTCGGAGTTCCGGGGACAATTTTGGTCTATCTGGGTGCAAAAGAAGAAGACAAACGCCTCATTGAAAAGTTTGACGATGAATATAAACACTACATGCAAAAGGTGCCCAGGATGGATATCTTAACCGGGGTCATGCGGCTAGCGCGCCGTAGTTCCGTGAAATGATGAATATAATAGGATTTATCTGGAGGTGAATTATGTGGCAAAAGGCAGCCTTAACTCTAATTGGCCTGGGTGTACTGGTCTTAATTGGCTGGTGGGTTAAAGTCTTTTTCCTGGCTAGCGACATTCCTCTGCTCATCAGAATAGCCGTTGGGGCCATTGGAGCAGGTGTATTAGTTCTTATTGGCATCGTCATTAAGGACCGGATAGCCAAGGCAAAAACGGAAGATTTCAAGGAGGTTGAGAAATGATTATTACTACTTCAGACCAGGTAGAAGGCAAGAAAATTACCAAGACCATAGGTCTGGTGAAGGGCAGCACAATCCGGGCGAAACATCTGGGTAAGGATATTGTGGCGGCGTTCAGAGGTATGGCCGGCGGCGAGATAACCGAATACACCAAGATGATGGCTGAAGCCAGGGAACAGGCTATCCAGAGGATGGTAGAGGATGCCGAGAAGCAGGGAGCCAACGCCATCGTGGGAATGAGGTTTACCACCTCAATGATAATGCAAAACGCCGCCGAGGTTCTCGCCTACGGGACGGGAGTGGTGGTGGGGTAGAGAAAGCACAGCGGGTCATCTCCCAGATAATCGCCAGAATGAGCATAAGCGCGACCCCGGCAACCGCCACAGATATATTTATATTGGCAGGAGCGACACTTTTCGCCGGTCAATCTCTCCCTATCCCGCAGGTTGTTAAATAGCTCAGATTGATACCAGATTTGGTCCAAGGAATGCTGACGCACATTTCCGGCACTGAGGGGGACAAAGGGGCATGGCCAGACCTCGCCATCAGGCTTGATGTAGCAGAGGCCACTGCCGGCGACACAGCCCTTGAAGAGGATTTTCGCCAGCTTCATCTGCAGTCCTGACGGTTGATTGCCATTCCGACTCATCAGATACGCCCAATACTGAGGGGAACAGGTTGGCTCGATTATGGCCCGATTTGTTTTTTGCTGCTCGGCTATCATCTCGGTCAATGCCCGGTATTCCTTGATTGATAGTTCCATTTCTTCCTCACCCCTGCCTTCAGGTATCAGTTGGTACAGCAGGACAATCTGGGCATCAACCTCAGAGGCAAAATCAAGAAGTCCCGGGATAGCCAGTCGGTTTTCCTTCATTACGGTAGTATTGATTTGCAGGTTCATCCCGGCTTCGAGAGTAGCGTAAATGCCCTGTTTGGTCCGGGCAAATGAACCGGGAACACGAGTGATTTGCTCGTGGATTGATTCATCATTGGCATTAAGCCCCACGGCGATGTTGGCCACTCCCATCTTTTTGAATTCCCTGGCCATCTCAGGGGTAAGCAAAGTGCCGTTGGTAGCAATTGATATTTCCAGTCCCAAGCCACGGGCATAGGCGACCAGTTCAAAGATATCCGGCCTGACCAGTGGCTCACCGCCACCCAGAGCGAGCATGCGAAACTCACCAATCGCGGCCATACCGTCCAGCAGTCTTTTCCCCTCTTCAGTGTTTAACTCGTTGGGCAGAGGTTTACCCGAGCTGGCATGGCACTGCTCACACTTGAGATTGCAGGCGTTGGTTACCTCCCATACCGGGTGAATGGGAAAGCCAATACAGCCCATGCCGATGGCTCCCGCTGCGGTGGGTAATGTCTTAGTACCTTTGAGCAGCCAATGAGGGAGCTTCCGCCAGCCCACCAGATAGCCAAAGAAGAGGGCACTGGCTGCCTGCCGCAGTATCAGCGTGGGCGGCCAGTAGAAAGGTTTTACTGCTGTGCGACCATTTTTGAAGAAAATATTCCTAATCCTTCCAACCCAAAGACAAGAATGTAAGCAATGGCGATGACGATTAAGTAATCAATTCTTATGGCGATTAAACTTAACCCGGCAACGATGAAGCCGATAGTATAGATAATGGTTATCAGGTGGTCGATAAGCATGGTTCTCAGGCTCAGCCCTTCCAGTATCCCGGTGCTGCTTAAATCGTGCCTCCTAATGGTCATAATATTCCAGATGATAAGCGGCACCAGGATGAGGGACAGAAATGCGGTAATGGGGGGCACACCGAAAAAGACGATGGCGATGATATTGAGATAGCACAATATCAGGACCACACTATATAAAATAGCTGTTTTTTCCCTCCCCAGCCTGACGGCCAGATTTCTTTTCCCAGCAATCCGGTCGGAATTAATGTCAGGGATTTCATTTATCAGGATGACCAAGAAGACGCTGGTGGCTCCCGGCAAAGCGGCCAGAGTGGTAACCATATCAAAGCGCCCGGTCTGAAGGTAGTAGCCGGTAAAGGTTGCCAGCCAGCCACAGGAAAACCAGATAGCTATTTCCCCTAGCCCGCGGTATGACCATAGGAAAGGTTTAGTCGTATAGAAATAGCCGATGAAAATAGCCACGACGCCGAGAGGGATAGTAAAGGGACCAGTCTGGTAGTAGAAATGCAGTAAGAGCCCGATGACCACGGCAAGAGAGAGGCAAACGTAGGCGGCAATTAGTGATTGCCGCCTGGGAATAAGCCCCATAGGCAAAACCCGACTGCCACCAGAGAGCCGATGGAATTCTTTATTTATCACGTCAGCTTCAAAGTCGTAATACTCATTAATCAGGAAGGTCATCAGCATGATAAAGGTGACAGCTACTGATGAAAGGGCCAGTACCGCCAAATTGATTGGATTTCCCTGGCTCCAGGCAATGACGGTGCCAAGAAGGAAGGGGAGAATACCCCGGGCCGTAGCGCCTAAGCGAAACAGAGTAAGCCAGGAAAGTAGCTGTCGCCTGGTTGAGAGAACCTGCCCCATCTCGTCCGTCCTTTGTTATTTTGGGTTATCGTCGATGAATGGTAGATACTACGGGTAGCCACGCCACAACCCCACCACGAAATTAATTATACCAAAAAAAGAAGGCATCGCCAACGACAATGCCTTCAGTTATCACAATACCACCTGTAGCTATGAGTTGGTACTCATAACCAGAGGCTCAAATAATGAACTTTAGCGACAACAAGTTCACTGCGGAGAACTTCCGAAGCCAAGTCTCTCCGTGCTCCCAGGCTGTCGTCAAATTGGATAATGCTCAAATACAGGATTACGGGAAGGTTAGATTAAGTTTTTAGCCCTTACCGATGCGGAATACTTTGGTACCACAGTTAGGGCATGTCCCCTGTGTTGCCGGGCGTTTATTCTTTAGGGTAACCGGTTGAGGATTCTTAATATCAACCTTTTTCCGACACTTCATACAGTATGCTTGCGGCATTTTTTGACCTCCTAAAATTAATTCTGTGAAGCAGAGTAGCAAACATATGGCTATTTGTCAATACCTACAGGCCAAAAAAAGGACAATTTATTGGTTTTCTAGCCTATTTTTTACCTCACCACCCCCTTCGGCATTAAGAAAGTGCCAGCATTACTTCTCTGGCTGATGTACTGGACATTGAAATTCCCTATTTTTCGGCAACTGGTTACTAGCTAAGTCTGAGTGATATTACGGAGATGATAATGAATAGAACGGCCAGGGCAATGGTAAGTTGAAACATTGTTTTTTCCACGCCCCGTTTCGTTCGATACACGGTATCAGGCTGACCGAAGATACCCCCCAGCCCGCCACCACGAACCTGAAGCAAGATGATAAGCGTCAAGGCAACCGCCAATACTATCTGAGCCACATTTAAATAGGTTTGCATCTTACCCTTTCTCTCCCGTATCTGAGCCTTCAGCAAGTTTTTTCTTCAATATTTCGTTTACCACCGCTGGATTGGCACGGCCTTTAGTCGCCTTCATTACCTGCCCGACAAGAAACTTAAGCGCCGACTCCTTCCCTGACTTAAAATCGGCCACGGCTTGAACGTTAGATTTTATCACTTCAATGACGGTGCCTTCAAGTTGCCGGGTATCACTAATCTGGCTGAGGCCGTGCTTGGCAATAATCTCACCAGAATCCGTGCCCGTTTGGAACATTTCTTCAAACACTACCTTGGCACTAGTGCTGCTTACAGCACCTTGCAAATGTATATTTAACAACTTGATAAATTTCGCAGGACTGACTTGTTCTTTAAATTCTGTTATACCAATATTTTGAGCATTCATAATACGACTGGCCTCTCCCAAAAGCCAGTTACTTACCTCTTTAGCTGCTTTATCTGGTGGCAGTTTCTTATACTCTTTAGTTTTCGTGCTGTCTTCAAAGTAGTCAGCCATTGCTCTGGAGCTGGTAAGCAGATTGGCGTCATAGAGTGGCAGTCCATATTCGGTGATGAATCGGTCACGTCTGTGTTCAGGCAGTTCCGGCAATTTAGCCCTTATTTCCTCCACCCACTCCCGGCTGATAGTCAATGGCGGAAGGTCCGGCTCGGGGAAGTAGCGATAGTCATGAGCATATTCCTTGCTGCGCTGGGCAACAGTTTTACCCTTCTCCTCCAGCCAGCCTCTGGTTTCCTGGACAAGTTTCCTACCGTCGGCGACTGCCTTCCTCTGGCGCCTGGCTTCGTAGTCCATCGCCTGGTAGACTGCCTTGAAGCTGTTCATATTCTTAACCTCGACCTTCGACATCGTCTCCGAGCTGTCCTCAGGCCGAATACTGATATTAGCATCACAGCGGAAGCTCCCTTCCTCCATGTTCCCGGTGGATACCTCCAGGTACTGGAGGATACTGCGCAGCTTTATCAGGTACTGCCGGGTTTCCTCCGGACTACGCAGGTCAGGCTCACTGACAACCTCCATCAGGGGTACGCCAGAGCGGTTAACATCTATCAGGCTGTAGTCTTCGCCATCCGGGGAAGCGCGGTGTAGTAGCTTGGCGACGTCCTCTTCAAGGTGAACGCGAGTGATGCCTATCTGCTTCTTTTCCCCATTAACTTCAATATCAAGCCAGCCGCCGCGACCAATGGGAGCGTCATACTGTGAAATCTGATAGCCCTTCATCAGGTCAGGATATGGGTAGTTCTTACGGTCAAACTTGGTGTAATCGGATATCGTGCAGTTCAAGGTCAGCGCCGTCATGATGGTGTATTCTATTGCCTGCTGATTGATGACGGGCAGAACCCCGGGCATACCCAGACACACCGGACAAACATGGGTATTGGGTGGTGTGCTGGCATAATCGGTACTGCAACCGCAGAACATCTTGCTCTTGGTCAGCAGTTGGGCATGGACCTCCAGCCCGATAATAGTCTCAAAATTCATCGCTTATCCTTGAATGAGATAACGCATTTAGTATAGCAACAATGGTGATGGCTGACAAGAAGAATGAATAAAGAGGAGGGAATAAAAAATGATTTCAGATTATGCTATAATTTTTACGGCGGTTTGGGGCTGTAGCTCAGCTGGGAGAGCACCTCCTTTGCACGGAGGGGGTCAGGGGTTCGAGTCCCCTCAGCTCCACCAATCATAACTTTTCCACACTACAAAGTTGAATCCTTCCTCGAAGTCTCCATAGCTCATTCTTCCCCAGAGGGGAGGAGTTAGTAATGGATGACAATGCCCTCATCAAAAAACCTAAGTGGCACTGGTGCTGTAGTCTGGTTCCTATGTGCCAAGAACGCTCTCCCCCCTCAAATCGCTATTTGTCCGGGATTACTGGTCATAGCTTATCGTTTATGCACCTAACTTAAAGACTAAAAATATGAAATAGGAGATTGTCATGTCGAAAGTACTAAGCACTAAACTAGCCGTAGATGAGGTAGATCGCTTCAGTGCAGCGGCAGAGCAACAAGGTCTATCCAAAGCAGGTCTCTTGAAAAATCTGGTCGAAGAGTATCTTGGTGGTAGTAATGAGGAAAACGAAGCCATCAGTAACACTGAGTTATTGGCGGAACTTAGACGAACGGTGCGTGCACTGCAGAATCAGTTGGCATTAAAGGCTACCACCAGTGAGATAAATCTTATCGCCACAAAGGTAGAGTTACTTAGCAAGCGTGTTGAGAAACATGAACGATGGTTCAACCCGGAGAGCATCGATGAAGTGTTTCTGGAAACATGTGGCGGCCCTATAGCTTACCTTGAGAAACGCCTGAGAACTTGCCATCCAGCCGACAGATAGAAGGTTCAGGCTAAAGCCCAGAGGAACAGTTGTCTAGCACGCATCGTCAGAAGGTATAGTAACATTGATGTGTATCCACAGTTAATCGGTGAACATAAGATGGGCACGTCCTTGTAGAGCAGGAAATCACTGGTAACTAGTCTGGGTTAATGAGTTGTACCGATTGCACTTTAAGATGAAATGTGCATAGCCAACACTCTGGCTAAATGGCCTCGCCCCCATTTTTACTTATACTATTTGTGCGGTATTAGGTATATTGCAATTCTGTTCCAGGCTTGAAATATTTGTTTTTCCGATAGTAAATTGCTCTGGGGAAAACTCTCTAACTTTTTGAACTACCATATCATTGCGTTTACGCATCTCAAACCATCTATCACGCCAGTGATTCACCAATTTGTTAAGCGGCAGGTTTCGATATATTGGAGTTTGAGATTCTCCTTTTAGGAACGACTTCCAATTTACTGCTAACCTAATAGCAAAGAGACCTCTTTGAAAAGAATGTTTTAATATCACATCAGAATTTAGCCCCAACACATCACAGGCTGATCTAATTACTCTCATACGCCAATTGGGTCCATCTCCAAATCTATTTGATATATTACATCCATTTTCTTCTGCTAGCTGTAGCATAGCGTTGAAGGTTTCGTTGGATATATGAAGAGAACCATATCCAGAGGTTGTGCCGATAGGCTTGTAAATGAGCGATTTCCCATATTTCAACCGATTATATTGCGAACTGTTTTGTCCGTATAGGCTAGTAGTCATGATTAATATCAAATCAGAAGCTTCACGGTTTTTAATAATGGTCTTCGCATTAGTATATTTTGCCTTGTAGATGGCTCTCAATTCATTAGAAGCTAAGATATATGAAATCAGTTTGCCACCAAGTAAATAATTGTATGGGGGCATAGCTCCCACAACGTAGGCATCCATCATATATATAATTCGATTTGTCCTGGTTTTGGTATCCCATCCGATCCATTTGTCCCTGTCATGAATATGTATAATACTGCTTCCAAGAGCTGCGATTCCAATAATTGGACTGCCTTTCACCCCATCATCTCTAATGAGTAACCTTATTCGTCTGCCTACGTAATCTGAAGATGGAGAACTCCAAGAGTACCTAAAAATCCTGAAAATGTCATGTTGGTTTTGTGTTTCACACACTTCTATTCTGGGGCATATTTCAGATTTCAAAGCATCGTTTCCGGGGGCCAAGTTGCCTCGGGCTAAGTCCAGATGACTATTAATCCAAATATTATTCCGATCCATTATTTCATTCCTTGAATAGCCCATCGCCGCTTTAACGACGTTCTTTTCGTAATTACTCGGCGGCACTAGTTCAAGTGACTTGTTCGAATTTGATTTAATACACCACCCCAGTCTCAGTAAGTCACGAATAAGCAATAATGGTACACGCTCTTCTAAAGGCATGTCTTCTTTGATTACAGGGGTCTGACGAATGGGCAATAAAGACTCTTCTGAAGCGACAGAAAAGACTCTTTCTTGATTTGCTGTTGGGAGGGTTAAAGTAGTCATTTATACACCTTATCTTTAACGAGCTTCTCGAATTCAGTAACACGAAGAGGTACCGCAAATGCACGGTCAGAAGTTACCATATATAAATTGCCTATTATTGTTTCTGTCTGAATGAATGATGACACAACACCATCGTAATGAATACTGGATTTGATAAGAGCCCTAATATCATCAGAATTACCCATATAAAAAGTAAAAAAGTTTTCCGCTTGTGTCCTAATCTCTTCTGAAATTGCTGAGGGTCTTTGTGTGATTGCTACCATACCTAACTTAAATTTCCTACCTTCTTTGGCACATTTTACAAAGGGATTCGCTTCTGTTTTCACCAACTCATCAGAAAGCACGTTCTGAGCCTCTTCAACAAAGATGACTGTTTCGATAACTGCGTCAGGTTTATCACTGGTGAATTCCCTCTTGTTATGCTCAAACAATTTCCTAACTAAAATGGTTGATATTATGCTAGCCTCACGACTATCTTTTAGGGAAAAATCGATTATTACAGTCTTGCCTTGTTTTAGATGCTTGAAGGTATCTTCAATCATTGTTGAACTGCTGCTATGTAAACCCTTATTTTCATCAATTAGTGGGCGAAGTCGCTTACGGATAGCGCCGATAGTTCCACTTGCACTGGCATCAGCTTGTCTGAAGAAATCCGGGAATTGCTTGTGAAGAAGTTGTGGATCACTTGCATAACTATCTATATTGTTGATAAAGTTCTCTACCCCTTCGTCATCTAGATAATGAAGAAAGTTTTCCATGACAGAAGAAAAGCCTGTTCCAAAATTGAGGATGTCTCCAATTGTCATATGACGTCGCATATTGAGAAGAACGTTACCACCTACCATAAAATGTCCTTTATAATAGTCGTCAATTTTTTTATCAGTATATACTACTACATTATCCCTTATTTTCTGTTCGTCAATATTTCCCAGCCCTAGTGTTTTTTGACCCTTTAGGAAATACTCTCCATTTAAGTCAAAGATTAGCTTCCCATAGCTCGTGTTACCTATGATGTGATAAAGAAGTACTTTCACGAGGTTTGTTTTTCCAAAGCCAGATTGTGCAAAGACCATTGTCCGTTTTTCTCGTAACCTTCAGATGTCTTGCATGATATGAGACTACTGGTAGCTTTCGCACTGCCGTTGTAAATTCAATTTTCTGGCCGGAGTCTGTAAATGTTCCAAGCATTCGAACTCTATAGGTATAACTAAACATCTTTTGCTTATCACGGTCCGAAAGTTCTCTTTCAGCTATGCGTGCATAGTGGACTGCCACAAGTGTTTTATCTTGGGATCGGAAAATTGGGTCTTCATCATATATTTCTGCCTCGACTCTAGTTAGAAATTTCCTCCCATCTTCATTCTTCGGTGTGAGTACGATAAAATCACCTCTATTAGGACTTGCCTTTGCATCTTCATATGATGAGTATATCAATAGAGCATCTTCTGTCGTTTTTTGTCCATATAGGACACCGAAATCTGTTCGTTCTACCATCTCTTTCCTCCTTTTAAAAACGGGAGTGAATATCAAGGAACATATTCTCTATGTCTACATGATCCATATACTGGGTTGAGTACATGGAGTGTTTTACACGGTTAATGACTTCTTCCTTAAAGTCCGATTTCAATGTAACAAAGTTGTGTGCTTCGACAAGAGGATATGGGTATCCAAGGATATAATGTTCTTGGGTTAGGCGAGTTAAGTCATAAAAAATAGATTTTAGTTTATCCATGTTCCGAGTTAGATCGTCTTGTCTAATACCTGGAATTGCATCGAAAATGTTCACGTCTGCAAGAACCCAATCATAGTTTTGCAGCTTTTCAACATAATCAAGCCTAGCTGCAAAGAATAATCCAACACCACGTCCGCCTGTAAGTTTTTTACGTACGAACATACCGCTCGATCTTGCTCCGTAAGCATTTAATAAAACAGCGTCTGGAACTTCAAACCAACAGCATAGCTTCTGCTGCTTAGGGTCTGTTTGGTTAAAAGGATATTGAGGCTTTAACTTATCCTGAAGGTAACTATCTATCTGTTTAAAGGTGTAGCTCAATTCCATTTTTATCGGGGTATCTTTGGTAATTCCTACTATTATAACTTGCTTCTCATTACTTAAGAAATCGCCAAGCTTTACAAGGTATTC
>JABUBL010000285.1_pt1 | contig 14162 bp, 13 predicted proteins | sample 7240371 | NCBI WGS metagenome assembly JABUBL01 (sample SAMN07256343, study PRJNA390944) | subsurface metagenome | isolation source: Methane hydrate marine sediment | place: Pacific Ocean: Eastern North Pacific, ODP site 1244 | collected 2002
CACGATGATCTACGAGCGGACCCATACCCGCCAGATTGCCGACTACGGCGGCCTGGCCGGCCTCATGCCCCGCTACGCGGCGGTGTTTATCATCGTAACCCTGGCCAGCATCGGCCTGCCGGGATTGAATGGCTTCGTGGGTGAATTTCTGATCATCGTGGGGAGCTTTAGTACCCAGCCCGCCGCCGCCGTGCTGGCGGTAGTGGGCGTTATCCTGTCGGCGATTTACATGCTGTGGCTGGTACACCGCGTCTTTTTTGGCCCGCCCACTGTTGCGATAAGTGGCGGTGAAGAGGCTGGCAGGGTCTCGAGGCTGATAGACCTGACCCGCCGTGAGTGGGCGGTGATGCTGCCGGTGCTGGCCATGATCGTCATGCTGGGTGTATACCCCCAGCCGTTCCTTAAGCGCATTGAACCGTCGGTGGCGACACTGGTGAACAACTACCGGCAGGCGGTTGCCCCGGCAGAGACCGCCCAGGCCGACATGCAGACGACTATAAATTACGAGGAGGATAAGTGAGTAGGACTAAACGACATGCTGATCACCGTGCTTTGAAAAGATATCTTTGTATTCTACTAGTAATCCTGCTGGTGCCGGTCCTGGCCCTGGCCTCAACTGAAGCCGAAGGAGGGGGCGATCACCTGGGACGCCTCCTGCCCTTGTGGAGCATTATTCCTTTTGTGGGTATTCTGCTCTCCATTGCTATTTTCCCCCTGGTAGCCCCCACCTTCTGGCACCATCACTTCCCGAAGGTCTCGGCCGCCTGGGCCATTATCTTCACAGTGCCGTTTCTGATTGCCTACCGGGGAGAAGCCTACCACGAGATCGTGCACATCGTCCTGGTGGATTACGTGCCGTTCATCATCGTCCTGTGGGGTCTGTTTACCATAGGCGGCGGGATTGTGCTCCGGGGCACGCTGGTGGGAAGCCCGGCGGTGAATACCATCCTGCTGCTGATCGGGACCCTGCTGGCCAGCTGGGTGGGCACTACCGGGGCGGCCATGCTGCTGATCCGCCCGGTCATCCGGGCCAACGCCTGGCGCAAGAACAAGAAGCATATAATCATATTCTTCATCTTCCTGGTGGCCAATATTGGCGGCTCGCTCACTCCCCTGGGTGACCCGCCCCTCCTGCTGGGATTTATCCACGGGGTGCCCTTTTTCTGGACCCTGCGGCTAATCGTGCCAATGGGCTTCGTGGTCTTGATCCTGCTGACCATTTTCTACCTGCTGGACAGCTTTTTTCTCAAACGTGAGGGTGGAACCCGTCCCACAACCGAGGGTGGCGAACCCATCCGCCTGGAAGGCGTGCACAATTTCCTCTTTTTGGGTGGTGTCCTGGCCCTGGTCTACATGAGCGGCACCCTGGAACTGGCTGGGGTCTCCATACTGGGGGTTCACATTCCATGGCAGGATATTTATCGTAATCTGGGTATCATCCTCATGCTGTGGTTGTCCCTCAAGACCACTCGCTGGGAGCTCCGGAAAGCCAACGAGTTCACCTGGGCACCCATCCTGGAGGTAGCCTACCTGTTCGCCGGTATCTTCATTACCATCGTCCCGGCGCTGGCGATGCTGCGGGCCGGCTCGGAAGGGGGGCTGGCCTTTATCATTGACAATGTGGAAGAGCGGTGGCATTACTTCTGGGTGACCGGTATCCTGAGCAGTTTCCTGGACAATGCCCCCACCTACCTTACCTTCTTCAATACCGCCCTGGGCAAGCTGCACCTAACGGAAGGTGAGGTAAGCAGCTTCTTAGCCGGAAACATGACCAGCGGTGACCTACTTACTAGGTTGCAGACGTTTGAGTCCTTCCTGGTTGCTATTTCCCTCGGAGCAGTCTTCATGGGGGCCAATACCTATATCGGCAACGCCCCCAACTTCATGGTGCGCTCCATCGCCGAGGAGAATAAAATCCGCATGCCCAGTTTCTTCGGCTATATGTTCTGGTCGGTACTTATCCTGGTTCCGATCCTTATTCTTGTCACCTTCGTATTTTTGAGGTAACCGCTATGTTCAGTTATATTCTATGCGCCACAGATCTGAGCCCCCGCTCCGATGAAGCCCTGCGGGTGGCCGTCCACATGGCGGCCAAGTACGCTGCCCGGCTGACAATCCTGAACGTCCATGAGGAGTTCATGGACAAGGAGGAAATGGTGATGCTGCGGGTCAGCGTGGAAAAGATGCAGGAGCGGTTCCGGGAGATTGCCCTCAAGTGCAAGCAGCAGATGCAGGAACTGGTTACAGCCGTCGGAGTGGAGGATATTGAGGTGGAATACCACATTCGGGAAGGTAAGCCCGAGGATGTGATCCTCAAGATCGCCCATGACATGGCCGGCGAGCTGCAGGAGCCCAACTCTCCGCTTATCGTAATAGGCGCCAACGCCAGGGAGAGTCTTATGGAGCGCATCCTGGGCACGGTGGCCGAGCACGTGGTACGGCATGCCCCCTGTCCTGTGCTGGTTATTCCCTATATTGTCGAGTAGGCAGTCGTGAGCTGGAGTGATCTAAACAGCACCTTGCCCGAACTGGCCCTGACAGTTACGGCGCTGGTCCTTCTGGTCCTGGAGGTACTGAAGAAGCCGCCGCGGGCCCGGTTTGCCTGGACGGCCCTGGGGGGCGTCGCACTGGCACTGGTCCTGGAGTTTGCCTTTCCCGTTGAGGGTCAGTTCTATAGCGGGATGATCGCCCTGGACCACTTTTCCCGGTTCTTCAACGTGGTCTTTCTGATTACGGCGGCAGGGGCTATACTCATCGCCGTCCCCTACCTGCGAAAGAGCCTTGAAGAGCGGGGGGAGTATTACGCCCTGCTCCTGTTCGCCACCATCGGCATGATGTTCATGGCCAAGGCCCACGACCTGACGATCCTTTTCCTGGGGCTGGAGCTGCTCTCCATCCCGTTGTACATCCTGGTGGGATTTTATCGTCACCGGGTGCGGTCTAACGAAGCGGGCCTTAAGTACCTGCTGCTGGGGGCCTTTTCCACCGGGTTCTTCCTGTTCGGCATTGCCCTGCTCTACGGCAGTACCGGGGCTACCCACTATGATGCCATCAGGCAGGCTATAGTTTCCGGCGGGCAGCTCTCTCCAGCCATGACCCTGGCGGGTTTCGGCCTGCTAATGGTGGGGTTTGCCTTCAAGGTAGCCCTGGTGCCGTTTCATATGTACGCACCCGACGTTTACGAGGGAGCCCCCACCGCCATCACCGCCTTTTTAAGCACCGGCCCCAAGGTAGCGGGGTTTGCCGCCTTCCTTAAGGTCATAATCACCTCTTTTGCCGTTACCACCCAGCATTGGTGGGGGATAGTATGGGTACTGGCCGCCCTCACCATGACCGTTGGAAATATTACCGCCATCATGCAGAATAATATAAAACGCATGCTGGCTTTTTCCAGCGTGGCCCATGCCGGGTACCTTGCGATTGCGATCCTGGTGGGTAGTGAAGACAGTGCTTTCGGCATGCTGTTTTACCTGGCGGTTTACGCGGCTGCTACCCTGGGTGCTTTCGGCGTAGTGGCGCTTATTGAAGGAGAGGAAGAAGCGAGCCTGGATATCCAGGGCTATCGGGGCCTGGCGCGGCGGAGCCCTTTTCTGGCTGCCGTCTTTGCCCTGGCCATGGTGTCCCTGGCGGGATTCCCGCCCACCGCCGGTTTCCTCGGCAAGTACTTTATTTTCAGCGCCGCGGTTGATACGGGGAATACCTGGTATATCTGGCTGGTGGTGATTGCCATCCTTAACAGCCTCATCTCGGTGTACTACTACCTGCGTCCGGTGGTGGCCATGTACATGCAGGAACCCGCCGATGAAACGCCGCTCCCCCTACCCCGGGTCGCCGTTCCTGTATTCCTACTCCTGGTACTGATTGTCCTGGGCTTTGGCATCTTTCCCATGACGCTGGTAAAAAGCGGTGTCGCTGCCGCCGGGAGTTTGTTTTAACCGCAGAGAACGCGGAGCACGCAGAGATGGGACTAGATCATAAGAAAAAATCCGGGAATTATTACGAGTTAGATAAAAGATTCTATTGTCTAGATGAAAAAGTTCTCTGCACTCTCAGCGTTCTCGACGGTGAGTACCAGCCATGACAAACCCAAAGCGCCGGGGACTGCTTATTGTCTACACCGGAGATGGCAAGGGCAAGACTACCGCCGCCTTGGGCACCGCCCTCCGGGCCCTGGGTTACGGCTGGAAGATCTGCATGGTCCAGTTCATTAAGGGCACCTGGAAATACGGCGAGATCAAGAGCATAGCAGGACTGGGCGATCAATTCGAGCTGCACCTCATGGGGGCCGGGTTTTATAAAATACTCGACGACGACCAGCCCGAAGAGGTACACCGCCAGGCGGCTGCGGAGGCCGTGGGACTGACCATTGAAAAGCTGCGAAGTGAAGCCTACGACCTGGTAATCGCCGATGAACTCAACGTGGCCCTGGACACCGGTCTCATAGATGAAGCGGCTTTTCGACGTATCCTTGATGCCCGGCCCGGACAGATCCACCTCATCATCACCGGGAGGAAAGCCCCCGACTTTCTTGTTAAGGAAGCCGATCTGGTGACGGATATGCGGCAAATCAAACACCCGTACCAGCAGGGAATCAAAGCCCAGCCCGGGATCGATTATTAACGGCGGTACCGCCGCGACCGCTGCTCGTCACGTCTCCGGTTCACTTTTGGACTTTTCCCAACGGCTGGAATTATTGGCTTCCACTATGGTGGTCAAGCCTGGCATATCTCTATATGTTATCTTAAATTGCACCCTTATTTAACGGAACTGATAGCAATGAACCCCATGATCATTCGGGCAGGCATTTCTGGATGAGGTCTCGGGATAGAGCCCCATTGCGAGCGGAAGTTATCTACTTAGTATGACACCAGTCTCCAACGATCCGGCGACGGCCACCGGCAGTCATGCGCCTACGGAAACTGCCGATATGGAAGCGGCATGGCTGGCATTGGACAAAGCCATACGGGCTGCCGACCGTATTCTGTTGTCCACCCACGAAAACCCCGATGGCGACGGTGTTGGCTCACAGCTGGCCTTTAATGAACATCTTGAATCCCTGGGGAAGGAGTGTCGGATCCTCAATTATACCGAGGTGCCCACTATCTACGAGTTCCTGGATCCCCATGGCTGGCTTGAGGTATATGATCCGGAGCGTGATGGGGCGTGGCTGGCGGCCTGCGATCTGGCAATTGTCTTCGATCTGGGGAATTTCCGCCGGCTGGAGGCGGTGGGACGGGACCTGTGCCGCCACAATGTGGCCCTGGCTGCTATCGACCACCATCCCCAGAGCGACTTCGATGGTCTGGGAGGTAAACTACCCTACAGGTACTTAATCCTGGATTATTCAGCGTCCTCCACGGGAACACTTGTATGGGAGTACCTGAAAACCTACCGGTCCGAGCCGCTCACTCTCACCATGGCCGAGGCGCTCTATACCGCATTGGTTACCGACACGGGCTCCTTCCGGTATGACAATACCGACGAGCGTGCCCATCTCATGGCTATTGACCTGCTCAAGGCCGGTGTCAAGCCTTATAATGTTCACCGGCAGGTGTATGAGCAGACGGAGCGTTCCCAGGTGAGCCTGCTGGGGGTTCTTACAAATAACCTCCAGTATTCCGGGGATGGGCGCATAGGCTGGTGTGCGCTAACGCAGGACATGTTGGCGGGAGCGGGGGCAACCCGGAAGGATGTGGATGGTTTTTCAGATTTTATCCGAACCATCAAGGGCGTAGAGGTAGCGGTATTATTGACCGAGGTGGATGGGGACAAGACCAAAGTGAACCTGCGCAGCAAGGGGAACCTGGCCATAAATGATGTGGCTCAGAAGTTAGGCGGCGGCGGCCATCCCTTTGCCTCAGGGGCTTTCGTTGAACAACCCTGGGGGGAAGTGATCGAGATCCTCCTGCCGTTGCTGGAAGAGAAAGTAAAAACCATGGATAATGTCGGGGAGGGGGCCATCAGTGGGAGTTAAACCGGATGTCTGGATCGAAGAGATGGCCCTGAAGCATGGCATGATCGAGCCGTTCGAGCCGGGCCAGGTGAGCCGGGAGACCATTTCCTACGGGGTATCATCATACGGCTACGACCTGCGTGTGGCGGATGAATACAAGATATTTACCAACGTGAATAACAGCATTGTCGATCCCAAGCACGTTGATCCCAAGTCCTTCGTTGACTTCCAGGGTCCCGTGTGCATCATCCCGCCCAATAGTTTTGCCCTGGCCCGCAGCGTGGAATACTTCCGCATACCGCGGGATATCATCACCCTTTGCGTGGGCAAATCCACTTACGCCCGCTGCGGTATTATTGTGAATGTGACCCCCTTTGAACCCGAATGGGAGGGCAACGTCACCCTGGAGATTTCCAACACCACGCCTCTGCCTGCCAAGGTCTATTCGTTTGAGGGAATTTGCCAGGTGCTCTTTTTTGAGGGCAGCGGGGCCTGCCGGACTTCGTATAAAGACAAGAAAGGCAAGTATCAGAAACAGATCGGCATTGCACCGGCAAGGATTTGACGGAGGCAGGGGGCGGGAAATGGAAATCGTGATGGCGGAGGATACGGGGTACTGTTTTGGTGTGCGAGACGCGGTCAATATGGCGTACGAAGCCGGGCGGAGCTATGGCTCGGTATATATGTTAGGCGACATTGTCCACAACGAGCGGGTGGTTGGTGATTTGGCCGAAGCAGGTGCCAAAGTTGTTAATTCTCTTGATGATATCCCCGATAATGCCCCGGTGTTGTTCCGTGCTCATGGCACGCCGCTGGAGGTGTGGGAACAGGTGAAGGCCAAGGGGCTCAAGGTTATTGACGCCACCTGCCCCCTGGTCAGGGAGATTCATGAGGGGGTGCGGAGGATTTCCGCTGACGGCCGGCAGGTCATTATCATTGGTGACCACGGGCACGACGAGGTGATCGGCATCGCCAGCCAGGTTCCCAACCCGATCATTGTGGCAACTCCTGAGGAAGCGCAGGCCTTGCGGAAGATGAAGCGGGCGGCGATAGTATGCCAGTCTACGCAGATGATTGAGAATGTCCAGAACATCGTCAACATACTCATGACCAAGGTTTTCGACCTGCACTTTGTCAATACCATCTGTTTCCCAACCAAGCGGAATCACGAGCAGATCAAGCACCTGGCGATGGAATCGGACGTGATGATTATCATCGGTTCATTCACTTCCGCCAACTCCAAGCGTTTGACACAGCTGGCCATGGAGCGGAATCCCCGCTCTTATCAGGTGACCTGCGCCGCTGACATCAACGAGGAATGGTTCGAGGACGCCCGGAAGGTAGGCATCTCCGCCGGTGCTTCCACGCCGGATTACCTTATTGAAGAGGTAAAGTCAAGAATTGAGGCCATTGCCGCGTCGGCACTCGCCAGGAGAGCCTGAAACCGAAGGCAGGTGATCTCCGGTGCTTCAGGCCCGATGGAGAGAAGCAACATGTGTGGAGATACCAGGTGGGCAGTCGGGAACGTAAGTCCTGTTCCCAAGTAAAACTGGTTGTCCCCCAGGCAGCATGGCCCGGCCGGCGGAGTGAAAGAATTACTACTAAGATGTATGTGTCGTTTGTAGCTTAGTGGCAAGTGGGCAGCGACAACAATCGAGGGTAATAAGAGAAACATGGAAGAAGGATCATTCGAAGTCAAAGTAGGTCTTGCCGAGATGCTCAAGGGCGGGGTGGTCATGGACGTAACCACCGCTGAGGCGGCCAAGATCGCCGAGGACGCCGGGGCGGTGGCGGTGATGGCCCTGGAGCGCATCCCCGCCGACATCCGCAAGGACGGGGGCATTGCCCGCATGTCCAATCCAGCAGTAATTCAGGCTATCCAGAAGACGGTATCCATCCCGGTGATGGCCAAGTGCCGCATCGGGCATTTCGCCGAGGCTCAGATCCTGGAGGCGCTGGAAGTGGACTTCATCGACGAGAGTGAGGTTCTGACGCCGGCCGATGAGGAGAACCACGTTTACAAGCACGATTTCAAGGTACCCTTTGTCTGTGGTGCCCGGGACCTGGGCGAGGCTCTGCGGCGGATCGGCGAGGGTGCCGCCCTGATCCGGACTAAAGGGGAGGCTGGCTCGGGCAATATCGTGGAGGCGGTACGGCACATGCGCACCATCCAGTCGGCTATTCGCCGGCTGACCGTCCTGGATCAGGCCCAGCTCATGGCCGAGTCGAAGGAGCTGGGCGCACCGTTTGCCCTGGTAGAGCAGGTGGCTAAAATCGGCAAACTGCCGGTGCCCAATTTCAGCGCAGGGGGAATAGCCACGCCCGCCGACGCGGCCCTCATGATGCAGCTGGGGGCCCAGGCGGTCTTTGTGGGTTCGGGCATCTTTAAATCGGAAGATCCCGCCGCCAGAGCCCAGGCCATTGTGGAAGCCACCACTTATTATAACGATCCTGAAAAGCTGGCGCGCATCTCAGCCGGGCTGAAGGGTGCCATGCGCGGGCTGGATATGTCCGAGATTCCCCCGGAAGAGCGACTGCAGGAGCGCGGTTGGTAAACACAGTAGGCGTCCTGGCCCTGCAAGGCGACTTTGTCCGTCACCAGGACATGCTGGTATCTCTGGGATGCCGGGTGCGGGCCGTCCGTTACACCAGTGATCTGGAAGGCCTGGCCGGTCTGGTTATCCCCGGCGGCGAGTCCACCACTATCAGCAAGCAGCTGGATCGGAGTTATCTCCGGGAGGCGGTCAGTACCTTTGTCCGGGAACGGCCCGTGATGGGCACCTGCGCCGGTCTTATTCTTATGGTCAGGGACCCCTCCGACAGCCGGGTGAACAGCCTGAATCTCCTGGATGTGGTGGTGACCCGCAACAGCTGGGGGCGGCAGGTGCATTCCTTCACCACTCCCCTGGAGGTGCAGCTGAATGGTCGGCACGATACGGTGCCAGCTGTCTTTATCCGGGCACCGCGCATACAGGAGGTGGGACCGGAAGTGGAGGTTCTGGCCCGTATCAAGAACGAACCGGTTCTCGTACGCCAGGGCCGCCACCTGGGCGCCGCTTTCCACCCCGAGCTCACCAACGACACCAGTATTCATCGGTTGTTCCTGGAAGCGTTACCGGCATGACCGAAAAGTACCCGCTCCTATCCACCGTTGACGGTCCTGACGACCTGAAACAAATCCCGCTGGAGAAATTGCCGCAGCTGGCCGCAGAGGTAACGGACCTGATTAAGACGGTGGTCCAGGAGACCGGCGGGCACTACAGCTCCCCCCTGGGTGTCGTGGACCTGACGGTAGCCCTGCATTACGTGTTTGACTCGCCACAGGATCAGTTGGTCTGGGACGTGGGGCACCAGGCTTACGCCCACAAGATCCTCACGGGGCGCCGCGATGCCTTTCACACTCTACGCACCAAAGACGGCATCAGCGGTTACCTGCGCCGGGAAGAGAGCGAACACGACGTTTTCGGGGCGGGACATGCCAGCACAGCCATCTCCGCTGCCCTGGGGGTAGCAGAGGCCCGCAATCTGCTGCAGCAGGAAGGGCACGTGGTGGCCGTTATTGGTGACGGCGCTCTAACCGGCGGCCTGGCCTATGAGGGGCTGAACAACCTGGGCTTCAAGGAAATGAAACTGACGGTGGTCCTCAACGATAACCACATGTCAATCTCACCGACCATCGGTGGTCTTTCCACCTACCTTACCCGTGTTGTATCCAACCCCCTTTATAACCGTATCAGGGATGATATCTGGAAAGCGACCGGTCTGCTGCCACTGGGCACCAAGGCCGTCCGCAATTTTCTCCGCCGGCTTGAGGAGGGGCTGAAAAGCCTCATTACGCCCGGCCTGATTTTTGAGGAGCTGGGTCTGCGCTACTTCGGGCCTATTAACGGCCACGACTACGATTCCATGATCTCGGTATTCAGGAATGTCAAGGATCTGCCCAGCCCGACCCTGGTTCATGTCTTGACCACTAAGGGGCACGGAGCCAAGGAGGCGGAGGACGACTCGCTTCAGTTCTATAGTCTCCCGGGTCGGAAGAACCGCAGGCCCGACGGCAAGGCGGCGCCCGACTATAACCAGGTCTTTGGTAAAGTGGCTATGGAGCTGGCGGAACAAGACGATCGCGTCTGCTGTATTACCGCAGCCATGGAAGTGGGCACGGGCCTGACTGAATTTGCCAGTGAATATCCTCACCGCTATTTTGACGTGGGCATAGCTGAGGGTCATGCCGTCACCTTCGCCGGTGGGCTGGCCACCCAGGGTATGCTCCCGGTAGTGGCCATTTATTCCACCTTCCTGCAACGGGCTTACGACCACATTATACACGATATCACCCTCCAGGACTTGCCGGTGATCTTCTGTCTCGACCGGGCCGGTGTGGTGGGGCCCGATGGGCCGACCCATCATGGGGTCTTCGACCTGGCCTTTCTGCGGCAGATTCCCGGTATGGTGGTCTGTGCGCCCAAGGATGGCGACGAGCTGCGCGATCTCCTTTTCAGTGCGGCAGGGTATGGCGCTCCCGTGGCTATCCGCTATCCCAAGGATGGCAGTATTCAATTTGATCCAGACGGGGAGGCGACGATCATCCAACGGGGAACGTGGGAAATTCTCAAGGAAGGGCCGGACGTGACTTTCCTGGCGGTAGGCAGTATGGTTGCGGTGGCCCGACAGGCGGCGGCCGAGCTGTCCCGGAAGCACGACGTTGAGGCGATGGTGGTAAACAGCCGTTTTATCAAGCCAATTGATGAGGCACTCGTGCAGCGAATAGTCGAGGGGGGTGCACCGATTATCACCCTGGAAGAGGGGATTCTGGCTGGCGGTTTCGGCTCGGCCATACAGGAATATTTACGCCGGCTTGACCATCACCTTCCGGTGGTGTCCTTAGGTATTGAAGACGAATATGTTGGACATGCCACGCGGGGAGAGCTTCTGGAGATGCTCGGGCTGACCCCGGTCAGAATTGTCGAGCGGGTGCTGGAGATGATGCCGTCTATGGCCGCTCAGAAGTAACCGCAGAGCGCGCGGCCTACGCCCCTGAAGCACCACCACCGCGTCAAGTCATAAGGAGGGATAATGAGTTCGTCCAAGAGTGGACGTATTTCAGCTGCGGCCAAGACCGCCACGCAGCAGTGGGATGATGAGGCCGGGAGGGCCGGGGTCCGGGATTACAGTTTTGATACCGTCTCCGGTGAGCCGGTGGATCCGCTGTATATGCCACCGGAACTGGGTGATGAATACCTGGAAAAATGGGGTTTCCCCGGGCAGTATCCCTTCACCCGGGGGGCATACACCAACATGTACCGGGGCCGGCTCTGGACCATGCGCCAGTTCGCCGGTTTCGGAACCCCCGAAGAAACCAACGAGCGCTATAAGTTCCTGTTGAAGCACGGCCAGACCGGCCTGTCCGTGGCCTACGATATGCCCACCCTTATGGGCTATGACGCCGACGATGATTGCTCGCTGGGCGAGGTGGGCCGGTGCGGGGTCAACGTGTCATCACTGGAAGACATGGAGACGCTCTTTGACGGCATCGACCTGGGAGCGATCAGCGTTTCCCAGACTATCAACGGCCCGGCCTTTATTCTGTTGGCGTTCTACGTGGCTGCGGCCGAGAAACAGGGCGTGCCCCGGCGCGAACTGACCGGGACCCTCCAGGCGGATATCCTCAAGGAATACATCGCCCAGAAGGAGTGGATCTTCCCACCCCGGGAATCCATGCGTATCGTCACTGACATGATCGAGTTCTGCACTGATGAGCTGCCCCGTTACAACTCGATATCGGTGAGCGGCTATCACATTCGGGAGGCCGGGAGCACCGCCGTTCAGGAGCTGGCCTTTACTCTGGCCGACGGCTTCGCCTACATCGAGCATGGCATTGAGCGGGGGATGGATGTGGACGTCTTCGCTCCCCGCATCTCCTTTTTCTTCAACTCCCACCTGGATTTCTTCGAAGAGATCGCCAAGTTCCGGGCCGCCCGGCGTATCTGGGCCAGGCGGATGAAAAACCAGTACGGTGCCAGGGATCCCCGGTCCTGGCGACTGAGGTTCCACACCCAGACGGCGGGATGCACCCTCACCGAACAGCAGCCGGAGAACAACATATCCCGTACCACTTTCCAGGCCTTGGCGGCGGTGCTGGGGGGCACCAACTCCCTGCACACCAACGCCATGGACGAAACCATTGCCCTGCCGACCGAAAAAGCCGCCATGATCGCCCTGCGTACCCAGCAGCTCATCGCCTACGAGACCGGCGTCGCCAACGTCATCGACCCTCTGGCCGGTTCCTGGTTCGTAGAGAGCATGACTGACAGGATGGAGGAACAGGCCGAGGCCTATTTTCAGAAGATCGACGAGCTGGGCGGCGTGATCCCGGCCATTGAGATGGGCTTCTTCCAGCGGGAGATAGCCCGGGCCGCGTACGATTACCAGAGGGCGGTGGAGGCCAAGCGGCGGATCGTCGTGGGCGTCAACGAGTTCGTCAACGAAGATGAAGTCCTGGATATCCCGGTCCTCGAGATATCGGTAGAAGTAGAACGCCGGCAGCGGGAGAAGCTTGAATCTCTCCGTGCCCGGCGCAACAGCGATGTCGTGGAAGCGGCCTTGAAGCGTGTTCGTGAAGTGTGTCACTCCTCGGAAAACATTCTTTACCCGGTGATCGAAGCGGCCAGGGATTACGCCACCCTCGGTGAAATCGTGGCCGTTATGAAAGAAGAGCTCGGTATCTGGGTGGAAAGTACGACCTTCTAATCTGAGCCAATCCTCCAGGGATATGCCTGCATACGCCGATCTATTTAGCCATGACCGCAGCTTCACGGTTGGGGTTGAAGAAGAGTACATGCTCTGTCACCCCACTACCGGTGACCTGGTGCCGCGAGCCGACAGCATCCTGGCCCGGCTCAATGAGGATGAGCGGGAACGCTTCAGCTACGAGCTGATTCTCTCGGAGATCGAAATCAATACCCCCGTTTCCGAGACGGTTAATGAGGCCATGGGCCATATCAGGCATTTTCGGGGCCGGGTCCGGGATTTGGGTCGGGAACTGGGCTTCCGTATCGGTATCAGCGGCACCCATCCCACTGCCCTGGGCGACGAACAGCAGTTTGTGGACAGTCCCGGCTATCAATGGGTCGCCGAGCAGCTGCACTACTATGCCCGGCGGAACATCACCTTCGCCATCCACGTTCATGTGGCGCTCCCCGATGCCGAAGCGGCCATCGCCGCCACGAACGCTGCCCGCCGGTGGCTGGCTCCCCTGCTGGCGCTGTCCACCAATTCACCCTTCTTCCGCGCCCGCAACACCGGGATGCTCTCGGCCCGGACGTTCCAGTTCGGGGCTTTCCCCCGGACCAACATTCCCGGGACGTTCCGTGATTTTGAGCATTTCCGGGAGGTGCTGGAGACCTATCTGACCATGGAGTCTATCCGCCTGCCCCGGCATATCTGGTGGAAAATTCGTCCCCATGCCGGCTACGGGACAGTGGAGTTTCGGGTGTCCGATATGCAGCGCTCCCTGAAGCGTACCGAAATGCTCGTGGCCCTGGGCCAGGCCATCTGCCATCGCATCTTCAGGGATCTCCATAATAATCACTTACAGCAGGACTTTGAGCTGGAATATCTCAACGACGCCCTGTGGAAGGCCACCCGCTTTGCCTTCGATGCCAGGGTGGCCGATCCCAACGATCACCAGGTCATGACGATGGCCGAGCAGGTGGAGAAGCTGGTGACCTATGTGCGCCCCTCCCTGACCGAGCTGGGCACTGAAAATGTGGTGGCAACGGTAGAGGAAGTGCTGGAGTGCGGCAGTGAAGCCCGGGAACAGCTGGACGTGCATGCAGGGGAAGGGTTCGCGGGACTGAAAGCCATGCTGATGGATAAGGTCGATTTCGGGGGTGAGGATTGAGCAACCTTTTCTTTTGTTCGTCTTAGCGGGCGCCCTCATCTTTGATTATATTTCGGAGCAGTAGATGAAGGCCTTTCATGCCATACGACGAAACCAGGTTTTCCTGGCGATAACCCTGGCGGTCGCCATCGCCAATCTGTGGTTGATCTACCAGGTAGCCCCGGTAGTGCCCCAGCAGGAGATGGCCCAGAAAATCTTCTACTACCACGTGCCCCTGGCCTGGAACGCCTTCCTGGCGTATCTGTTGGTGGCCGCAGCCGGTGCCGCCTACCTGATTACGCGCCAGCCGCGGTGGGATCGCTGGTCCCT
>JABUBL010000286.1_pt1 | contig 14151 bp, 11 predicted proteins | sample 7240371 | NCBI WGS metagenome assembly JABUBL01 (sample SAMN07256343, study PRJNA390944) | subsurface metagenome | isolation source: Methane hydrate marine sediment | place: Pacific Ocean: Eastern North Pacific, ODP site 1244 | collected 2002
AAAAAAGTATAGAGAATTATGGACTTTATTTATTCATTGATTTTAAGAATTCCTTGTTGTTTTTCGTCTCTTTCATTCTTGCAATAAGGAACTCCATTGCCTCTATCTGATTCATTTCATTCAATAACTTCCTTAAGATCCAGATTTTATTCAACTCCTCCCCTGTAAGAAGAAGTTCTTCCTTTCTGGTGCCTGATTTATTAATATCTATGGCAGGGAAGATTCTCCTGTCAGCAAGTTTTCTGTCGAGAACAAGTTCCATATTACCAGTTCCTTTGAATTCTTCAAAGATTACCTCATCCATTCTACTACCTGTTTCAATCAGTGCAGTCGCAACAATAGTAAGACTGCCACCCTCTTCTATATTTCTTGCTGCTCCAAAGAACCTTTTGGGTTTGTGAAGAGCATTTGAATCAACACCTCCTGTCAGTGTTTTTCCACTGTGAGGTATAACAACATTATGTGCTCTTGCTAACCTCGTTATACTATCAAGAAGAATTACAACATCATGTTTTTCTTCAACCATCCTGCGTGCTCTTTCAATAACCATATTTGCAACCTGAACATGACGTTCTGCTGGTTCATCAAATGTTGAACTGATTACTTCACCTTTTACAGATCTTATCATATCCGTTACTTCCTCTGGTCTTTCATCAATCAATAGAACCATAAGTTTAATCTCTGGATGGTTGGTGGTTATACTGTTAGCAATCTTCTGGAGAAGAACGGTTTTTCCTGCCCTTGGTGGTGAAACAATAAGAGCCCTTTGTCCTTTCCCAAGAGGTGTCATAAGATCAATGATTCTTCTTGAAATATCACTATTCCCGATCTCGAGTCTTATTTTATCATCAGGATATAGTGGTGTTAGATAATCAAATAGAGTTCTCTTTTTGGAAAGCGCAGGGTTTTCATAATTTACAGCTTCAATCTTCAAGAGGGCAAAATATTTTTCACCTTCTTTAGGTGGTCTTATCTGACCTGATATAGTGTCTCCTGTTAGAAGTCCGAATTTTTTTATCTGTGAGGGCGATACATATATATCATCGTGACCAGTAAGATAACTGTTATTAGGTGAACGCAGGAATCCAAAACCATCGTGATTAATTTCGAGCACTCCCTCGCCGAAAATCAAACCGTTCTGTTGTGCTTGAGCATCAAGGATGCCAAAGATGAGGTCCTGTTTTTTTAGGGTTGAATATCCCTGAATATTGAAGACCTTAGCGATCTCCTTGAGTTCTGAAAAGGTTTTGTCCTTTAATTCTGCTATTTCCATTTTTGCTTACCTTGTTTTATGGGTTTAGTGTTACTACCAGTGCAGAATGCACTGAAAAGAATGGGTTAGAACTAAGTCGCCAATTCGTGTTTTTAACTTTGTATTCTTATCGTTACCCCTTGGTGGTTTGTTGGATCTAATAGCTGCTACAGGAGTTGTCTCTTTATCCTCCTTTAAAGGTTATTTCTACTTTGCTATCTATTCCAATTCTTAAACTGTCACCTCTTGATAAATGCTAACCAAAAATAAGTTTTTCCCAATTACTGTTTTTCCATTTTTTTTAACTTTGAAGTTCAGAGAAGAAAACTGACTTTTCCTAAAGGTTCAATTTTTGCTGAATTTCTCTTTCCTAAACCAGTATTTCTCGTATGCTTAAAAGAATTATATTTTAGTACATTTGAATAATAATATTTATTTAACATCCCGAGGATTATAAAAAGTAATGTAGTATAAAGAGCAATTATTATAAAGATTGAAGATAATGTTACAATGAGAATCTTTTTCGAATTCATTGTTTGAATTTAACTTTTTTGAAAATATAATACTAAATAGAGCTTTTGTCAAGTATTTTTTTGATTTTTTTCAAAAAATTTTTCAACCATTTAAGAAGTATATTTTACCTGATGTAAGATGTTGGAAACTCTTTTTACCTTAATATGGAGGCTTTAGTCTTATGTTCGAATTAGGTTTATATGACTTTATTTCCATTGATAATCATCTGGAATTTGCATCCAAGAAAATCTGCTGCTCTTCTTGATATTATCATTCGAGAAAGAAAAATTTCAAAGTATTCCATAACTACAGCAATTGTTGTATCAATTGTTAAATTGAAAATTATTTTCGTATCATCCTTATCTACATCTAAGAGAGACTTTGTAGTTGCATAATTGACACGGTCATGGATATCAAACTTAACAAACTCAGGGTTTCTGACTCTGCTTCTGTGGACATCAGATTTGTCAGCAAGTATTAATGCTGCTGCAACCACGCTTATAGGAATTCCATCCTCTTCATGATGATTACCTATTGCACCAATTATTTCCGAAACATTATCAACAGGCATTCCCATTGATGTGAGAATGGAATGTACCAATACTGCACCTGATTGTGCGTGGTTTTCTCTGTTAATAACATTTCCAATGTCATGAAGGTATCCTGCAATGCTTCCAAGGGTAATAATCCTTTCTTTCTTTTCAAGATCAGAGAGTATACGTTCCGCTGTCTTTGCAACCCTTTTTGCATGTCTCTCGCCATGTTCTGTATACCCTATTATCCCTAAGAAATCATCCGCTTTATGCACATAAGTTTTCACGGTTTTATTATTCATCACATCTGCAAGTGTAATCATCGCTATTATTCTTTTTCTATTTTCCAGTTTCCATCTATAAAATCAACAACTACCTTATTACCATCTTTTATTTCGGCTTTGATAATCTTTGTCGAAAGGACATTCTCTATCCTTTTCTGTATAACCCTTCTGAGAGGTCTTGCACCATAAATTCTGTCAAAGCCTTCATTTGCAAGTTCTTCCTTTGCACCTTCTTTTAACTCGAGTTCTATATTCTTTTCCTTCAATCTCTTCCTAAGGTCGGTTACGTGTATTTTAATTATCTTCTTTATGTCATCTTTCGTTAGAGAATGGAAGACTATTAGATCATCAAGCCTGTTGAGAAACTCGGGTTTAAACTTACTTTTTACCTCTTCCATAACGCCTGTTTTCATCCTCTCGTAATTATCTGTACTCTCCTGTATCCACATAGAACCAATGTTAGAGGTCATAATAATTATGCAGTTTTTGAAATCGACTGTTCTTCCTTGCCCATCCGTTAATCTTCCATCATCAAAGATCTGAAGAAGCACATTGAAAACATCTGGGTGAGCCTTTTCGATCTCATCGAGAAGTATTACTCTGTAAGGCCTTCTTCTAACCGCCTCTGTTAATTGCCCGCCTTCTTCATAACCAACATATCCTGGTGGTGCACCTATGAGTCTTGAAACAGTGTGTTTTTCCATATATTCACTCATATCTATTCGCACCATAGCATCTTCAGTATCAAAAAGAAATGCTGCAAGTGTTTTTGCAAGTTCTGTCTTTCCTACACCTGTAGGACCAAGAAAGAGAAAAGAACCCATTGGTCTTTTTGGGTCTTTTAGTCCTGCCCGCGATCTTCTGATTGCCTCAGAGACCGATAGAATTGCTTCATCCTGGGCAATCACCCTTTCGTGCAGTTTTTCTTCCATTTTTAGTAGTTTTTCAGATTCCTCTGTAAGCATTCTCTGGACAGGTATACCAGTCCATTTTGATATAATTTCTGCAATATCCTCTTCACCAACTACATCATCAATTCCCCTTTCTCTCATCCATTTCTCTCGCTTTTCGTTAAATTCCTTCTGCAATGCATCTACCTCATCCCTTAATTGAGCCGCTCTCTCATATGCCCTTGATTGAACTGCTTCCTTACCCTCTCTTGTAAGTTTCTTAATTCCATTTTCTAATTCTTTAAGTTCAGGTGGAGCGCTGTAGATATCAATGCGGAGTTTTGCACAAGCTTCGTCAACCAGGTCAATTGCCTTATCCGGGAGTTTCCTGTCACTTAAGTATCTGTGAGAGAGTTTTACTGCAGCCTTAATTGCTTCGTCAGAGATCTTGACGCCATGATGCGATTCATATTTATCCCTCAATCCTAAAAGTATCTTGATGGAATCATCAATTGAAGGTTCTGATATAAAAACAGGTTGAAATCTTCGTTCCAGTGCGCTATCCTTTTCAATATGTTTCCTGTATTCATCAAGTGTTGTTGCTCCAATCGCCTGCAGCTCGCCTCTTGCCAGTGCTGGTTTTAACATATTTGACGCGTCTATCGCACCCTCTGCTGCGCCTGCACCAACAATTGTATGCAGTTCATCAATAAAAAGAATTATCTCACCTTTTGATTTTTTTATTTCATCCATTACCGCCTTTAATCTTTCTTCAAATTCACCGCGGAACTTACTTCCTGCAAGAAGTGAACCTATATCGAGTTGTATAACCTTCTTATTTTTCAAAATCTCTGGAACATCGTTAGATACAATCAGTTGGGCAAGGCCTTCAACTATTGCAGTTTTTCCAACGCCTGCCTCACCAATTAAAACAGGATTACTTTTTGTTCTTCTTGATAGCACCTGTATAACCCGTTTAATCTCATCATCACGTCCAATCACAGGGTCAATTTTCCCTTCGCTTGCAAGTTTCGTAAGATTTATTGAGTATTTATCGAGTACCATATATTTACTTTCAGGATTTGGGTCTGTCACCCTTTGACCTCCTCGTATCTTTTGGAGTGCCTTGTATATCTTCTCCTTAGTTATGGAAAATTCATTAAAGATTCGTGCAACACCATCATCATGTATATCCGATATCGCTATAAAAAGGTGTTCGACACTTACAAATTCGTCCCTTAGTCTTCTTGCTTCCTCTTTCGATAATTCATCCACCCTTTTTGTTCTTGGCGTCATATAAACCTGTTTTTCCGCACCACCGTATTCGTAATGAACCTGAGGTATTTTATTTATTTCCTCCTTAGTTTTGGAAAGCACTGAGTCGACGTTTATGCCAAGACCCTTCAAAATGTCAGAGACCAATCCCCGTTCCTGCTTTAGCAGTCCCCAGAGGATATGTTCTACATCAAGTTGATTTTGATTGAATTCACTCGTTAAATCATTTAAGGCTATATGAATAGCTTCCTGTGCCTTTTCAGTACACTTATCAAATATCATGCACTTCCACCTTCTTTCTTTCTTTTTAGCATTACAATATAATACAAAACAACTGATTTTGCAAGTAAATTCGGTAGTTTTAATAAATATTTTATCATTTATTTTGAAAGTCAGAGGCTTTCAACTTTCATCTTCTCCACCACAAATCCCCTTTTCTAAAGGGGGATTTACCCCGTTAGAAATCCTGCATTTTTAATGGGGTTGGCGTAGGTAGGCTTCGGGGGAGAGGAAAAGGGGAGTACTGACAATTCTATTGACATAGATGTGGGATTTTGATATTATTTAATAGAGCACAGGTGTACAGGAGCACAGCAAAGAAGAAAGGAGGAGAGATGAGAAAGATAGTTATCATTTTAATTTTGTTCACACTTTCATTTGGATGCAAAGAGTTTATGAAGAGATTGGCTGTTAAGGAATTGGATTTCAGTCTGGTAAGAGTGAGTCTTATTGATTACACTCTTTCTGATATGACACTTAAACTTGACATAATGGCTACGAACCCAAATGATATTGATGCAGTGATTGATAGGCTGGACTACTCTTTCTTTATCAACGAAAAAAATGCGGCAAACGGAAGTACATTAAAGAGAATAACAATAAAGGCAGGAAGGAAAAAGACAGTTTCCACTGAACTCACGATAGACTATCTCAATCTCGGGGCTGCGATCCTTGAGGCTGTGAAGGATAAGAGAGCAGACTTCAGGATCGAGGGGAAGGTATACATAGATACAGAAATAGGATCAATATCGTTCCCAATTACGTTGTTCTATCCGTAAGCACTTACAAGTAAAAAGAAAAAGTTAAAAGCAAAAAGTGAAAATTAGCTTAAGGAACTAAACGAGCTGGAAAGTGTTTATCTTTTTTGTAATCCAATATGAAACTGACAGGAAATGAGACCCATACTGGCACTGGTTTACCTTCATGATATGCTGGCATGAATTCAGTCTGAATTGCTGCAGCAAGGGCAGATTTTGCTAATAATTCTTCAATTTCATTGAATTCTCTCTTTGTTTCTCTTGCTTGCTTAAGAAGTTTTTGATATTTGGTTTTATTTTTTGAAATTATATAATAATTCTCGTGGGTTAAAAAAGTGAGTGCTTTAGCCTTCTTTACAACCCCTGTTGAATCTATTAAAAATTGAAGAATAACAGTTCCTTGATAACCAATCGATTTGACCTCCGAAGGATAGACGGGTTTCACAATTCTTTTAGGTTTTGGTGGAGTATCATATGCTTTGATACCTTTGCTAGTATCAGAAGGACTAGGTGGTGGGGTAATTTTCTTTTCATTCTTTCGTTTTAAATATTCCGCTATATCCTCATTCCTTGTTTCAGGATTAACCCGAATAATGGTATAGTTTTTATCATCGTAAAAGAAGTGCGGGTTGTGAAATACATTCCTTTTTACAGAACACCCTGAAAGGAGAATTATAATGAGAAATAAGATGCTTTTCATTTTCCAATCCATGACAGTTAAATAATATCATTTTTTATAAAACATTGCAACATAAAAATTCTACCACGAATGAGTACAGATAAAACCTCTCTTATTTTCTTGACAATCTTTGGGTGGAGACTTATATTTCATTCAACATCTGTGTAATCTAACAAAAATCTGAGTAATCAGTCATAAATGCCAGGAGTTAAAATGAGAATCTGTCATAAATGTAAAAAGGAGATTGAAATTGAGGGAAAAGTGGGGAGGGAGGAACTCTGTCCTTACTGTGGCTCATACCTCCATTGCTGTCTTAATTGCAGGTTTTACGATGATTATGCGCATAACAAGTGCAGGGAGCCGAGAAGTGAGTGGGTGAGTGACAGGGAAAGGGGAAATTTCTGCGGATATTTTAAATATAAGGACAGTGAGGAAATTGATAAATCAGAGGAGAGAAAGAAAAAAGCAAAGGAAGAACTCAAAAAGCTCTTCGGGAAAGAATAAATGTCTACTTTGGGCAACTGCAACGAGAGGACTCGTTGCACTCCAAAAACACCAAACACAGAGATTACTTCACATAAGCGGAGCGAGAAGAGATACTCGCCCCGTTAAATACATACTACAAGAAAGAATAACGTAATTTAACGGGGCAAGCAATGACAAGAAGTAGGTGTCATTGAGAGGAGCCCTTCGACAGGCTCAGGATATACTCCGCAGAGCCTGTCCTGAGCGAAAGTGAAGGGTAGCAATCTCATTGGAGAAATTAGCAATAATGACCTTGTGTAGGTCAAAGTCTGCGTTAACCTTTTGATTTTCTAAAGCAATTTGAAAAGAGGTTTTTATAGTTCCCAATTCCTAATTATTTGACTATTGTGCCTTTCTTGGACTGTAACTTCGTTCCTTCCAAGGCACGTTTATATTCAGGAGTGTTAACCGCACAGAGTTAAGAACAATGAGTATCCAGAGAAGCAAACTCAACGGATGTAGAAAAATAAGCCACGGATTTATTTTAAATCTGACTGAGAGGAAAAACCTGTGTAATGTGATTAACAATATCTGGGAGAAGGGGAAAAGTGCCAGATGAAAATGAGCTAAACAATAGAAAAATAAGAGATACGGAATGATATAGAGGCAGATGATGGAGAGAAGAAAAGGAAGAAGAATTAATGGGTAGTTTTCAAATGCACCAAAGGAGTTTTTCGAGAAACCGTTCCAGAACGATTTGAAATCCTTATAAAATCTGACAGTAACTCTATCTTTGCCGTCCAAAAAAACAGTTTTACCGCCATGTTTTTTGACCTCATATGCAAGTCTCATGTCATCAACAATCTTATTCTTAATGTTTTCATGCCCACCAATCATTCTGTAAAATTTAGCATTTATGAGCATGAATGGGCCAAGTGCTATAACTGCCTTAGGGTACCTGAATGTATTTATAATTCTAAGAGGGAAAAAGCTTAGAAGTGCAAAATGTATAATTGGTATAAATAGTCTTTCTGGAAGGGTTTTGATAACAATCTCAGGCATAATAGAGAGGAGTTTCGCTTTCTCCCTGATTGCTGAATAAACAGATGATGAAATTGAGTCTTTTCTATGGACAGTATCCGAATCTGTAAAGAGGTACCATTCACCTTTTGCATACTGAGAAAGCGTGTGACAGGCAAAATTTTTACCAGTCCATCCCTCTGGTAAATTCTCACCCAAGTAAACGTTAACTTGGGGATATCGTTCCTTAAGTTTTTGTAATTTTATTAATGTATCATCTTCTGAATTGTCATCAAGAACAATGAGTTCAAAATTTGGATAGTCCTGATTTACGAGAGAGTTGATACATTTTTCTATATTTTCACTCTCATTCCGTGCAGGGACAAGGACTGAAACAAGTGGAGGTTTTGTATGTGATTTTCCCCGCTTTGAGATGGGTTTTAATAACCTGAAATTATTAAGAAGATTTAAGAGGATTGCGAAAAGAGCGATTGTAATAATACTGTTATACAATATCATCTTTTGTCCCATCCTGATGTTTCTCTGACTCTTCTCATATGGGGTATATCAATGATTCTTTTTATCCCAAGGAATGAGAGAAAGGATACAGTAAATATGATTTCTTTAATGCTATGCTTAAAGAGAGGCATCCATAAAACAGGTAAACTTGCTATTCCTATTGCCATAGCAAAAAGGTAGTATCTTTTTATGGAAAAGATGATAAGCATAAGAAAGAGTGCAGCAAATGTTGGGATGGGGTATAATCCTAAAAGAAAACCGAGTGCTGTAGCAACTCCCTTTCCACCTTTGAATTTCAGAAATACTGGAAAATCATGTCCAAGAACAACAGAGAATCCAGCAATAACAGTAATATAGAAAGGAAGCTTGAAGGATAGACATAGGAGTGCAATCACAAAGCCTTTTGAAAAATCAAGCAGGGCAACGAGGATGCCATAAGGTTTCCCAATGATGTGTAATACGTTTCGTGCTCCCACATTCCCTTCGCCTTCATATCGAATATCGATCCTTTTTACCATTTTGGAAAAGATAAAGGCAAAAGGTATATCACCTATTAAATAAGAGAGTAAACATATTGAAATGTATAATATAACATCATCCTGAAGAGGCAAGATAAATTTGGCTCCTTTCCTTAAATTTTCAAAAATCTCCAGTTTCTGATGTTATTGTTTATTTTCTTTTCCTTCTTTTTCCTCATTAATATGAATTTATTTTGTCATAAAATAAACAATTTGTCAATAAAAATTTTGAGATTTCTGGGAAATTCCTGCTTCCAATTCTTACCTGTCACGTTAACCTATTAAAAAGTTTCAAAAAATTAAGTCCAAGTATCTTCTTTACATCATGCTCTTTATAGCCCCTTTTAAGAAGCATCTCAGTCAGGGAGGTAAGTTTACCCGCATGTTCAAGGCCTTTCACTCTCTTTGACATGCCATCAAAATCAGAGCCAAGAGATAGTACATCTATTCCCCCGATCTCCCTTATATGGTCTATATGGTCAACAACATGTTTAACCCTTACAGGACTCTCTCTTGAAATGTAGTAAGGAAGGAAAAAGACGCCAATAATCCCTCCCCTTTCTGAAATTGCTTTTATCTGTTCGTCCTTAAGATTCCTTCTGTGCTTTCGTATGGCGTATGCTCCTGTATGTGATGCAATAAAAGGGGCTTCTGTATTTTCATAGATATCCCAGAAGGTTTTCTCTGATGAGTGGGATATATCTATTATCATGTTAAGTTTCTCCATCTCTTTCACAACCTGTTTCCCAAAATTTGAAAGTCCATTGTGTGGTTTTGTAGAATCGAGGGCAGCGTCACCAATTAGATTCGACTTGTTCCAGGTCAGTGTAAGTATTTTAACACCCAATCTCTGAAAGTCTCTTAAAAGTTCAATACTACCCTCAATAGCATCTCCTCCTTCTATTGCAAGAAGGATGCCTATTCCCCTTCTTTTAAGATTCTTAAGTTCCTCAGGATGCCTTATGAGGAAAAGTTCGGAGTTGTTTTCTACGAGTGTTAATATTCTGTCTATGAGTACCAACGCCCTTCTTGCACAGTGGTAGGGTGCATATCGTGGATTAATCCAGGAGGCAAAGACCTGCAGGTTTACTCCACCCTTCTTAAGTTTTGGTATATCAATCTGTGTTTCTTCATTATCCTTTCTTATGTCTATTCCTTTAAGAATCTTTCCTACTGTATCGCAATGGAGGTCAACAATAAAGCTTTTTTTATGTATCTCTTCTGCATAATTTTTCATTATCTTTTTTTACACCAAAATCCTTTATTTGTCAATCTAAAAAAGAGAATAAAAGGATGTATTTAACAACAGGTAAACCATCTTGGCTCACAAGAGAAAAACGAGGATGGCAAGCCTCACCTGTTGATAGCGAAATAAATCAGTGATGGGTGAGAATAAAAGTGGGGTGTAAATTTTTTCCTTGAAAAAATTATTAAATGGTGTTATATTAATAAGGTATACTATATTGAAAAAGGAGGTTGCAATACATGCCAAATCTGTTAACTAAGGTGTTTGGGACAAGAAATGAGAGAATACTGAAATCTCTGATACCTCAAGTAGATGCGATTAATAATGAACTTGAAAAATTAAGGGGACTCCGAGATGAGGATTTTCCAAAGAAGACAGAGGAATTCAAAAAACGGATTAACGAAGGTGAAACACTTGATGATTTGATGGTTGAAGCATTTGCTCTGGTAAAAGAGACGACAAGGAGACTGCTTGGAAAGAAATGGGATGTTACAGGTATAGAAAAGGAATGGGATATGGTTCCCTTCGATGTTCAACTTATGGGCGCAATAGTTCTTCATCAGGGAACGATAGTAGAGATGGCAACGGGTGAAGGTAAAACACTGGTTGCTACCATGCCTCTTTATCTTAATGCACTTACAGGTAAAGGTGTTCACCTTGTTACTGTCAATGATTATCTTGCAAGAAGGGATAAAGAATGGATGAGCAAGGTATATGAATTTCTTGGTCTCTCTGTAGGTGTGATTCAAGCTGGTATGAATCCAGAGGAGAGAAAAATCGAGTATAGCTGTGATATAACCTATGGAACAAACAATGAGTTTGGATTTGATTATCTGAGGGATAATATGGCAGTAGTTCCTGAACACAGGGTACAGCGAGGACACTACTATGCAATAGTGGATGAGGTGGACAGTGTGTTGGTTGATGAGGCAAGGACACCGTTAATAATATCTGGAGCAGTTGAGCATTCCACACATATGTACGATAAATGGAAACCAAGGGTAGAACGGCTGTATCGTGCCCAGATTCCTTATGTAAACCGGATCATTGCAGAGGGTGAAAAACTACTTAAGGAAGATAAGAATAAGGAAGCAGCTTATAAGCTTCTCCTGGCGAAGAGGGGTTCACCCAGGAACAAGAAACTGATGAAATTAGAAAAAGAAAAGGGTGTCCTGAAAATGATAGAGGCACTTGAATTACAATTGATGAGGGATAAGAAACTTCATGAGATTGATGAAGAACTTTACTACACAATAGAGGACCGAGAGAGTACTGTAAAACTCTCTGAAAAAGGGATGAAGTTCCTTTCTCCCGACGACCCTGGAGTTTTTGAACTCCCTGATCTTGCAGAGAAGATAGGTAAGATTGATGAGGATGAGAGTCTGAGTCCAAGGGAAATAGCGGTCGAGAAAGATAGAATTCATACTGATTATGCAGAGAAAATGAAAGAAAAAACTAACCGTGATAATTTGCTGAAGGCATACGAACTCTTCAGGAAGGATGAAGAATATGTATTAATGGATGGAAAGGTTATCATTGTTGATGAGTTCACCGGTAGGCTAATGCCCGGAAGGAGGTATTCAGAAGGATTGCATCAGGCACTTGAAGCAAAGGAGGGCGTTACGATAGAGAAAGAGACACAGACACTTGCAACTATTACTTTGCAGAACTATTTCAAGATGTATGAGAAACTTGCAGGAATGACAGGGACAGCTGAGACAGAAGCAGCTGAATTTGAAAATACATTTAAACTTGATGTTATGGTTATACCCACGAATATGCCAGTAAGGAGGATAAATTACGACGATGTTATCTTTAAAACAAAGAGGGAAAAGTACAATGCGGTTATTGAAGAAATTATAAGAATGAATGAGATGGGAAGACCTACTCTTGTGGGAACAGTATCCGTGGATGTATCAGAGACACTCAGTCGTATGTTGAAAAGAAGGGGAGTAAAACACCATGTATTAAATGCAAAACATCACCAGAAGGAGGCGGAGATTGTAGCGTATGCAGGTGAACCCGGTATGGTTACGATTGCAACGAATATGGCAGGTCGTGGAACCGATATTAAACTCGGTAGTGGAGTGGTAAAGTGCAAGGATTATTGCAATGTTCTCTTTGATTCTCCTGATGGTAAGCACGATCCTGAAATGGAGAAAAAGTGTCGAGCAGACATGCCCTGTGGACTCCATATCATTGGAACAGCGAGACATGAATCAAGGAGAATAGATCGACAGCTGAGGGGACGGTCAGGCAGGCAGGGAGACCCGGGTTCTTCCCGCTTCTACCTCAGCCTTGAAGACGACCTGATGCGGCTCTTTGGTTCTGACAAACTTGTTGCCATAATGGACAGAATTGGTGTTGAGGATAACAAACCAATAATACAGAACAGGTTCGTGACAAGGAGAATCGAAGCAGCCCAAAAAACCGTTGAGGGAATGAATGCAGGGGTCAGGAAAAGGCTTCTTGATTATGACGATGTTATGAATAAACAGAGAGAAGCGATCTATGGAATGAGAAATGAAATCCTTGACGGTATGGATCTTAAGGGAAAAATAGAAGAAATGGTTGATGATATTGTCGATGATATTATTGATGCCTATACAGACTCAAGAGAATATCCAGATAAATGGAATTGGGAAAGTTTCCAGGAAGAGCTGCTTAATCTCTTTTTAATAGACTGGAGAATAAAAAAGGAGGAGATGCATACAATTAAAAGTGAAACCTTAAGGGATGAATTGAAGAAGAAAATAAAAGAGATATACAGTGAGAAAGAGAAACTTATCGGTGATGAGCAAATGAGGGAACTTGAAAGGAGGGTAATGCTTCAGGTTATTGATACGCAGTGGAGAGAGCATCTCTATGAACTTGATGCGCTCAAACAAGGAATCGGTTTGAGGGGCTATGCACATAAGGACCCACTTGTTGAGTATAAAAGGGAATCATTCGGAATGTTCGAGGAATTGCTCGGCAGAATAAATGATGAGGTAATAAAATTCCTTTTCAGGATAAGGATAGAGTCGCCCGATGCTCCCAAGCTGGTAAAGGTAGAGGGCGTTTCAATAAAACCGGAGGCTGGTTTGGCTATTACAAAGAAAAAAAGAGAACCCGCCCTTGTTGGTGCACCACAGCAGAGTATCAGTGCAAAGGTGCAAAAAAACATAGATAGACCAATGAATGAGAAGGATAAGAAATTTCTTCAGACGTATGAAGAGATGAGAAAAAAGGGTAAAAAGGTAGGGAGAAATGACCCATGTCCCTGTGGGAGTGGTAAAAAATTCAAAAAATGTCATGGAAGGTATTTGTAGGGATAATGTTTTCTTGGAGTAGCAAAGCTTGCCCCGTGTAATAGATTACCGCTATAGCAAACATGTTATTACACAGGACTTGCTCTGCGATTATCTGCGCAAGACAAGTCTTGGTACTCCATAACACGAAACAAGTTTCGCTACTCCGATTTGGAGTGCAACGACAGTGTCGTTGCATGCAATGTCAGGAGACATTCTCGGCAAGTAAGAGGTATGTTTAAGCGAGTCAAGCTTTCCCAACCCACATAATCATCACCCAGCTTGATTCACTCCAGAAACGAATTTATTTGGTAGGGTACTTTTTCTCAGGGAGGGGGCGAACACTGAAACTTCCACATTTTGGGCAGGACCTCTCTTCAGCTACACCCTTCTCATAGTGTCCGAAAAACTCATGACCACACCGCATACACTTCATTTTTGTATTATTATTCTCAGCCATTTTTTGCTTACATTAACAGGGATTTTAAGAGGATGTTATTTTTTCTTTTTTTTCTTCTCCCTTGCTTCTTTCTTTTCCCTCTCTTGCTTTAATATTTTCTTTGTCTCTTCGATCTCTTCGGCTGTCACCTTTTTTCTCATCTCTTCCAATTCTCTCATTACTTTTGCTCG
>JABUBL010000287.1_pt1 | contig 14096 bp, 16 predicted proteins | sample 7240371 | NCBI WGS metagenome assembly JABUBL01 (sample SAMN07256343, study PRJNA390944) | subsurface metagenome | isolation source: Methane hydrate marine sediment | place: Pacific Ocean: Eastern North Pacific, ODP site 1244 | collected 2002
TTCAGAGGTGCGCCTCCTCGCCCGAAGCCATAACATTGTCTCTGCCGCCAGGAATATCCTCAAGCTGGGACCCAAAGCGGTTATCGTAAAGAGAGGGGAACACGGAGCGATCATGATCGGCAACGATGACTATTTCATCGCCCCAGCCTATCCCGTAGACCAGGTCAAGGACCCCACCGGGGCCGGGGATAGCTTTGCCGGGGGCTTCCTCGGCTACCTAGACCAGGCTAAAGATCTGACACCACAAGCCCTGAGGCAAGCCATCATCCATGGCACCGCTGTAGCCAGCTTTACCATCGCTGAATTTAGTATCGATGGCCTTCGCTCTCTGAGGATAGCTGATATTACCCATAGATACCAAGAGCTCAAAAAGTTCACCCATTTTGATGATAAGGAGAGTAATTTATGAAAGCTGACATCAAGGACCCTTCCCTGTCCTCAGCGGGTATACTGCATATTGAGTGGGCCGCCAGGGAGATGCCGGTACTCAAGCTAATTCGGGAGCGATTTGCCCTCGAGAAACCCCTCAAAGGGGTGCGCCTCGCCGCCTGCCTGCATATAACCTCTGAGACGGCAAATCTAGCGCTGGTCTTCAAGGAGGGAGGCGCCGAACTGGCGCTTTGCGCCTCAAACCCCCTCTCTACCCAGGACGATGTCGCTTCTGCCCTGGTGGCAGAGTATGGCATCCCGGTCTATGCCATAAATGGGGAGGACAACGAAACCTATTACAAGCACATTAATGCTGCCCTGGAACATGGACCCCATATCACCCTGGACGATGGCGCTGACCTGGTGAGCACAATTCATAAAGATCGACAAGAACTCGTCAGCAATATTATCGGAGGCACTGAAGAGACTACCACCGGGTGTATCCGGTTGAGGAGCCTGGCTCAGCAAGGGAAGCTCCTCTACCCCATCATAGCTGTGAACGAGGCGGATTCGAAGCACTTCTTTGATAACCGCTATGGCACCGGCCAAAGCACCATCGACGGCATTACCCGAGCTACTAATATCCTGTGGGCGGGAAAGAGGGTGGTGGTCTGCGGCTATGGCTGGTGCGGCAGGGGAGTAGCGATGAGGGCACGTGGTCTGGGAGCCCATGTCATCGTGACCGAGATCGAGCCCATCCCGGCTCTGGAGGCAGTCATGGATGGCTACCCGGTGATGCCCATCGCGGAGGCAGCGAAGATCGGGGACATATTCATCACCCTCACCGGGGACATTAGCGTTCTTGACAAGACACATTTCTCCACGATGAAGGATGGGGCGATCCTGGCCAACAGCGGGCATTTCAATGTGGAGATCAACATCCCCGCCCTGGAGGAGATGGCAAAATCCAAGCGCCGCCTTCGCCCCTACGTCGATGAATACACTTTGCCCGATGATCGGCGAATCTTCCTTCTTGCCGAGGGTAGGCTGATCAACCTCGCCGCTGCCGAGGGGCATCCAGCAAGCGTGATGGACATGAGCTTCGCCAATCAGGCGCTCTGTGCAGAGTACATGGTGAAGGGAATAAAGGCCAAGCCCGGGGTTTACTCCGTGCCCAAGGAGATCGACCGGGAGGTAGGCAGGCTAAAGCTGGCCTCCATGGGTATCACCATTGATACGCTTACAGAGGAGCAGAGCAAATATCTGGATAGTTGGGAAGTAGGAACATAAACAAAAAAGGAGACACAATGACAACATTTATGACTGCGCCTTCACTGTTTCTCACTTCTGAGTCGGTTACCGAAGGCCATCCCGATAAGCTCTGTGACCAGATATCCGATGCTGTACTTGACGAAATCCTGACCTACGACCCGATGGCGAGGGTGGCTTGCGAGACCGCCGTGACCACCGGCCTAGTTATCGTCCTGGGAGAGATTACCACCGACTGCTATGTAGAAATACAGGACATCGTGCGCAAGGTATTGCGTGACGTGGGTTATACCCGCGCCAAGTACGGATTTGACTGCGATACCTGCGGTGTGATGGTCTCCATCAAGGAGCAGTCAAAGGATATCGCCATGGGGGTAGACAAAGCGCTGGAGACCAGAGAAGAGAAAGATAAGGATGAGATCGAGACATTGGGCGCCGGTGACCAGGGAATGATGGTGGGATTTGCCTGCAACGAGACCCCCGAGCTCATGCCCCTTACCATCTCCCTGGCCCACAAGCTATGCAAGCGCCTCGCCGAGGTGCGGAAAGATGGCACCCTGCAATATCTGCGTCCTGACGGCAAATCACAGGTTACGGTGGAGTATTCTAAAGGCGTTCCCAAGCGTATAGATACCGTGCTCATCGCTGCCCAGCACGACCCCAAATCCAATCATGAAACCATCAAACAAGATATCATAGAGCATGTTATCAAGCCGGTTCTTCCCCTAGACCTGCTGGACGATTGGACGAAGTTTTATGTCAACGCCACCGGTCGCTTCGTGACCGGTGGCCCAATGGGCGATGCCGGGCTCACCGGGCGTAAGATACTGGTCGATACCTATGGTGGTATCGCCAGACACGGCGGCGGAGCCTTTTCAGGAAAGGACCCCACCAAAGTGGATCGCTCCGCCGCCTATGCGGCAAGATATGTCGCCAAGAACCTGGTGGCGGCGAGTCTCGCCGATCGCCTCGAACTCCAGGTCTCTTATGCCATCGGAGTAGCGCGCCCCCTCTCCATCTGTATAGAGACCTTCGGCACCGGGAAGGTTCCCGATGATGTTATTATTGACCTGATCCATAAGCACTTCGACCTTCGACCAGGGGCCATCATTGAGTCCATGCAGTTACGGCGTCCCATCTACAGGCAGACCGCCAGCTACGGTCATTTCGGTCGCACCGATATCGATGTCCCATGGGAAAAGACCGATAAGGCCGCCACTCTCAGGGCCGAGGCCGGGCTTAAAGGGCGAGCCTAGAGTTGACGCACGCCCCACAACTGGCTAAAGTATGAATAAGGCTAAACCCGGGAGCATGCGGCGGAGAAAGGTGAAAAGGTGAAGGCGGTGGTCTTGGTCGGCGGTGAGGGGACAAGGCTTCGCCCCCTTACCTTTAATACGCCCAAGTCTATGGTGCCTATTGCGAACAGGCCATTCTTGGAGCACATGACCGAATACCTGAAGGGGCACAGCATCGATGACATTATCCTGACCCTCTGTTACCTTCCAGATCGTACCCAGCGCTACTTTGGCGACGGCAGCAACTTCGGAATAAAACTAACCTATGCACTGGAGGAATCCCCCCTGGGAACCGCGGGGGCAGTGAAAAACGTTGCAGAGCGTCTTGATGGCACCTTCTATGTCTTTAACGGGGATATATTTACCGACATCGACCTTACGGCGATGATGGAGTTCCACCGGCAGCGGGGATCAAAGGTCACAATCGCACTAACGCCGGTGGAGGATCCCACCATCTATGGAGTGGTTGAGACCAACAATGAGGGGAGGGTGGAGCGTTTTATCGAGAAACCGCGCCGGGGCACAGTGACCACCAATATGATCAACGCCGGTGCTTACATCCTTGCGCCTGAGGTGCTAAACTACATCCCCAAAGGATTGAGCTTCACTTTTGAGCAAGGGCTCTTCCCCCTTCTTCTGGAGCGCGGCGATCCAATGTACGGCTACCAATCCGATGCATATTGGATCGACATAGGGACCCCCGAGAAATACCTGAAGCTTCACCATGACCTGCTCATGGGACGGATAAATAGGCGCTTCCCCGGTGAGCCTGTTGGCGAGGGGATATGGGTTGAGGAGGGCAGTGACATCCAACCCCAGGCTGAGCTTGAGGGGCCGTTGGTAATGGGCAGAAACTGCGTTATCGGTTCCAGGGCGCGGATAAAAGGGCCGTGCGCCATCGGTCAAGATTGCAGAATCGGGGCGGATAGCCTTATTGAGGGGTCAGTAGTTTGGCAGAACACTCACCTCGGCCAGGGGGTGTCGCTCAAGAATTGTGTGATCGGGGAAAATGTAGTTATTGGAGAACGAACTCAGGTTGGGGAGGGTTGCGTCCTGGGCAGCAGTGTGATCGTGGAGAGCGATCAGATATTGGGCCAGGGCATCAAGGTTTGGCCCGAGGAAAAGCACTCCTCTTAAAAACCTACAGGAAGGCAAAGTTGCACATCTTTGATCACTGGTGTTACCGGGATGGCCGGCAGTCATCTTGCGGAATATCTGCTTAAAATGGAAGGTTTGGAGGTCTGAAGGACCTCCTAGACTATTAGCGAGAAAGGGTTTAAATTGGCCGCTCCCATTAGATTTGGCACCGATGGCTGGCGAGGGATTATCGCCGATGATTTCACCTTTGATAACGTGAGGGTATGTGCCCAGAGTGTGGCCGATTACCTTAATGGTGCGGGTCTTGCCCCTCGAGGCCTGATTGTGGGTTATGATACCAGGTTCGCCTCCGAGGATTTCGCTGCCGCCGCCGCCGAGGTTGCTGCCGCCAATGGGATCAGGGTTCACCTTTGCCAAGAGGCCACCCCCATACCGCTAATTAGTTACGCCATCCTGGTGAAACAGGCTGGTGGGGCAATCGTGATCACTGCCAGCCATAACCCGGCATCGTGGAATGGCTTCAAGTACAAGTTGGAAAGCGCCCGCAGCGCCTCTCCAGAGGTTATCACCGAGCTGGAGAGGCATATCTCCCAAATCCAGGCCAGTGGTATCGTGAAGCAGATGCCCCTGGATCAAGCACTAAAGGAGGGAATAGTTTCGAGGTTCGACCCCTCCCTTCCCTATATTCATCATATCGGGGAGCTGGTTGACCTGGAGAGGCTGCGTCAGAGCGGACTGAAGGTGATAGTGGATTCGATGTACGGGGCGGGGATAGGATACTTTCGTAGTATTCTGAGCGGGGGCGCCACGGAGGTCACCGAGATACATGGCGAGCGAAATCCGCTATTCCCTGGCCTCCAGCCCGAGCCCATAGCATCAAACCTGATTGAGCTTTCCGCGAAAGTGAAAGAAGAAGGAGCCAGCGTGGGCCTGGCCACCGATGGCGATGCCGACCGCATCGGCATCATAGATGAGCAGGGAGAATTTCTCACCCCCCTTCAGGTCTTTGCACTGCTTGCCCTATACCTTCTGGAGGTTTGCGACCAGCGTGGCGCCATCATCAAGACGATAACATCGACCAGCATGCTCTATCGATTAGGGGAGCTTTATGGGGTGCCGGTCCACGAAACCCCCGTGGGCTTCAAGTATGTGGCGCCAAAGATGCTGGCCGAGGGTGCCCTGATCGGAGGTGAAGAAAGCGGAGGCTTCGCCTTTCGCAGCCATATACCGGATCGCGATGGAATCCTCTCCGGCCTCCTCTTTCTCGACCTGATGGTCAGTGAGCAAAAGAGCCCCTCACAACTAATAGATTACCTCTTCAGTAAGGTGGGGCCCCACTACTACGAGCGTATTGACATCGAATTCCCCGCGGGGGAACGTGAGGCAATCACCCATCGCCTTTCCATGAGCAAGCCCAGCCATATCGAGAATACCACGGTTACCGGGTCAGATACCAGTGATGGCTTCCGCTTCTTGCTGGCGGATCGCACCTGGCTGCTCATCCGCTTTTCGGGGACCGAGCCTATTCTTCGCATCTACGCCGAGAGCGATAGCACCGCCCGGGTCAAGGGGCTCCTCGCCGCGGGAAGAAGAATGGCGGGGGTTTAGATCATGGCAAATCTAGATGCCGCCGAGGTCTACAAGAGACTTGATCCCTCTAATATGATAGGGCGAATCAGCGAATTGCCTCAGCAGTGTCTTCAGGCATGGCATAGCGCTCTCGACCTTCCTCTGCCCTCTGATTACTCTAATGTGGACAAGGTAGTAATCCTGGGAATGGGGGGATCCGCTATCGGCGGTGACCTGGTACGCACGTTGACTATAACGGAGGGTAAGACCACCGTTCTGGTGCATCGGGACTACCATCTACCACAATTGGTAGATGAGCGGACCTTAGTCATCGCCTCCAGCTATTCCGGTGACACCGAGGAGACGCTCTCCGCTTTTTCCCAGGCTCTGCAGACACCCTCCAAGAAGCTGGCGATCACAACCGGGGGCAGATTACAGACCCTCGCTGCAGAAAAGGGTATTCCCGTGTTCACCTTCCACTATAAAGCGGAGCCCCGCGCCGCCTTTGGCTACAGCTTCTTTTCGCTCCTGGCCTTTTTTCAAAAGCTGGGGCTTATCGCTATCGAGTCGCAGGATGTAGATGAAACGATAAGAGTTCTTGAGGAGTTATCGCTAAGCCTGGACAAGGGTGTCTCGCTCAAGGCAAACCCGGCCAAGCAGTTAGCCACCAAGCTTTCGGGGCGTTTGGTTATTGTCTATGGGGCAGGTATCCTCTCCAAGGTGGCCTATCGCTGGAAGACCCAGTTAAATGAGTGCAGCAAGGTCTGGGCCTTCGCTGAGTGCTTTCCTGAGCTGAACCACAATGCTGTGGTCGGCTACAGACTTCCCGCATGGCTTAACCATAAGGCCTTGGTGGTCATGCTGCGCTCCTCTTTACTTCATCCTCGCATCCTGATCCGATATAAGGTTACCGGTGAGCTCCTCACCGATGCCGGGATCGCCCATGAGATGGTGGAGGCTAGGGGTAAGAGCCCATTGACCCATATTATGAGCGAGGTGCTCCTGGGCGACTATGTTAGCTACTACCTGGCACTACTGAATGGGGTTGACCCCTCCCCAGTGGCCGCCATCGATTATCTGAAGGGACGACTCGCTGAAGCCGAGATGTAGTACTGAAATAGAAAGCAGTTCTGCGGAAAGGGGTACCGGTATGGATTTTAGATTTACCCCAGAGGAAGAAGCATTTCGCCAGGAGGTGCAACGTTTTATAAAGGATGAGATACCGTCAGGTTATTGGGGAGGGCTGGAGAGCGAGTTTGACCCTGACAGGTTTGAATTTACCAAGCAGATAGCCAGGAAGCTGGGTGCAAAGAAGTGGCTCGCCATGAACTGGCCTAAAGAATACGGCGGGCTGGAGGTCTCTCCAATTAAGCACATGATCTTTAAGGAGGAGGCAGCCTATCACCAATTGCCCGGTATAGATATGGGCGTCGGCGGGATAACCTGGGTTGGCCCCACCCTGCTTCTTCTGGGCACTCAGGAACAGAAGAATGAACATCTGCCGCCACTGGCCGCTGGGGAGAAATGGTGGTGCACCATGTATAGCGAGCCCGGCGCTGGCTCGGACATGGCTAATGTGATGTGCCATGCCGTTCTCCAGGGGGATGAGTACATTATAAATGGACAGAAGGTATGGACTAGCGCCGCTCATATTGCCGATTGGGGCTGGCTGCTGGTCAGGACCGATCCCGATGCCTTGAAAAAGCACCACGGCATCAGCCTACTCCTTGTTGATATGAAGACCCCGGGCATCACAGTACGCCCCCTGTTAAACATGGCTTGTCATCGCTTATTTAATGAGGTCTTCTTCGACAATGTGCATGTCCCCAAAAGGAACTTGATAGGTGAGGAGAATCGCGGCTGGTATCATACTATGATTGCCATGGCCTTCGAGAGGACCATGGGCGTTATGTTCGCTGCTGGCGCCCGGCGACTCATCAAGGAACTAGTAAGGTTTGCCAAGGAAACCAAGGTTAATGGGCAGCCCCTGGGTAACGACCCTTCTATAAGGCAGAAGCTCGCGGAGCTAGCCATTGAGGTCGAGATCGCTCGCGTGATGAGCTATCGCATCGTTTGGCAGCAAACAAAAGGGGAGATACCCGGTTATGAAGCTCCTATGATTAAGGTGTTCGCCTCCGAAACCCTTCATCAGATGGCCAATGTGGGGACCCAAATTATGGGACTCTATGGGCAGCTATGGCTAGGCTCAAAATGGGCTCCACTCCAGGGAACGATAGCGGATATGTATATGAACTCAATTGGCATGCTTACCGCTGCGGGCACCTCGGAGATCCTGCGCAACATCATCGCTGAGAGGGGGCTGGGGCTACCCAGGAGCGCCTGAGATTTTATCGCTTGGTGTATTGCTTTGCTTTGCGGGCACGGACCAGGCCGTACTTCTTTCGTTCCTTCACTCGAGGGTCACGGGTAAGCAGCCCATAACTGCGCAGTAGTGGACGCAGGTTCCCATCAGCCACCACCAGGGCACGGGCAATCCCGTGTCGGATGGCACCGGCCTGCCCCACATACCCGCCCCCGGTCACCTTAACGCTAACACTGAACCTTTCCTGGCTATCGGTTACCACCATCGGCTCCATGATCGCCTTCCTGAGCCTCTCCTGAGGTATCAGCTTCTCATAGGGCTCGCCATTAATAACAACGGCACCCGCCCCCGGAAACAGCCTCACACGTGCCACCGCGTTCTTCCTTCTTCCCGTGGCATAAAAGTAGCCCTTATCGTTCAACCACGCCTCCTCTTCGGCACGTCCCCATCTGGAGCGTCACCCCCCTTGGATTTCTCCACCTGAGCTTGATGAGGATGCGTATCTCCCGTATAGACCTTAAGCCTCCTCATCATATCCCGTCCCAGCCGATTGTGGGGAATCATCCCCTTCACAGCAGATTCGATCACCCGAGTGGGGTGGGTCTCTATCATCTTGGCAAATGTGGTGCCCTTGAGTCCGCCGGGATAATTAGAATGACGATAGTAGATCTTTTGCTGAGCCTTGTTACCGGTCACCCTGACCTTCGCCGCATTTACCACGATGACAAAGTCCCCGGTATTCAGGTGAGTGGCGTATGTAGGCTTGTTTTTGCCCAAGAGCAGTGTGGCTACCTCCGATGCCAGCCGACCCAGGGTCCTCCCCGAGGCATCGAAAACATGCCACTGGGGCGTGAGGTCCGAGGATTTCGTTCTATAAGTCTTCATTTCACCCCATTAGGGTAATTAACCTTCAAAAGACACAGCCCATGTGGCGGTAGGGCAGGCCCTGCAATAGTGGGCTTTTTTGACCTTAAAATATCGCAAAAGGCGGCCACATCGCTCCTCCCCAGTCCCACCTTCACCAGGGCGCCCATGGTATTGCGTACCTGATGGGGTAGGAATGAATTGGCCACCATGTGACAGCTCACTAAATCGCCCTCTATGGCCACCGTCGCCCGATAAATGGTACGCACCGTATTCTTTCCATCGTTAAGAGAGCTGGCAAAGGGAGCGAAATCATGTGTCCCCAAAATGGCCTGGCAGGCCTCATTCATCGCTGCGACCTCAAGGCGCCTGGGCACAAAATAGGCACTCCTCCGCAGTAGCGGAGAAGGGGTCGCGCTATTCCAGATGTAGTAGCAATACTCCCTGCTCAAAGCATCTCTCCTGGGATCGAAATCATCGTTCACCACAAAAGCATCCCTAATAGCAATATCCTCTGGCAGATAATAGTTTAACGCATGGGCAATGGTTTTGGGGGGAAGTGGAGAATCGGAGGGAAAGGCAACCACCTGCCCTTTAGCGTGAACCCCCCGGTCGGTACGGGAGGAATATGAGGTGCGAATCTTCTTTCCGGTAACCATCATCAGGGCACGCTCAAGCTCACCCTGAATGGTAGGCACCCTTTCCTGAAGCTGAGATCCATGGTATCTGGTGCCTTCATATTCCATAATAAGGGCGATCTTCATAATCACTCCACCAATTCCAGCTGTGCCATGGGTGCGCCATCGCCATGGCGAGGCCCAATTTTTATTATCCTAGCATAGCCACCAGGGCGCTGGGCATACCTGGGCGCAAGCTCATCAAACACTTTCGCCACCACCTTTTTATCGGTTACAAATGCCAGCGCCTGGCGACGGCTATGTAGGGTGCCGCCCTTGCCTAGTGTAATTATCCTCTCTGCCATGCCCTGGACCTCTTTCGCTTTGGCCTCGGTGGTCACTATTTTTCCATATCTCAAAAGATCGGTTACCAGATTCCGATACATTAAAACCCGGTGACCTGTCGGCCTGGAGAGTGTTCGGCCGGCAACACGGTGCCTCATCCGCTAAACGTCCTCCTCTGGTACATCTTCCGCCTGGCCGCCCTCCTCTGGTACATCTTCCGCCTGGCCGCCCTCCTCTTCCTCACCCTCCTCCGAGACGAAACCCTTCGCCCTAAGCTGCCCCATCACCTCCTCCATCGTCTTCTGCCCGAAGTTTTTTATGTTAAGCAACTCCTTCTCGCTCTTCTCAAATAGCTCCCCCGCCTTTGTTATCCCAGCCCTCTTCAAACAGTTAAAGGTGCGCACGGAAAGGTCAAGCTCCTCAATAGGCATATTATATTGCTCTAGAGGTATTTGTAGGCGAGGCTGTTTTTCCCCCACCCGCAACGTGACCCTGGCGAGTTCATAGAATAGCTGCAGTTGTTCAATTAACAGATGGGCGCTCCGGCTCACCGCATCAACCGGGGATATGGTGCCATCAGTCCACACGTCGAGGATCAGTCTCTCGTAGCTGATTTGCCCCACGCTGATGTTCTCTATATTATAATTGACCTTGCGCACGGGGGTAAAGACAGCATCTAGGGGAAGCACTCCGAGGGGAAGACCATCGCCCTGGCCTACAGAGCGATAGCCCTGGCTTGCAGGACGATATCCCTTACCCTGTTCCACATTGAACTCCACGATCAGCTTGGCCTCGGGGGAATCCAAGGTGGCCAGGTGAAGCTCGGGATTCGCCACCTCGAACTCTGCCGAGGGCTCGATGTCACCAGCTAGAACGTGACCCTCGCCCTCAGCTTTAAGGATTAGTTGACCCCCACGGGATGAGAGGGGGCGGAGCCTAATCGCCTTGACTTTCAGCAGGAAGTCTATAGTGTCCTCCTTCATGTAGGGGACAGTAGAGAACTCGTGCTGCAACCCCTCGATCCTGATCCACGTTACCGCGGCACCGGGGAGGGCGCTAAGGAGCGCCCGACGCATGGCATTACCCATAGTAATGCCAGAGCCCCTCTCAAGAGGCTCGGTGATGAATCGGCCATATTTGTCAGAGATTTCTGCACATTCTATTTGAGGCATCACGATTTCAGACAAGTAGCTACCTCCAAAAAACTATCGGGAATAATACTCCACGATGACTTTCTCATCGATCCTAAGGTCGATGTCACTACGGTTGGGCACGGACAAGACTCGACCGGAGAGCTTTTCACCATCCAGGTTCAACCACTCGGGAATTATCTTATCCCCGATCTGCTCAGCCATCCTCTTGTAGTACTCCGTTCTGGTGCCCTTTTCCCACCACGCGATCACATCCCCCACCCTAACCCCATAAGAGGGAATATCCATCTTACGCCCATTAATGGTAATATGGCCATGGCGTACTATCTGGCGAGCCTGCCTTCGCGAGTCAGCGAAACCAAGGCGGTAGACCACGTTATCAAGCCTCATCTCTAGAATCTGGAGTAGGTTTTCGCCAGTGACCCCGGACCGTTTCTCCGCCTCAGCGAAATGCCTGCGAAACTGCCTTTCCAGCACTCCGTAAGTATGCCTCGCCTTCTGCTTCTCCCTTAATTGGAGACCGCGGTCGGATATTTTTCGGCGCTGCGGTCGCTGCCGGCCAGGGGGCAGACTGCGCCGCTCTACGGCGCACTTTCGACTGGTGCACCTCTCCCCTTTTAACATCAGTTTCTCATTCTGCCGCCGGCAGAGCCGACAAGCCGGTCCTATGTAGCGTGCCATTTTTTTCGCTCTACTCCTTCTCCCGAACGGTGTTAAAGGCCAAGAGCATCCTCCATCCTGGTGCAGGTTTTAGTCATACCCTCCTCCTCTTTCTGGGGCGGCAGCCATTGTGGGGGATAGGAGTTACATCCCTGATCCCGGTAATCGTGAGCCCTGCCGCCTGGAGTGAGCGGATCGCCGCTTCACGCCCGCTCCCCGGCCCCTTCACATAGACCTCAACCTGCCTTAGCCCATGCTCCATCCCCCTCCTCGCCGTCTGTTCCGCAGCTAGCTGCGCGGCATAGGGAGTTCCCTTGCGCGATCCTTTAAAGCCAGCGGTGCCCGAACTCCCCCAGGCGATGGCATTGCCCGAGAGGTCGGTAATGGTGATGATGGTATTGTTGAATGTGGATTGGATATAGGCACGACCTTTGGGTATGGCTTTTCTTTCCCTTTTTTTAACCCGGGTCGTTTTCTTTTTGTCTGGCATAGCGCTCCTTTACTTCCTGGTCACGGTGCGGCGGCGCCCGGCGACAGTCTTTCGGGCACCCTTTTTGGTACGAGCGTTAGTTCGGGTACGCTGCCCGTGAACGGGTAAACCACGGCGATGCCTGATGCCACGGTAGCTACCTATCTCGATGAGCCGCTTAATGTTGAGATTGACCTTGCGCCTCAGTTCTCCTTCCACCTCGTGATCGCGATCGATAACCTCTCGAATCCGGCTGACATCCCCCTCGCTGAGATCCTTGACTTTGGTATCAGGGTCGACTCCGATTTGCGCCAGGATACTCTGGCTCACGGAGCGCCCTATACCGTAGATGGAGCACAATCCAATCTCGACCCGTTTGTTCTTGGGGAGGTCTACCCCTGCTATCCTTGCCATCGTTTGATCCTTTTCGTTTCGCCCCTATCTACTTAACTTTACCCCAGCCGAAAAAGGAAACTATCCCTGCCTCTGCTTATGTCTTGGGTTCTCGCAGATCACCCGGACCACTCCCTTCCTCTTCACCACCTTACACTTTTCACATCGCCGCTTAACTGAAGCTCGAACCTTCATCCTTCGCCACCTACGCCGCACATAAATCTATCTAAAACGATAGGTAATCCTGCCCCTGCTTAGGTCATATGGGGAAAGCTCCACCAATACCTTATCGCCAGGAAGGATCTTGATGTAATGTATTCTCATCTTACCCGATATATGTGCCAGCACCTTGTGCCCATTGGCCAGCTCGACACGGAACATAGTATTAGGCAAAGGCTCAACCACTTTCCCCTCGACCTCAATAGCTTCCTTCTTTGGCATATCTTATGCCTAACCAAGACTGGTGAGTATCTCCGCCCCGTAATCGTTGATCGCAATAGTATTCTCGAAATGCGCGCAGAGGCTACCATCAGCGGTAGCAACGGTCCACCCATTGCCTTCTACTTTGGTGCGCCATCCTCCAGCATTCACCATGGGTTCCAGAGCCAGTGTCATCCCCCTTTTGAGAAAGGGTCCCTGCCCCGGGGAACCGTAATTTGGTATCTGGGGTTCTTCATGCATCTGGCGGCCGATGCCATGTCCCACATATTCACGCACCACCGAGAACCCTCGCGATTCTGCAAATGACTGGATTGCCGCCGATATATCCCCTAAACGTGCGCCACTTCGCGCAATAGCGATCCCCGCGCTCAGCGCCCCCTCGGTTGCCTCCAGGAGCGCCTTGGCATGCAGGCTGATCCGCCCCACCCCCACAGTGATGGCGGCATCGCCATGAAAGCCCTCAAACAGCGCGCCGACATCCAAAGAAACAATATCCCCATCCTCAAGTACACGCTTCCCCGGGATGCCATGAACCAGTTCCTCATTAACGGAGATGCACAGGCTGGCGGGGAAGTCCCGGTATCCTTTAAAGGATGAGGTGGCACCATGCCGACTCAGTTCGTGAACCGTTATGGTTTCCAATTCCTCAGTGATAATACCAGGTTCAAGCCTTTTCTTCAACACATCAAGTATGGCAGCCACGATCCTCCCCGCCTTTCTCATGATGTCGATCTCCTGTGACGATTTAATGATTATTCCCATTTCAATCCCGAGGGAGGGCCGCGACAAGCCTCTCGCCGATCTCGCCGATCTCCCCCTGTCCGTTGATCTCCACCAGTTTGCCCGCTTCTTTATAGTAGTCGATAAGCGGTGCCGTCTCCGCAAAGTAGACCTCAATTCGCTTTTTTACCGTCTCCGGTGAGTCATCGGCGCGCTGATAAAGTTCGCCGCCGCACTGGTCACACCTGCCTGCTACCTCTGGTGGTGAGGATACCGTATGATAGGGTGTCTGGCAGCTTCGACAGATAAACCGACCGCTCAAGCGCCTCACCAGCTCCTCCGTGGCAACCTTGATATAAAACACCCGATCAATGGCCTCTCCCCTTTCCCCCAGCGCCATATCCAGGGCCTTTGCTTGTTCCAAGGTTCTGGGGAAGCCATCGAGGATAAACCCTCTAGCGCAATCCGGAGTGGCAACTCGCTCCAGTATCATCCTGATCGTTATCTCGTCAG